>WNFT01003601.1_pt1 | contig 13463 bp, 13 predicted proteins | sample 5400191 | NCBI WGS metagenome assembly WNFT01 (sample SAMN13153359, study PRJNA577476) | soil metagenome | isolation source: 80 cm saprolite under Madrone tree | place: USA:California | collected 2016-06-14
CCGATCAAGGCAGTCATCGATAATCTTTTTTCTCTTCATGGTAGCGGTGCGCCGCGTAACGCCGCTCCTTGTTGATCATTCCAATGCCAGGCATTCTACTTCGATAGTTGAGAGGACTTATCCAATATTCGGCTCTCCTAAATCCCGAAACGACGAATCACATTCCAGAGTAACTCCTGATTCACTGAGTCCTTTGATTCTTAAGCAAAAAGCTTGTCTCACCGCGTCCACGTTGATAGCCGAGTGCCGCAGATTGCTTCTCGCAAGATTCATTTGAGACTGGTTCGCGCTCCACGAAGCGAGCAAACGGCTGCATTCAGCGTAGATTGGAGCGTCCGTGCAAACGTTATCAAATGACAGACTCCGTTCTGAGTGGGCTGCTTCTCAGTTGCTCGCCAAAGCTCTTTGCCAATATTATGGACAGGCTTTGATTAATACCGCCACGCGCTTTGCCACGCCGTTGTCTGAATCGCAGTATCGAAATAACCTCGGCTCGTGTGGGCCGGATATCGATGCGATCCAGTCCAGCTGTGCGGCGTCGTGTCCCGAATTCGGCCTGACGGCGGCAGACTTCCGAGAGGCAATCGGCGCTGCGGCCGACAAATATCTGATCGGTTTCGCGCCGCGCGAGGAAGCGCCTTCGGTCGATGAGATCCGAACTTTTGTGGGAGAGCTTCAGCACTCTGATCTTTATCTCGCGTTGGCCTGCGAGCGCGGCAACGACCACGCCTGGCAACAATTTGACCGAGATTATCGTCCCTTCATCGAGCGTCTGGCGCGGCACCTGGCTCGCACCGGATCAGACGCCGACGAAGTTATTGATTCTGTCTATGCCGAACTTTTCGGCACCAAAATCGTCGACGGCGTTCGGCAATCGAAGTTTAAGAGTTACACCGGCCGTGGCACTTTGCGAGGTTGGCTGCGCGCTGTGGTAACGAACGCCGTCGTGGATTTGTATCGTGGGCGGCAGGCGGAGATCTCGCTGGATAACTGGTCCGAGAGCGGCGGCGAAGCGCGGGAGAGACCGAGTTTCACAACTCAGGCGCACCGGGCCGAAGAAACGATGGTGGCAACCGTAGCGCGCGAGCGTTATCGATCGGTGACAATTTCCGCGCTCGATGAAGCGCTCTCCGCGCTTGATGACCACGAGAAGCTGCTGCTGCTCTATTATCATGTCGATGGTTTGAAGCTGCGCGAAATCGCTCGCATCGTCGAAGAGCCGGCATCGCCAATTCGACGTTGGTTCCAGCGGCAAACTAAGCGCGGCGGAAAAGCCCAGTCAGGCCGCGTGTATGAATCGACAGTGATGCGCTGGCTCGAGAAGGCTTACCGAAAGGTCTCGGATCATTTTCAGACCTGTTTGGGTAAGAAGCATGGATTAACGGCAGCCGAAATCGAGATTTGTCGAGATCTCGCGACGGAAGACCTTGGCCAGGGCATCGAACTGCGGGCAGAAAGCGCAAGCTTTGAAAAAGTAGAGGCGGGAGGATCGCAGCTCGAAGGAGCCTCGTAAGCAAACATGTCGAGACCAGGAACAGAAAGAGAGATGGAAGCAGTTCGCGCAATGGTCCATTGCCGTCTAAGCTCTCTTGCGGGTGTTAAGACCGAGTCGATCTCTGCCGCTGTGCATCTTGACGAGGACGCGATGAGCGCGTTCGTCGACGGCCTGCTTAGCGAAAACGAAACCCGATCGATAATTTCTCATTTGACCTCCTGCGGATCTTGTCGCGGCTTCACGGCCCGTTTAATTCGTCTCGAATCGACGTTTACTGCTGAGGATGAATCGAAGATGGCCGAAGAGACGCCGAGCCGTCTGCGTCGATTTCTTGAAGGGATCACTTCACAGGTAATTCCTTCGGGCAGCGAGGATGCAGTATTCGCGTATCATAATCCGGACGAGAATGTAGAAAAGCCCGCCGAAACCACGCCCGACAAGCCGAAGGATAAGGCTTAACAATCCCGCACTAACTTCATTGTTGGTTGGCTCGATAAAGCCAGATTTTCATCGGCAGAAATCCTGAGTGAGCATTCATGAGGGATTCGAAAGGCCCGATCTGTTCGCCGTATTCGGACCACGGAAACAATTTCGAGGGGATTGAATCCTCTTTCTTAACAATCACCAGATACTCGACGTTCCTTTCGTTGAGAAAGGCGAGGAATTCATAGCGATCGTGCGGCGCGTCCGCTGAAGACAGGAACTTCTCAGGCGGAATGCCGGATAGCGCCTGCACCGTACCTTCGTCGCAGAAGATGCGCCTGTTTCCGTCGTGTGGAAAGTGATCGCGCAAATAATCGGCGACTGCGCGCTGGGCTGAATATTGATTGAGCAAGCCTACGGAACCAACCAATTGGACGCCTGCATCGAAGGCGCAGATGGCAATTACGGAGATAAGAAGCCTTCGGGCCAAATGCGGTTTTGCTTTCCGTAGTGTCAAGAAAATCCAAGCCAGAATCGGAATTCCCAGACTGAGAAGAATCAGCCCGTAGCGTGGAAATATTATCGGCTGTTGATGGGTGAGGTATGCGAAGATTAGCAGGCCGAGGAAGGCAAACAAAAAGATTAACGACGGCAGAGCTGGGAGCATTTCGTTTGAAATCTTGTCGCCGATTAGGAGTCGTTTGAAGACTTTCCAACCGGCCCAGAAAGCGGCCAGGAAGACGGCGATGTCAGTCGAAACCAGCAGACTTGCTCCGTCGCGCAGAGCCTGCCGCAAAGCGAATCGACCTAGTCTGGGATTCATAGCGAGCAGCCAGTCATGATATTGCTGGCGAGCTTGAAAACATGCGAGCCAGTTACCGGTGGCCTTCCAGGAAATGTAGAACCAGAATACCGGCGGACTCAGAAGAATGAGGACCGCGACAACCGAAATTCGGCGCTCTGTTAAGAACTGAATCGCAGGAATCAGCGCGATGAGCATCCAGCTTTCGACTCTGGTCAAACCGGCGAGGGCAGCGAAGATCGCAGCGGCAACCCAGCCTCGCCTCAAGATAAAATAGAGACTTGCCGAGACAAAGAATGCGTGGGGCACGTCGGTCATCGCCGAGGCTGAAATAAGAATATGCAGCGGGTTCAGGGCAATCAGCACAAATGCGAGCAGCGCTGCCGTTCGATTCGCCGTCAATTGCAAAGTAATGCTGTAAACAAGCAGGCAGACTCCAACTCCAAAAATCGCTGAGACGACTTTGCCCACATAGAATCCATTACCCACGAAGACGTTCATGATCGCGCAAATGAGTTGATAAAGCGGTAGCCAAAATCCGAACAGGTCAGTCAAAGCGAATGTGTGCGTGGACAGCTTGGTGCTCATCGCACCGATGTCGCGAATATAAACGTAAGCGTCGCCAAAGGCGTTTGGGAGAAAGAAGGCGCCGAGGATTCTCAGAATAGCCGAACCAGAAATCATTGCCAACCACAGGTTGCGCGGATTGGTTAGTCGAGGCATATGATCGAGTTTCAAGAGCCTGAGAATATCAGCAATCGCTTGCGAGTCGAAGGTTGTCAGTGGCGCAGATGGCTCAAATGTAATTTCGCATTCTCGTTCACAGATGGCTTTAGCCCGGTGAATGGGAACCGGAGGAGAAGTCCGGGAACCGTTTCAACGGTTTCCCCTCGGCGTCAACCCGGCGGCGGTTCTCGAAACCGTTGAAACGGTTGTCATTCTTAGGTGGCGCCCTGTGGGTCACCGGCTAAAGCCACGGTGTGAATGAGAATGACCAGCGGAACTGGCAAGCTCTGATTTGGACTCGTTGTCTTCAAGCTGGCCCACTAAGATGGGTTTCGTCTGCTTGTTCGCTGTTCACGGCCTTGTTATAGTCACCCCTTCGCTCGGAAAACCTGGAGATGTCAGCGGCGATTGAAGAGAAAGTCTTGGCGACAAACCGCGCAGCGTTTCACAACTATCACATTTCAGCGAAGTACGAAGCTGGCGCCGCCCTGACGGGTACCGAAGTCAAGAGCGTTCTGGAAGGCCGCATCCAGTTGAAAGACTCGTATGTAGCGGTGCGTGAGGGTGAGGCCTGGCTTTTCAACGCCCACATTTCGCCTTACTCGCACGGCAACCGGGCGAATCACGATCCGCTGCGCACACGGAAGCTGCTACTCCACAAGCGCGAAATTGAACGTTTGGATCAAGCCGCGATTGCCCAGGGGATGACATTAGTCATTACGCGGGTGTACTTAAAGAGTCAGAAGATCAAGTTTGAGGTCGGAGTAGCGAAAGGCAAGAAGCTTTACGACAAGCGAGAGACTGAACTGCGCCGCATCGTGGATCGCGAGACACGTGCGCAGTTGAAGCAGCGCAATCGATGATGTAAGTGCGCGACAAACTTTTCAGTTTGTTGATGCTCCCTCTCCCTTTGGGGAGGGTCGGGGTGAGGGCCTAGGAGAGCAGCGTAAGAATTCACCCCCACCTTATTCTCGGCGGAGTGGATGCGGGAGCGGGAAGACAAAGAAGTGAGTTGCGTCACTAAGTCCTAACCCTCTCAAGGGGAGAGGGAACGTTAGAACAATAAGAGAGGGTTAAGATGAATGTAACCGGAAGTTCTCAATCGTGCAAAAAGATCGATGCGCAGGCGCTGGCCATAGCTGTTTTCAAGGATGACAAAGCGGACCAGGGACTTCTAAAAGAGCTGGATGCGGCCACCGGTGGTTTGGTTAGCCGTGTCATTGATACAGAGGAATTCAAGGCCAAGGAAGGCGAGACCGCCTACTTTCATATTACGGACAGCGAATTGAAAGCGCATCGCTTGCTCTTAATCGGCTGTGGTGAGCGTGACGCGAACAAGACTCAACAAGTCTCACAATTGGCTGGAACGGCCTCGCGTTTTCTAAGAAGCAAAAATGCTAAGTCCGTTGCGATTATTCCGCGGGCTGAAGGTGATGTTGAGAAAGTTTCCCAGAGTGTAATCGCCGGCGCGATCATGGGCCTCTTCGAGCCCGACAAATACCGCACGAAGGACAAAGAGAAGCGCGAACTCGATCGCCTTGTAGTTGCGATCGAAGGCGCTGACGAAAAGGTTCTGAAGCGTGGAGCTGAGCGTGGCCGCATCATCGGAGAGTCGGTTAACTTCACGCGCGATCTTGCCAATGAACCTGGCGTTTTCATGACGCCGACGATTCTGGCGGAACGTGCGAAGGAAATCGCCAAGACATTTGGCCTGAGCATCGACGTTCTCGATCAGAGACGAATGGAAAAATTGGGCATGGGTTCGCTTCTGGGCGTTTCTCGCGGGTCGGATGAGCCGCCGAAGCTCATCGTCTTGAAATACCAGCCGCGCAAAATTGATAAGCGACATAAGGATGAGTTGCTGGCGCTGGTCGGAAAGGGAATCACTTTTGACTCAGGCGGTATTTCGTTGAAGCCTGGTGAAAATATGGAGTTGATGAAGTACGACATGACCGGCGCCGCGACAGTAATCGGCACCATGCGCGCGATCGCTCAATTAAAGCCGGCGATTCCTGTGCTTGGCATTGCTCCTTGTTCCGAAAATCTGCCTTCGGGCAAAGCAACCAAGCCTGGTGATGTCTTGAGGGCGATGACCGGCAAGACAATCGAGGTGATTAATACCGACGCTGAAGGCCGCCTCGTGCTGGCTGACGCCATCGCGTATGCGAAGAAGCTTGGGGCGACGCGCATCATCGACATGGCGACGCTAACGGGCGCTGTTTCCATCGCCCTCGGCGACGTTAACACCGGGATCCTCGGCACCGATCAGTCTTTGATCGATGGAGTGATTGAAGCGGGAAAGGAAGTCGGAGAAAGATTCTGGCAGTTGCCGCTCGATAAGGAATATTCAAATCAAATCAAGAGTGACATTGCCGATATCAAGAACACCGGCGGAAAGAAAGCCGGGGCAATCACCGCGGCAGCCTTCTTGAAGGAATTCGTGGACGACACCCCCTGGGCTCACCTCGATATTGCTGGCACAGCCTGGGGCGATCCGGCGACACCCTTCCGCGCGAAGGGCCCCACCGGCATCGCGGTGCGCACCTTGATAGAATTTATCGAGCACGCCAGTCGCTGAAACGCGAGTTGATACGCTCGCACGCGCCAGCGGCAAAATGCTAAAATGCACCCGTAATGAATGGTGGTGAAGGCTGTCGCCCGACGACGGCCTAAGTTCCCCTGCAATGACTGATTATTACCACGTTCTCGGCGTACAGCGGGCAGCAACTGCCACTGAGATCAAGTCCGCGTATCGCAAGCTGGCGAGAAAAAAGCATCCCGATGTGAATCGAGGATCGGAGAAAGCCGCGCGCGAGTTTGCGTTGTTGTCGTTGGCTTATCACACGCTAATAGATCCGCAGGAGCGTGCCTTTTACGATCAGCAACTCGACAAAGGCGTTCGCGGAGAGTCAATTCTGAGTTCCGACAACCCGCACGCGCAGCGGGCACGGGACATGCAGGCGCGTTGGGATAGGGTAGTTAATCAGATCCTGGAGAGCGACCGCCGCGAAAATCTGGAGCGACAGAGGGCCGTGTTCACGACGGTCTCGCTCTTCTTGTCGACGTTCTTTGTCGCCATGATCAAGCCTCCCTTATGGCAGTCGTTTGGCCTCGCCGGTCGCGCGGTTCTGGTGACGCTCTTTATGACTGGTGTTTGGCATTTGGGCAGCCGGCTGCGGGAATACTTCAGGCATTACACTTACAAACCTGACGAGCTGCATTATTCGATCACGCGGGAAGAAAACCCTTCGCCCAAACCCTTTACTCGTTTTTCGGCTTATGCCTTCTTAATTGGTGGTTACGTGGTCAGTTTAGGTATAGGCCTTTTCATTGGCTACCATTCGCAGGATTTCTTTTCCGATTTATCGTTGCTGTTTAGGCATCATGTGCCGCCCGCCGGCACGGGGTCGTTTTCGCCGACGGCGATCGTGATCTCTGATCTTCTTTTCTATCCACCGATCGCTGTTTTGGTAATTGATACCATGCACGCGATCGCTTCACGCATTGATACCGGCTGATTCACGGCTCAGTGTTCAATTCTGAATCATTAACCGACACATGAAAGTGCGTATCATGAATGCCGCCCTGCTGGTTGCTTGCTTAGCGATTACCGGCCGCACGCTGGGGACAGCGCGTATTACTCAGGGAAACGACCACCTCACGCCGATTCAGCGCGAAATCGAACGCCAGCGGCAGCGTTTGAGTTCAGCCGAAATAGAAGAACGGCGCGATGCTTTGATGAGACTTGCGAATCTTAAACGACCAGAAGCCTCGCGCGTTGCCGCCATCGGATTGAAAGATCCTGCTCCTATTGTTCGAGCCACAGCGGTGCATGCAGTTCTATCTCTTCCGCAAGCTGAAGGCGCCGCGGTGCTGATCCCTCTGTTACAGGACAAATTAGAATTCGTCCGGCGCGAGACGGCTTATGCGTTGGGCGAGACCCGCAGTCGTTCGACTGTGGAAGCGCTATCGAATCTCTTGTTGTTCGACAAGGAAACGGGAGTCCGCGCGGTGGCCGCGATTGCGCTTGGTGAAATTGGCGACGAGGCAGCGGTGAAGGCACTCTCGCAGGTTCTCAGCGGAACTGCGCCGACGAAGGGAAAGAAGAAGAAAGCGAGCGAAAATGAATTCGTAATGCGGGCAGCCGCCCATTCCCTGGGACAGATTCGCAGCCGGTCGAGTGTACCGGTCCTGATTGCCGCGATGGAAAACGAAACGAACTCGAACGACGTTCGCCGCGAGGCCGCAACGGCTCTTGGCCTAATCGGTGATGCATCTGCCGTTCCCTCGCTTCGCGCCGCTTTGACTTCTGCTGATCCCTACTTGTCCGAAGCAGCGCGGGGGGCTTTGCGTCGATTGAGGATCGCAAGGAACTAGAAACAAAGAAGGGCGCTGGAGTTTATCCTCCAACGCCCATCCAGCAAATATCGCGTTCGACCTCAACCAAGTCAGCTCTCAGTCTTATCTCCTCGGCCCTGTCCCTTCTTGGCAACCTTCGCTTCTTTGGCTTGCGGTATCGGCAAACCAACGCTATCCGATCGCGCGGCCAAGTGCTGTTCATCGGGAGCGGCGGCAGCGATCTCATGGATTAAAGCGCCGCCGGATTTCTTCGAGAAGATCAGTCTGTTATCGTTGCCGCGCAAATCGACCTGCACCAAATCTCCTAAACCGATCTGACCCGTCGCGACTAAATTCGAAAGCGGATAAACCAGGAAACGTTCAATCGCACGCTTCAAGTGCCGGGCGCCATATTTGTAATCGATGCCTTCCTGAAGAAGCATGTCTTTCGCGGCATCAGAACACTGGAATACGAACTTAGTGCCTGCCGACATCATGATGCGGTCTTGCACTGACTGTAACTCGAGGTCGAGAATTGCCCGCAGATGATGTTCTTTCAAGGAGCGGAACACCACAACCTTATCGATTCGGTTCATAAACTCGGGCGAGAACTTCCGCCGCGCTGCTTCGACGGCCGTGCGATAGATTTTCTGATCTACCTCAGTATCGGGATGCTTCACTCCCTTGCCGGGAGCGAAACCGATACCGCCGGAGATCAGCTCGGACATCTCGCGGGCGCCGAGGTTCGAAGTCATCACTACCATGCACTTCGAAAAGTCTACACGCCGATTGTCGCCGAGCGTCAGAGTCGCTTTGTCCAGAATCCCAAGCAGGAGCTGCCATAGTGCGTCAGAGGCCTTTTCGATCTCGTCAAACAGCACCAGGGTCAGCTTCAGATCGTCATTATGCATGCGATCGAGGTTTTCCTGGGTTAGCATCGGAGATGTCTCGCGGTGACCCAGATATCCCGGAGGCGAGCCAATGAGCTTGGCAATCTCGTGCGAGTGCTGGAATTCTGCGCAGTCAATCTTCACCACGGCGTTCACGTCAGCAAACAGCACTTCGGCTGCAGCTTCAATTACGCGCGTCTTGCCGGAACCGGTCGGACCAAGAAACAACATCGTCCCGATTGGCCGATTCGGTGGATTCATGCCGGCTAGAAAAATCTGGTAGAGGCCGCTCATGCGCCGGACGGCACGCTCCTGACCAACAATGCGCGCCTCCAAGCGTTCTTCGAAATCCTGGGCACGCGGGCTCTTTTGCTCCGGGTCAAGAAAGACTGTCTCATCAATCTGAACTTCTGGGGCTTCCATTCCTTTTCTCAGTTCCGCTATCACTTTCTTATTCCTTGCAGCAACGAGTCATTTCGCTGCTGCCTGGACCTCCGAGGGGAGCACATGCAAAGAGCGAGCCGTGGCGAACATTCGGTGCGCGGAGAATCATCCGAGTTTCTTTCTCAAACAGCCGAACCCGGCCGCGATCGCGATCGACTCATACGCTATATATACGACTCTGAAAGAATTGTCACCCAAAATATTTGGGGCCGACCAAACGCGGTTAGCGGTACGATGTCATGTCGAATCTACATACGTGACATTTCGTGGCACAAAACGACTGACATTTCGTGTTCTTATCGAAAGACTTAGTTACTGAGAATGTGTGTGATTGCACCGAAAGGGATTCGGGCTGGCTTGAAACGTCGAGTGTCGAAAACGGCGTTGCCTCAGTCGTAATACTCGAGGCCAAGATGTGTGATCAAATCCTCGCCACGCAGGTGACGCAAGGTGTTCTTGAGCTTCATCAACTGAATAAAAATGTCGTGTTCGGGATACAGACCCGGCGCCGTCATTGGCGATTTGAAATAAAATGACAACCATTCCTGCACGCCCTTCATACCCGTGCGTTGCGCGAGGTCGAGGAAGAGCGCCAAATCCAGAACGATGGGCGCGGCGAGAATCGAGTCGCGGCAAAGGAAATCGATTTTGATCTGCATCTTGTAGCCGAGCCACCCAAAGATGTCTATGTTGTCCCAGCCTTCCTTGTTGTCGCCACGCGGAGGATAGTAGTTGATGCGGACGACGTGAGAAAAGTCCTTGTAAAGCTGAGGGTAGACTTCAGGCTGGAGAATGTACTCAAGCACCGACAGCTTCGATTCTTCCTTGGTCTTGAATGAGTCGGGATCGTCTAGAACCTCGCCGTCACGATTGCCGAGGATGTTCGTTGAGTACCAGCCGTTCAATCCCAACATACGTGATTTCAAACCCGGGGCCAGTATCGTCTTCATTAACGTCTGTCCCGTCTTGAAATCCTTGCCGCAAATAGGCACGCCATTTTGGTTTGCGAGTTTCATCAGGGCGGAGATGTCCACGGTGAGGTTGGGAGCGCCGTTGGCAAAAGGGACGCCGGATTTCAAAGCGGCGTAGGCATAAATCATCGACGGCGCAATGGCCTTGTGATTATCACGCATCGCCTGCTCGAATGATTTCAAATCGCGATGTACGGTATGTGGCTTCATAAAGATTTCGGTCGAAGCCGCCCAAATCATCACCAGGCGATCGCACTTATGCTTGCGTTTGAACTCGGCAATCTCGTCGATCAATTGTCGGGCTAATTCAAGTTTGTTCTTGCCTTTTTTTACGTTTGTTCCGCTCAAGCGCTTTACGTAGGTTTGATCGAAAACAGCTTTCATCGGCGTGATCTTTTGCAAGGGCTTGCGCAGTTTGTTGAGCAGTTCTTTCTCCAACACGCCGGCATGCACGGCTGCGTCATAGGCTGAATCGGGAAAAATGTCCCATGCCCCGAAGACCAGGTCCTCGAGATCCGCGAGGGGCACGAAGTCTTTGATCCGCGGCACGCGATTGTCCGTGCGCTTCCCCAATCGGATGGCGCCCATCTGCGTCAAACTACCAATCGGTTCAGCGAGTTCTTTCTTAATGGCTTCGACACCAGCAATGAAAGTCGTGCTAACGGCACCTAATCCAACGAGTAGCACACCCAACTTACCTTTTGCTGGCGCGATCTCCGCGCCTTTCTTTACCGGCATTCTTCGACTCTACCTCCGGGAACCAAAACGAGAATAATAAGACCGAGGATGATACATGAGACGACAGTGATTCGCACGTCAAGCCGCGAAATCAGAGTTCCGACTTAGTCGGCTATAATCAGTTTCGGATTTCTCAGTTAATCGAAGGTTCTGCTCATTCCAGGCGCAAACTGCCTCGTCATAATTCCAGTCCGCGGGCTGCGGCGATTTCGGCAGGATTGTTAGTGATGACCGCGTGGAGCCCAGGCACGTTTGCCCGGCGCATCCACCTCGCATCGTTAACAGTCCAGACGACCGGACGTAGCTGATTTTCAAGGGCACAGTGCAAAGCCTTGGAGGTTGCCATCAAGCGGTGAAAGAGAATCTCGTCCGCTCCGATTTCGATCGTGGTTGCGATCATTAGGCGCGTGCTCATGAGTTTCCTGTGGATGCGCCTCGGCTCAAACAGCGCGCCCGTGCAAATCGTGCCGTCAATTTGTTTACTAACGGCCAGCGCGTTCAGATTGAAACTGACGACCACAACTCGAGAGCGAAATTCAAATTCGTTGATGCACTGACCTACCGAATGTGCAAGTTCATTAGACGATTGCTCGGCCTCGTCGGTCTTCAGCTCCACATAGATGATAGCTTCGCGGCTCGCGTCTTCTTTGAAGAAACGAAGGACCTGATCCAGAGTGGGAACAAACTGCCGAGCATAGTCTTTATGAGTGAGTTGCGGATTCGCGCGATTGAACCACCTGCCAACATCGATCTGCCCCAATTCGGATGAAGTCATCTCGGCTACGATTCCTTCCCGCAGTCCCGTTCGTCGCAGCGTCGCATCGTGAATTACTACCGGAACACCATCTCGCGCCAGCCGCACATCAAGTTCAACTCCATCGGCGCCCTCGTCAAAAGCGCGCGCAAAGGCAGCAAGTGTGTTCTCAGGAGCGACCGCAGAAGCGCCACGGTGGCCAATAATAAGTGGTCTAGGAGAATTCAAATCGGTGGAAAGAATAGCAACGGAATACACACCCCAGCAGGATCTCTAACGCGCCTGCCTGGTCTCGGGGAAACTGAGCCGTTTAAGTTTGATGTCGAACGTACCGAGATCGACTTTCAACTGGGCTTTAACGGGAAGATGACGGTCATCGTCGGTGATCCAGATAGAAAATTGTCCACGGCTTCGCACTAGACCGCTGTCGCCGAAAATCCCGGGCTCGATGCGAAATGCATCTACCCGGCCAATTACTGTGCTGATCTTCTTTCGTTCGAGCACCGCGACTGAGATCCGAAATACACGACCAGAGTCAGTCAACGGAACGTCAAAAGACTTTCCCACTTCCAACCGCTGAGTACGCAAAAAGTAAATGACAGTCAAGACGTCCTGGATCGGTTCCGAAAACTGAATGGTGGTAGTTTGGGCAGTTTGGTTCTGATTCACCTCGTGTATGGTCCAAGCGACTTCCCGAGTTTGGTGATTAAAGACCGCATCGCTGGTCCACTCACGTTTTCCCCTCTCCTCAATCTTTCCCGTGTGCAAGACATTAAATGGATTCGAGTCGAACATCGGGAATCGAGCCGATGGAGTCACTGACGATTCTACATGTTCGTGAAAGTGGTAACCTACCAACCCAATAAAGAAGCCTTTCGTCACAACATCCCCGACCAGTCGAATTAGTGGCAGGTTGGACCACACGTCGGTTGGGGCGCGTTCTACGTCGGCGCGGTAAGTAAACTCGGCAACGTCAACCCCTCTTAGCAGGCCTTTCTTGAATTCGGCTTGATAGATAAGTTCTTCGCCACGCTTGAAAGGAAGTCCTGGAGACAGTGGCTGCTGAGCTGCGACGGAGCTGAGAGCCATGTTCGACAGCACAATTGCAGCGGTCAGGGAAAAACCCGCGAGCGAACGGTTCTTTGAGTGATTACTTCGCACGAAGGTCAGCATGAGCTATCTGAAATAAAGAGTTTTCAATACTAACAGCGCCCAAGCCAGAATCAACCCCAAGGCGGCGCGGTATTCGCGATAGCGCTTGTACAACGTCGCATCAAACTTTGTGGTTTCCTCAGACCCCTCACGATAAGGCGAAAGCCGCGGCAAAAACAGCGGCACTGATTTCGCATATCGTTGATAATGGTCGCCAAACAATTCCGCCAGCGTCGTCGCTTCGACGCGCATCACAGGAACATAGATGCCCAGGAGAAGCGCCACGAATACAGCACTCAAAATTAATCTGCCGGCCGCGATGGTGAAGCCGAGTCCGAGCAAAAAACTGCCAAGATAGAGAGGATTACGCGTGTAAGCGTACGGACCATCGGTCGCTAATGCTTCATTTTTTCTCAAGTAGCCAACCGCCCAGGCGCGCAAAGCGAGCCCCGGCAGAGCCACTAAGGCACCAACAATCAGCGTCAGCGGTCTGGGCCGGGCGAGCAAAAAGAAAAGCGCCGCGCATGCAAAGCCAAGCGGCACGCGCCAGCGCTGCATCCATGTTCCGCGATTAGCCAATCGTTACTAATTCCGCCGGCGCCGTTTCGTTTGCGCGACGAAGACGATCTGTGACCGCACGAAGCACCCGTTCGACATCGATATCCATGCAAATCCACTGCGAACACGAGCGGCGATGACAATCTTCGCGACAGCCGATGTCGTTGCGCTC
>WNFT01003602.1_pt1 | contig 13462 bp, 13 predicted proteins | sample 5400191 | NCBI WGS metagenome assembly WNFT01 (sample SAMN13153359, study PRJNA577476) | soil metagenome | isolation source: 80 cm saprolite under Madrone tree | place: USA:California | collected 2016-06-14
GGGCAGGCGAAGCTGATATCGAAAGGTTCGAAGCACATTCAGCACACGGATGAATTCTTGACGCTCATCGGGCTGCGATTGATTTGGGAGAAAAATCAGGGAGCGGAGCACGGGAAAAGTGCAGCGGCGCCGGGACGAAAAGCGGAGAAGTAAAACGCGAAGGGCGTCGAGATTGAAATGCGAGTGACGGGAAAGTCTGCGGCGTGTTGACCATCGGAATGGACGGCTGGAACTACTTTAATTACTTCACGGAAATTGAGGAATATTTCTGGAAGAAGCGCGGGGCGCACCTGCTGGTGTCGCCTCTGGATTGGGCGATCATGGAGGCATGGCAGAAGGCGGGAGTGCCGCTGGAAGCGGTGCTGAAAGGGATCGACAAGGCGTTCGAAAGCTATCAGCGTTCGCGGCGGGGAGCGGGCAAGCCGCTGAAGAGCCTGGCGTATTGCACGGATGCGGTGTTGGAGGCAGCGGAGGAGCAACAGGAAGCGGCTGCAGGGAGCGGGCCGAAGAGTGGACGCGCGGCGGCGGCCGAAACATTTTCGCGAGAGGAAATGAAAACGTACTTCACGAAAAATATGGAAAAGCTATTGCAGGCGGCAACAAAGAACTCCGCCACGCTTCCGGAGATGGCGGCACGGTTGACGGAAATTGCGAGGTCGCTGGAGGGAAGCGCTTCATTGCTGGAGGTACCGGGAAAAATGGATTTGGAGGATTTGGAACGGCGGCTGACGATCCTTGACGACAAAATGCACGCCGCGCTGACGAGTCATGCGCCGGAGGAGATGATGCTGAAGATTCGACGCGAAGTAGATAGGCAACTGGCGCCGTACCGGCGCAAGATGAAGGCGGACCAGCTTGCGTTGATTGAGAGGCAGTATGTTCAGAAGCGGTTGCTGGAGGAATTTGGCCTGCCGCGACTGAGTCTTTTTTATTTGGCGTGAGCCAGTGCTGATGCTCTTCGCGTAGCTTCCGGCACAGAGAGGGCCCAGCGAGACTCCCTTCGCGGCTGCTCAGGGCAAGCAGGGCAAACGAGCTGAGGCCTTCTCCAACCCAGGCAAATCGAACTGAGATAGGATGCACTATGGCTGATGAGTTAAGATTATCAATCGAGAAGCTTGTTTACGGCGGTGATGGGTTGGCGCACGCCGATGGAAATACCGTGTTCGTGCCGTACGTTTTGCCGGGGGAAGAGGTGCGCGCCGCGGCGAAATCCAAGAAAAAGAAATTGATCTGGGCGGAGTTGCTGGAAGTCAGATCGGCGGCGAAGGATCGCGGGAAGGCCAAGTGCGCGCACTTTCAGAAGTGCGGAGGCTGCCACTACCAGCATATTTTGCCAGAGGAGCAGCTCCGATTGAAAAAAGGAATCTTGCGCGAGACGCTTTCGCGGCTAGGAGGGATCGCGTGGGACGGGCCGATCATCGAGCACTCGGCGGAACCTTACGGATACCGAAATCGCGCGCAGTGGGCGGTGCGCAGCGGGATGCCGCGAGCGATCGGGTATTTCCTGCCGGAGAGCTCAGTCATTATTCCGATCGATGAATGCCCGGTGCTCTCCCCGCGGCTGACGCATGCGTTTTTGCAACTTCAGGAAATGGCGCGAGCGGGTACGCTTCCGGCGGGGATCCAGGAAATTGAGGCGTTCACGGATTCAGCAGATGAAAAGATTGCGTTGAACGTGGCGTTTGAAAAGTTCACGAAGCCGGCGGCAGAGTTGACGGCCACGTTTCAAGCAGCATTGCCGGAGCTTGCGAGCTTGCTGCTACTGGATCAAAAGAAAGACCGGTTTGAACTGACGGGGCCGGGTTATCTGGTTCATGAAGCGGGCGGGTTCAAGTACCGGGTCAGCCATCTGTCGTTTTTCCAGGTGAACCGGTTCTTGGTTGAAGATTTACTGAAAATCGTGACGGGCAACGCGCGCGGGACGTTAGCTTTGGACTTGTTCTCAGGCGTGGGATTTTTCACGCTGCCGCTGGCGAAAACGTTTCAGAAGGTCGTGAGCGTGGACGCGAATCTCGCAGCGACGCGCGATCTCTATGCCAATGCAGAAGCTGCGGGCGTCGCCATCACATCGCATAACGAACACGCCGAAGAATTTCTGAAGAAGACGGAAGAACGGCCGAATTTCGTGATTCTGGATCCTCCACGCGCGGGATTGGGAGCAGTAGCAGCGGAAAAACTGGCGGAGCTGGGAGCCGCGGAGATTGTGTATCTTTCCTGCGATCCTTCCACGCTAGCTCGCGATTTGGCAGTGCTGACCGCGTCGCCCCGGAAGCCAAAAGAGATTGCCGGCCCGAGCATCCGCTACGAAATCACAGAAATGCATTTCTTCGATCTGTTTCCACAGACTTTTCATATTGAAACGCTTGTGCGGTTGCGAAGAGTGCCATGAAGCTGCCAGCTGTCGCGATCGCCGCAGCCTTCGCGAGCGGTATCGCACTCGGCCTGCATCCCTTGGTGGCGCGGCACGCGTCGTCGCTCGCTTTCCTCTCACTTTCGTTCGTGGTTGTGGCCTTGCTTGTCACGACAGGCATGGTGCTTTTGAAGCTCGGGCGTCTGTTCCTCGCTGCTGCGGCTTCCCTTCTCTGCTGGATATTTCTCGGATGCCTCGGTGCCTGCGTCGCAGAGCAACCGCGACCCGCGAACCACGTCATTTCTCTCGTGGAGGAAAGGGGTATTAGCTTGGGAACACCTTTGCGCTGGCATGGCCATCTGCGCGATGAGCCGGCGCGATTGCCATGGGGCTACGGATACGAGATCGAACTTTCTGGAGTCGAGTTTGAAGGGGAGCTCCAGTCGACGAAAGGCGGGCTGCGATTGAGCTTCACGACGCATCCAGACCAGCCCTTGCCACTGAAACTTCATGCGGGAGATGAAATTGCAGTTTTGACGAGGCGAAACGGCCGCAAGTTTTCATGGATGAAGGCACGTTCGATCGGCGCGCGTACGTCGAGCAACAGGATATCCACCTGGTAGCAACACTGCGCGCCCCGCAATTGATCGAGCGCGGTTCCTCGCCGGCCCCAACTGCTGGAACACGACTGGCGAGGGTACGGCGGCAATTGCGCGATGAAGTAGACGGGCTGTTCACGGGCAAGCCGCATGTCGCGGGTGTGTTGCGGGCGATGCTTCTTGGGGATCGAAGCTTTGTGGATCGCGCCGAATCCACAGATTTTCAGAAAACAGGCGTATTTCACGTGCTGGTGATTGCGGGCTTGCACGTGGGAGCGCTTGCGTTTGCATTGTATTGGATTTGCCGCAAGCTTCGCTTCGCGCCACTCTGGAGGGCGCTTTTCACGCTTACGCTGCTGTTCTCCTACGTCGCGGTAGTGGAACAAAGAGCACCCGTGCTGCGCGCGACGCTCATGGCAGCGATCGTCGTGTTGGGCGGATTTTTCTTCCGGCGGCTCGATTCGCTGAATTCCGCGGGGCTGGCGGCGCTGGTGCTGCTTGTGTCGAAACCGCTGGCATTGCGCGACTCGAGCTTTCAATTGAGCTTTCTCGCGATAAGCTGCATCGCGGGACTGGCAGCGCCGTGGCTGGAGAAAACGGTGCAGCCTTACGTGCGAGCGCTGCGCGGTTGGAGGGAAGTCACGCGCGATGCGGCGCACGAACCGCGCGCGGCGCAGTTTCGCATTGATCTTCGTTCTGTGGCTCGATGGATTGGTTCGCGAGTGCCGCAACGGCTGGGCAAGACAGCAGAGGACACGCTCGCGGGTGGACTGTCGTTCACGCTTCGCGTGTGGGAGTTGCTCGCAATCACAGTGGCGCTGCAGATTGGAATGCTTCCGTTGATGGCGCGCGATTTTCACAGAATCACGTTGTCCGGGCCGCTGGTCAACCTTGCAGCAGTTCCGTTGACGGGCGTAGTTGTTCCCTTGGGATTTCTCGCGCTCGCTAGCGGGCTTGTCTGGCAGCCCCTCGGAAAGATTCTTGCGGTCCCGCTCGCGTGGTTGACGGAGCTACTGCTGCACATCGTGCAATGGTTCACGCATTTTCCACGGTGGAGCTACCGGATTCCCGGGCCGCGGTGGTGGCTGATCGTGGCGTTTTTCGCCGTGGCTGTTCTACTTGCGGCGATGATGCGCTCGAAGCAGTTACCTGGGCACAAGTTGGCGTGGAGCCTATACGCAGCCTGGGTAACGTGCGCGCTTGCGGTGGCGGTTTTCCCATTTGGATCGCAGTGGTCCAAAGGAAAATTGGAGGTGACAATTTTGGATGTAGGCCAGGGCGACTCGCTTTTTGTCGTATCGCCGGGCGGCAAAACCTTGCTGATCGACGGTGGCGGCGCGTTCGGAGGATTTCCCGGTCACGAAGAGCAACAGGGCGTTGATCCCGGCGAGGAGGCAGTGTCGCCGTACTTGTGGTGGCGAGGATTTCAGAAGTTGGACGTGGTGGCTTTGACTCACGCGCATCAGGATCACCTTGGCGGGCTTACCGCCGTGTTCGAGAACTTCCGCGTGGGCGAGCTTTGGATTGGCCGAGAAGTGTCCACGGCGGCACTCGCACGATTGGAGGGCCTGGCACGCGAAAAGAAGATTCCCATCGAGCATGAGCTTCGGGGCAAGAAGTTTTCCTGGGACGGCGTGGAAGGTGAATTCCTGTGGTCGGAAAAGTCTCCAGACGAGACTCCGCTTTCCGCGAAGAACGATGATTCGCTGGTGCTGCGCTTGCGCTACGGCAATCAAAGCCTGCTGCTGCCGGGGGACGCGGAAAAGGAGTCCGAGCGTGCCATTCTTGCAGAGAATGACGCGAACGAGCTGCGCGCGAACGTTTTGAAAATCGGGCACCACGGCAGCAAGAATTCCACCATGCCGGAATTTCTGTCAGCAGTGCAACCGCGAATCGGGATCATCTCTTCCGGAGAAGGTAATCCTTACGGGCATCCCAGCCCGGAGTTGCTGGAACGGCTGGAGAACGCAGGCGTACGAGTTTTCAGGACGGATCGCGACGGGGCGGTACACGTTCTGACGGATGGAACGAGGCTCAGGATTTCCTGCTTTGTGGAATGTCCGGAAGCAAGAAACGATACAGGTACCTCAACGCGTGCGGAGATACCAAGTCAGAAGCAAGACGGCGAGAAGAAATAGGTAGCCGACCGCGGCTTGCCATTCGTGGTTTTTCTTGTACTGCTCGAGAGTAAACGAACCCACGGATGCTTGAGCAAGTTTAGCGTGGGTCAGACGCGGGATGAAAAGCGGGACAGCTCGCGCGTACTCTTCGAAGGCAGCCCCATGACGGAGATGAAGCTCTTTCTCCTCCCGCCGCATGACAACGGTGTAGAACAGTGCAAAATGGACGAACAAAATGACGGCGGAAATCCAGGAGCGCGCGGCGATGCCGGCGCCGATAGTAAGAATGGCACTGCCGAGATAGAGCGGGTTCCGTGTGTAGGCGTAAGGACCCGTGACCGTGAGGACTTCCTGCTTGTGAAGATATCCAGCGGCAAAGGCGCGCAGCCACAACCCAATCGCGCCCGTGAGCGCGCCAGCCAAAATGCTGCGCGGCGTGGGGCGAGCAAAGAACAGAACGATAATTACGAACGGATAGCCAAGGCGGACGCGCCAACGCGCGAAGAACGCAGCGATGGCGCTCATGCGCGGGCCTCGACCTTGCAGCGCACAGCTTCGAAGACTGCATCCACTTCTAGTTCCAGCATGGAAGTATCGGCGTGATGGCCTCGCTTGTAGGTAGTGACTGCCCGCGGACTGCGAAGAACGATGTCGCAGCTAGCGACGGAACCGGAATCGACAACACGGTAGGGGCCATTGCGCGCAGGATCGGTGGGACCAAACAGTGCAACTGAAGGCGTTCCCAGAGCGACGGCGAGATGCAGCGGACCGGTATCTCCGCCAACAATGCAAAGAGCATTTCGCAAGAGAGCCATCAACGGGCCAAGGTCGCCATTATAGAGGAGCGGATCGGCGGTGCCGCTGGCATCGCGGATTGTGGCTGCAAGTTGTTCTTCGCCAGGGCCGTAGTTGACGATGCAGCGTAAGCCCAGAGCTTCGCGCATTTTTTTGCAGAGCACACCGAATCGCTCAGGCGGCCAGCACTTGGAGCGCCAACCTCCTCCGGGACTGAGAGCAACGTAGTGCTCGATGCTGTGACCTTGCAGGTAGTGGCGCACTGCCGTTGCGTCTGATTGCGAAACATTCAGGGAGAAGGCGGCACCTCCACGCCGTGTGCCCGCGCGGAGCGAAAGCTCGCCGTTCTGGTCGGCAATGTGTGTCTGCGTGCATCGGACGCGGTCGGTATAGAGCATGGGAACACCATACTCGCGAACCGTTTCTGAAGAAAAACCGATCCTGCGTGGAATGCCGGCGAATAGCGGGAGTGCCGCCGACTTCCACAAACCTTGATAGTCAATCGCGACGCTGAACTTCCTTTCACGAATGCGGCTCAGAATTTCTCGAAGCGCGGACAGTGATCGCGTCTCGGCAGCCCAGACCTGTGTGGCCAGGGCACTGCTTTCCACAAGAAGTTTCCAGCGCGGGTGGGTCAGCCAGACAATCTCTGCATTTGGGAAAGATTCGCGCAGCGCCGCGACGGCGGGAAATGTATGCACAATGTCGCCAAGAGAGCTGAGCCGTACGACGAGAAATCGTTGCTCAGCCATGCGGCGCCTTGCGGATGGATTCAAGAAAATCGCGCGTTGAGTGATCTTTTGGGTCACCCACAATGGCTACGCGAATGCCCAGCCGGGCGGCGACGGCGCGCTCGGGCACGCTCTCCGCCGTGTAATCCGTGCCTTTGGCGTGAACGCCGGGCCGCAACTCTTCCAAGAGCGCTTCGACGTTGGGTTCGGCGAAGAGTACGACGTAGTCCACGCTGCGGAGCGCTGCCACGAGCTGTGCGCGCGCGTTTTCATCGAGAACCGGTCGGCCGGGCCCCTTCAAATTGCACACACTGGAATCGGCGTTCACGCCAACGACCAGAATATCGCCTTCTCTTCGCGCGCCTTCGAGATAGCGGATGTGCCCGACGTGCAGGGTATCGAAGCAGCCGTTCGCGAGGACGATGCGCCGGCCATGGCGCTTGTGCTCCGTGAGTCTTTGGCGGAGCGCATCTCGCGACACGATTTTGGAAGCGGCTTCGCGCATGATTCAGCGGGCGGTTCCGGAGGCTTCACCGCGAATGGCATCGAGAAGCTCCTCGCGCGAGACGGTGGCCGTGCCGCGTTTCATCACCACGAGGCCTCCGGCGATGTTGGCGATGTGCGCAGCTTCGAGAGGAGAGGCCCCGCAAGCGAGTGCAAGAGTATAAGCGGCAAGAACCGTGTCGCCCGCACCTGTGACGTCAACGGCTTGATCGCTGCCGTGCACGGGAATCTGGGTGAGTTGATCGTCCGCTTCAAAAAGAGCCACGCCGTGGCGCCCACGAGTGACGAGGAGCGATTGAAGCTTCATGGTTGCAAGGGTTGCGCGGCCCGCTCGGGCGAGTTGTTCAATATCCTGGCCTATCGTCGTGTGATGCTGTGTCTCGATCTCGGCTTCGTTTGGAGTAGCCGCAGAGATGCCAGCCTTCGCATAGGTGTGAAGCCGATAGCGAGCGTCGAGCGTGATGGGCAGATCATTCTTGCACTTCCTGGTGGCCTGCTGGACGAGCTCGGGCGTGGCCACGCCAAAACCGTAATCCGAAACGGCCAGTGCGTGAGCCTTGCGGAGCTTCGCGGAAAGCTGCTGCAGGAGTTTTTTTCGAACGGCGTCCGGCAGAGGTGATTGCGGTTCGTAGTCCACGCGGAGAACTTGTTGCGCTGTGGTGTGCGCCCAGCCGGCGAGGAAGCGCGATTTTGTTGGAGTGATCCAGCCCTTCACTCGGATGATTCCCGAAACGTTGACGCGCTTGCGGCGGAAATGGGCGATCAGCGCATCGCCGGTGGGGTCATTACCCACGGCGGTGACGGGCAAGACGCGCGCGCCAAGCGACGCCAGATTGTTGGCAGCGTTGGCCCCGCCGCCTGGAGCAAGTTGCGTTTCGCGGTGCTTGAGGATCAGCACGGGGGCTTCGCGCGAGACGCGGGAGATTTCGCCAAAGCGAAATTCATCGGCAACAAAATCGCCGAGAAGTGCGATGGTCTTCGAACTAAATTGCTCGACACATTCCGCAAGGGATAGGAGGTCTACGGATCGCGACGCTTGGTTTTGCGCGGAGGGACGCTTCATCGTGGTTGCCTCAGGATCCAGTCTGCCGCTTTCGAAAGATCTTCCGCGACAAAATCAGGTTGCGTTGGCCATTTAGCGGAATGCCAAGCCAATTCACCTTCGCCATATCCGGTGCGCACCAGGATGCCCCGGGCGCGAACATTGCGAGCGAGTTCGATGTCGCCGTAGCGGTCACCGACGACGAACGACCGCGACAGATCGAGCGAGTGTTCTCGTGCAGCACCTTCCAGCAGACCAGGCTTGGGCTTGCGGCAATCGCAGTGGTCCGCGGACGTGTGAGGACAATAGTAGATCGCGTCAATACGCGCTCCCGCTGCGGCGAGTTCTTCTTTCATCATTTCATTGACCGAGTGCACTAGCGATTCCGGAAAGTAGCCGCGGCCGACGCCGGACTGATTGGTCACCACGACAACGGGAAGTCCGGCTTCGTTCAAACGGCGAATCGCGGCTGCCGCGAAGGGAAACATACGAAAACGGCTGGGATGATTCAAGTAGCCAACTTCCTCCGCGATGGTTCCGTCACGATCCAAAAAAACGGCGGGGCGCGGGGCGCTGGAATCAGGCACGCTGTACCCCGATCGTGAAAACCCAGGGCCGCACCGCAGCCTCCACTATGTCTGGCGTGACTTTCGTCATGCAACGATGATCCGTTGGGCAGCGCCGGAGAAAGCACGGACTGCAGTACGGTTTTTCCTGGACGATCGTGCAGCGCGGCGTGACCGGAGCGGTGCCAAGCGGATCCGTGGGTCCGAATATGGCGACGACGGGAAGTCCGACCGCGGCGGCGACGTGCATCGCGCCGGAATCGTTGCCGATGAAGAGATGGCATTGCGACAGCAGGCCGGGAAGATCGGCGATCGCGGTCTTCCCGGTGAGATCGATGGGTGGCTGCCGCATCCCGGCGGCGATCGCGTTCGAGACGGCTGACTCGGCGGCCGTTCCAAACAAGATCACGTCGGCATCGTTTTGTGCTTGAAGACGACTTGCGAGCTCGGCGAATCGCGGAGGTGGCCAGCATTTCGCGGAGCCGTAAGAGGCTCCGGCACCAATGGCCACGCGCAGTGCCTGCGGTCGCGCGCCGGATTCCACCAAGAACTCTACAGCGCGGCGGCGCTTTACTTCGGAAACGGTCAAAGCAATGAAAGATTCGTCGGGAAGCGAGTCCATCCATCCCGCACGGCGAAGAAGCTCCAGGTAGTAAAACTTCTCGTGTGTCGGAATTTCTCCATGATTGGGGACGGGCACGGGCTTGGTGAGGAGAAGGCTGCGGCCGTCGCGGGCGTAGCCGATGCGTTCAGGAATATTCGCGCGCCAGGCGAGCCAGGCGGCGTCAAACGCGTTTTGCAGCAGGAGGGCGACATCGAATTCCTGCCCACGAAGGTCGTCCGCCAATCGTTCGCGCCCGGAAAAGCCTGCGTGAATGCCGTTAGAGTCGTAGGTGATGAGTTGGTTGCAGATTTGCTGGTCGCGGTAGATGTCTGCGACGTAGGGCCGGGCGAGAATCGCGATCTGCGCATCGGAGAATCTCGCGCGCACGGCACGTAGCGCAGGCAGCGCCATAATCGCATCGCCGATCCAGTTTGTGGCGCGAATCAGAATTTTCACGCGGCCGCTCCACTGCCTTGTTGTAACGTTTGATCGAGGACGTTCTTGAAGTCGGCTTCCGGACTCACGACGAGGTCGATCACGGAGACATACACAGGCGCGTGTTCAAATCGCATTCCACTGAGATTCTGTTCGTCCTTTTCCGTAGTCACAAACGCATTTGCTCCCGCGCGTTTTGCTTCCAGCTGGATCTGCAAAATATCCTCTTCTGTGTAGTGATGATGATCGGAAAAGGACATTTGGGAGCAAACGGTGAGCCCCCAGTTTCTGAGATCACGAAAGAAAGCATCCGGATTGCCGAGGCCGCAAAAAGCGAAAAAGGGGCCCGCTCCAATTTCAGAAGAAGAGAGCAAAGTGATTTCACCGCCGAGGCGGCGGAACCCAACGAGTTGAGTGGCCGCCGCGAAAACCGGATATTGATTCAGTTTTTGAATCGCATCGACGGTCCCGGGCATGTTTTCGGTGCGTGTAAACACGAGAATATTCGCACGGCTCATGGCGGAAAGCGGCTCCCGTAAACGACCGGCTGGCAGCAGCAGCTCGCCTGCGAGTCCTCGAGACGCGTCCATCAGGAGAATGTCCAGATCGCGGGCAAGTTGTAAATGTTGAAAGCCGTCGTCGAGAAGAAATACGTCGACGGGTTGCTGCGACTCGATGCGTTGACCTTCCGTGAAGCGATCCTTGCCGACTCCAAAGGCGGCGCGGCCCTGGAGGCGGAACTTCATCAGCTCGATTTCGTCGCTGGTGCCATTGACGCCCCGGTAGCCACGGCTGAGGATGGCGACGCGCTTCCCTTCCGCAAGAAATCGCTCGGCAAGCCAAATCACCATCGGCGTTTTGCCGGTGCCGCCAACCGTTAAGTTTCCGACGCTCACCACCGGGGCCTTCAAGCGTTTCTGCTTCAGCAAACCTTTGGCATAGAGCCAGACGCGCAGCCGAACGAATGCGCCATAGAGCAGCGACAGCGGCCAGAGCAGCATCCGCACCAGCAGCGAAACGTTCATCGAGCCGCACCGCTCAGGAGTTTTGCGATCTCCGCGAGCGCGCGATCGGTGGCACCGCGGCTGGTTTCGACGAGGCTACGAGCAGAGGCGCTCATTTTCTTCGCTCGCTCTGGATCACGAAAAAATTCAATCCAGGCTACGCCAACATCTTCGGGGCTCTCGACTTGCACGGCGGCGCCCGCGGAGACGAAGCGCGAAGCAACCTCCGCGAAATTCTCCATCGAAGGGCCGAACACGGGAATTTTCCCGAAGGCCGCGGGTTCGAGAATATTGTGCCCGCCGGAAGGGACCAGCGAGCCGCCTACGAACACGCCATCGGCAACGCGATAAAGGGAGGCAAGTTCTCCGATGCTATCCACCAGAATGACCGTAACATCTTCCGAAATCGCGCCGTTCTCTGAGCCTCCAGCCGGATGCGATGGGCCTGGGATGGGGAGCTTCGAGCGGCGGATGAATTTGCGATGCGATTCGTCGATGAACTCGGCGGCCGCTTCGAAGCGTTCCGGCTTTCGCGGAGCGAGGACCAGGAGCGCTTTGGGATATTCGCCTTGCAATGTTCCAAACGCGATGAGAGCAAGTGGTTCCTCCGTAGCGACAACGCTGCCCGCGACGATGATTGGGGAACGGCCGCTACGCTGGGCTTCTACCTCGAGCCAATTCGAGAGCGGTGTGGGCGCGGGAAGCTCTAGATCGTATTTCAAGTTACCGCTGACAAAAACGCGGGCCGCAGGCGCTCCGAGAGCGCGGACGCGTTCGGCATCCTTTTCGCCCTGCATGAGGAAGCCGCTGGCGTTCGAAAGAGCATCTTTCAAAAAGGGCCGCAAGAAAAAACTGAACGCGCCGAGATAGCTCTGGTACCGCGTGAAGGATCGGTCGGAGATGCGTCCGCTCACGAAAAGTACGGGGACCTCTCGGCGGCGCGCTTCGCGCAGAAAGCTCGGCCAGATTTCGGTCTCGAGAATCAGCACGAGAGAGGGCCGCACCGCGTTCATGGCGCGCCGAACGCAAAAGGCCCAGTCGAGCGGAAAATAGATGACGGCATCGGCAAAGGGCATCCGCTCGCACGCAAGCGCCTGACCTGTGATGGTCATCGTAGAAACAATGAGCGGCCGGTCCGGATAGGCTGCTTTCAGGCGCCGGGCAAGTGTCACGCCGGAAAGCGCCTCACCCACGGAAACCGCGTGAAGCCAGATGGCTCCGGGCCGGTCTGCGGGCAGGTTCGCGAGCGAAGGAAATGAAAAACCGAGGCGCTGCCCGAGATTGGAAAGGTATTTGCCGTGGCGCAGTCCCTGCACCAGCCAGTAGGGCACAAGCAAGAGGGCCGCAAGGCCCATCAAAAGGCCGTAAATGAAATACACTAAGCGTAGCTCCAGTCTGTTCCCGCTCCGCGACAAACAAGCGGAGCGCCGCAGGGCAACCCTGCGCGTCCCCCAGGAATCGAAGGCGTCGAGATGAGAAAAGTCTATTATAACCGGATGCTGAAACTAACCATCTCAATTCCCATTCTTGCGCTGCTGCTGGCGGCGATGCCCAGCGCTCCACAACAGCCGGCTTCGCTGCGAACCGCGTCGCTGCAATCGCACGAGGCGATGACCATCACGGCGCTTCCCTGGACGGATCCTGCACTCTACAAGGAGAAATTCCCAAAGAAATCGCCCTTTGCGGCAGGCGTCCTGGCAGTGATGGTTGCGTTTCGGAACGATTCCGGCGAGAGCATAAAGCTGAATCTCGACCGCATCCGCCTGACGGTTCGGATCGATGAGGACAACCGGCAGCAACTGGTGCCGCTCACGCCTGATCAGGTCGCCTACGAAACGCTTTCGCCAGGCGCAAAGGATCCCACCAAGTCCAGAAAGAAGTTCCCGTTCCCCACAGGAGCGCCCAAGACCACCCCCGACAAGAACTGGTTTGAAGTGCAGAAGCAAGCGGAAAACGCGGCTGTCCCTTCGAGTATCGTGGCGCCGCACAGCACCGTGCAAGGACTTCTCTACTTTGATTTGCAGGGGCAATTTGACCTGCTGAACACCGCGCACCTCTACGTGCCCGATCTCATAGTGCTGGAGAAGAACCGCTCCTTGACCTATTTCGAAATTGATCTGAGCCGGCCGGGCAGCAACTAGCAAAAGAAAAAACGCGCGCGTTTGCTCCGCTCGTCGCGGTCGGCTACCATGACGTGTGCAAACTTTCTCCGATCATCGCGGGCCAATGCTCACTCTTCTCAACGAATTGAATCCGGAACAACGACTTGCTGTGGAAACCATCGAAGGCCCCTTGCTGATTCTTGCAGGCGCGGGAACAGGCAAGACGCGGGCGATCACCTATCGAATGGCCAGCTTGATCGCCAATGGGGTGCCCGCCGAAGCCATTCTGGCGGTAACTTTCACCAACAAAGCAGCGGAGGAGATGCGTAATCGCGTCTCAAACCTTTTGCTCCGCGCGGGAATTCCGCCGGCGCAGCCGTGGCTTTCGACGTTTCATTCGCTTTGCGCGCGGCTCTTGCGGCGCGAGGCGACCGCCGCCGGACTGCCGCGGGATTTCGCCATTTACGATGACGATGATCAGCTTGCCGCCGTCAAGCTGGCGATGAATAAATTGCAGATCGAGGATGATTCCCTGACGCCGCGAATCGTTTTGAGCCGCATCAGCTATGCGAAAAACCACGGCCAGACGGCGGAACAACTTAGAGCCGAG
>WNFT01004014.1_pt1 | contig 13458 bp, 10 predicted proteins | sample 5400191 | NCBI WGS metagenome assembly WNFT01 (sample SAMN13153359, study PRJNA577476) | soil metagenome | isolation source: 80 cm saprolite under Madrone tree | place: USA:California | collected 2016-06-14
GCGTCGATCGGCGTCAGCCACTCCGCGTAGCGGGGCTCGAGCCCGCGGACCGAGCGGAAGAACGTGGCCTGGATCTCGCGCGTGACCGGACCCATCTCCCCCTTGCCGATGCGCCGGTCGTCGACCTCGCGGACCGGAGTGATCTCCGCCGCGGTCCCGCAGAGGAACGCCTCGTCCGCGCAGTACAGGTAATCGCGGCTGAAGCGGCGCTCCTCGACGTTGATCCCCTTGTCCTTCGCGATGCGGATGATCGACTCGCGGGTGATCCCCTCGAGGATGCCGCCGGCGACGGGCGGCGTGTAGAGGGCGCCATCGCGGACGACGAAGAGGTTCTCGCCGGTCGCTTCGCCGACGTAGCCCTGCTGATCGAGGAGGATCGCTTCGTCGTAACCAGCCATCAGCGCCTCGCGCTTGGCCAGCACGCCGTTGAGATAATGTCCGGTGACCTTGGCGCGCGTGGGATCCGAGTTCATGTGCATGCGCGTGAAGGAACTGATCTTCACCCGGATGCCCTTCTTCAGACCTTCGTCGCCGAGATACGCGCCCCAGTACCAGGTCGCGATGCAGAGCCGCACCGGGTTGACGGCGCCGACCCCCATCAAGCCGTCTGAATAGTAGGCGATGGGCCGCAGGTAGCCCTCGTTCATGGTGTTGGACACCATCACCTGCTTGCACGCCTCGAAGACCTGCTCCTTCAGCCGGCGAACGTGCTCGCGCAACCGGAAGATCGCGCCGCGGCCGCTGGGCTGGGGATAGCAGCGGATGCCTTCGAACACGGCCACGCCGTAGTGCAGCGAGTGGGTGAGAACGTGTACTTTGGCGTCGGCCCAGGGGACCAGCTTGCCGTCCATCCAGATGAATTGGGATTCCTTGAGCTTCTCGACTTTCTTCGCGGCCACGTTTCGCCTCGTCGTCGGTCGCGCGCTCTTAGCACGGCCGCATCGGTAAAGATAGGTACAGCCCAGAGCACAATGTCAGCTTGGGAGTTCCGGAATCGGCGCGAGCAGCCGCTGCAGCGCGGGAAGCTCGTCGAGCAATTCTTCCTTCGCCGAGCGGACGATGGCCTCGAGGGCCCGCTGGCTGGGCAGGAGCGCCAAGGGAGAGAGGGTCTTGCGGAACGCCTTGTACACGTGCGCGTAAGGACGATTGCGGGCGACCGCCGGCGCGGCCACGCTCTGCAGCGGAAGCCAGAGCGGGGTGAGGAGCCGGGGGGCGAAGCCGTCGAGGGCGAAGATCACGGCGTTGCGGCTGCCCGCGCCGGGCAGCCCGGTCCGCTGCACGTGCTGCCAGGCCGTGCGCACCGGCACGTTGTCCACCACGCCGCCGTCGCACAGGCGCAGGAGGTCGTGGCGTTCGAGAAGCCCGCGGAGCAGATCGTGCATCCGGGGATCGTCGCGCAGGACGTCGTAGTGGATGACGCCGGGGACGCTGGCGGAGAAGCCGGCGGCGTCGATGGCATCCGCTTGCCGCGTCTCTTCCGAGGCCCCGAACACCAGCCGCGCGGTCAAGCGGGGAATGCGCGCCAGCTCCGACACGGCGGCGGTGAGGCGTTGCACGTTGCGGTGCAAGGCCCGCACGCCCCAGCGCGACGGATCCGGATCCTGCACGTTCAGCATCGCGTCGTATTCCTCGAGCGGCCGGGGCAGCTTTCCCCGGCGGATCCCCGTCACCGTGACCAGGAGCGGGATGGGCAGATCGGACATCCGCACCGGCGAGCCGTCCGGATGGCGGAACCAATGGCCGATGGCCGCGCGCAGGTGGAGCCGGAGCGGCCCGGGCAGCCCGTACACGCTGCGCTGCGGGACCAGGCGGAAGATCTTCCGGTAGGTGAGGTCCTCGAGGATCTCCGGGATGCGGGCGAGATCGAAGCGCCGCTCCCGGGCGCGGAACAAGCCGAGGATAGCGCCCATCGAGCTGCCCGCGATCAGCGCGGGCTGAAGCCCGGCCGCTTCCAGCAGCGCGAACGCCGCCAGGTGGACGTACCCGGTCCCGCCGCCGCCTCCGCAGACCAGGACCAGGTGGCGCTCGCGCACTTCCCGGTCCAGCCGCTCCGCCGGAAGCCGATGCCCGAGTTGGCGGTCTGTCTCCTCCCGCGCTTCGCGCGCGATCCGCAGCGCCTCCCGGGCAGCGGGCAAGAGCTCGTGCGGAGCGGCGAGCATCGGGCGCTGTGGATCGAGCAGCGGCCAGAGCACCTGCACCAGCTTCTCGCGGTGGGGACGAAGCACCGCCGCCACCGCCACGTCGCGACCGTCCGGAGCGCGGACGTGCCAGCAGCGGGCGAGCGCGAGCGAATAGCGGATGGCCGTCTCGTCGCGTTCGTCGAGCCGGCCTCGCGCGGCCACCGCGGCGCGCGCGAGCTGCGCTTCCATGGCGGTGATGGGTCCGACTTCGGCGAATCTTTCCTGGAGCAGCGTCATGGGGAGCGCCGTCCGCGCGCTGCGCTCATGCGACTCCCAGCACGCGAAGGAACGCCGCCCGGACGTCGGCGGAAGTCCGCTCGTAATCCGCCAGGAGCTCCTCGCCCGCGCGGGGCCCGGAGTAACCCATCCGGCGCGCGAGCCTCGGCAGCTCGGGGGCTGTCTCGGGAATCCGGTCCACCGAGCGGTCGCGAACGATGCGGAGGCGGGACTCGAGCCGGCGGAGGAACCGATACCCGCGCGAGAGCGGAGCGTGGTCCTGGGCCGCGAGGTGGCCGTGTTGGACCAGGAGCGCGAGCGCCTGCGGCGTGCTGGCGGAGCGGATCCGGGGATCGGTGGCGCCGTGTGCGAGTTGGAGGAACTGCACAGCGAACTCCACGTCGACGAGGCCGCCGCGGCCCAGCTTGGAATTGTACCGGCCGGGAGATTCGTCGGCAATTTCGCGCTCCATGCGCTCGCGCATCGCCAGGAGCTCCTTGGCGGCCGCGGCGCGGTCCAGCGGGCGGAAGATGCTCGGCTCCAGCACCTCGGCGAAGGCGCGCGAGAACAGCGCCTGGTCTCCGGCCACCGGCCGCGCCCGCAGCAGCGCCTGCCGCTCCCAGAGGCGCGCTTCCCGGGCGTGGTAGGTGGCCAGCGCGTCGAAGGAGATCACCAGCGGTCCGGCGCTGCCGCTGGGCCGCAGCCGGGTGTCGATCCGGTAGAGGATCCCCTCGCGCAAGGGCAGGGTGAGCAGGCTGATCAGCTTCTGCCCCATGCGCGCGAAGTACTCGTGGTTGGCGCCGTGCTCCCCCGGAGCCGAGTAGACGAAGAGGAGATCGAGGTCGGAGTGGTAGCCGAGCTCGCGCCCGCCGAGCTTGCCGAGCGCGATCACCACCATCGTCGCGTCTCGCGGCCCGTAGCGCTTCTCGATCTCCGCCTTGGCCAGCGCGAAGCAGGCTTCGACGCAGACGTCGGCGAGATCGGAGAGCTGGCTCGAGACCTGTTCGGCGTCCAGGGCGCCGGCCACGTCGTGCAGGCCGACCCGGAGCTCCTCTTCGTTCCGGAATCGCCGCAGCTCGGTCAGCGCCGCCTCCACGTCGTCGTGCGGAAGGGCGCGGAGGCGGGCGAGCCAGTCGCCGCGCAGGTCCGCGCGGCTGCGGGAGAGCGCCGCGGCGCCGCGGTGGACCAGCTGATCGATCAGCTCCGGATGGCGCAGCAGCTGCCGCGAGAAGTAGTTGCTGGAGCCGAAGAGCGAGATGAGCAGCCGCATGGTGCGCGGGCCTTGCGCCAGGAGCTCCGCCGTCGGGCGGGGATTGGCCAGGCTGGCGAAGAGATCCGCCAGATGCCTCAGCGCTTGATCCGGATCGGGCGCCGCCGCCAGCTCGATGACCAGGGCCGCCCCAAGCGGCCCCGCGTCATGGAAGGGCGTGCCGCGCTTGTTGGCGAGACGCGACAGCTCGTCCGCGCTCGCCTCGGGCTGGTCGAATTCCAGCTCCGCCAGGGCTGCCGCGCGTTGTTGGGTGGTGGCCTCCGGGTCGGCCGCCGCGGCGGCGCGCGGGTCCTCTCCGGGCGCGCCGCCCGAGGCGACCCGGAGCAGATCCTTGAAGCGCGCCTCCACGTGCCCACGGTGCACCGCGAGGTCCTGCTCCATCGCGCTCCGGTTCGCGTAGCCCGCGCGCCGGGCGAGCCGCTCCGCTTCCCGGGGGTCCTCGGGCATCGAATGCGTCTGGCGCTCGGCCACCATCTGCACGCGGTGCTCGAGGCGGCGCAGCACCACGTAGGCTTCCGCCAGCTCGTCCCGGTCCCGGCTGGAGATCAGGCCGGCGTAGAGCAGCCGCTCCAGAGCCTTGAGCGTCCCGCGCACGCGCAGGTTCGGGTCGCGGCCGCCGTGGAGGAGCTGGAGCGCCTGCACGAAGAACTCGATCTCGCGGATCCCGCCGCGGCCGAGCTTCAGATCGACTCCGGGAGCGCGCGCCGCCTCCTTCTCCGCTCTCGCCTTGAGCAGGCGCATCTCGTCGATGGCCTTGAGGTCGAAGTACTTGCGGAACACGAACGGAGTGAGCCGCGCCAGCGCTTCCTCGCCCGCGTCCAGGTCGCCGGCGATCGGCCGCGCCTTGAGGAGCGCGAATCGCTCCCAGGTGGCGCCTTGCGCCTCGTAGTACAGCTCCAGGCCGCGGATGGAATTGACGATGGGGCCGCTGCGCCCTTCGGGTCGCAGGTCGAGATCGACGCGGAAGACGAAGCCGCCTTCCGGCGATGCTCCCGCCGAGCCCACGGAAGCGGTGACCGCTTCGGCCAGCCGGGCGTAGAAGGCGAAGTGACCGACGGCGTTCGGGCCCTGCGTGCGCCCGTCCTTGTCGTAGATGTAGAGGACGTCCGCGTCCGAGGAGAAGTTCAGCTCCTCGCCGCCCAGCTTGCCCATTCCCAGGACGCAAAACCCGGACCGGCCCTCGGCGGTGCGTCCGGCCGGCGGGCCGTGCAAGGCGCAAAGGCGCCGGTAGTGGAACCGCGCCGCCAGCTCGAAGGCGTTGGCGGCCAGGCGGGAGAGATCGCGCGTGACTTCGGGGACCGAGGCGCCGGAGAGATCCCGCAGCGCGATGCGCAGGACCTCGGCCTGCTTGTGACGGCGCAGCCTGCGCGCCAGCGCGCCGGATTCGGTCAGGCCCGAGCCGCGCAGCGGCACGGGGCGCCGGGCGAAGCGGCCGCAGGCGAGAGCGTCGACCAGGCGCGGGCGGGCAGCGAGGAGCTGGGCGAGGAACTTGGAGGCGGCGCAGACGCGGACCAGCGGCGCCAGCGCGTCCTTCGCCGCGGGGCGGCGGTAGCGCTCCTTGCGCGCAGCCAGCGCCCGAACGGAGCCGCTGAGCGCGCTGTCCGGGTCGGCGCTCTGGGCGCAGAGCGCGAGCAGCTCGGCGGCGGGAATCCCGGTCTCAGCCGGGATCCGCGCCGCAAGCCGCTCCGCCCGCTCGGCGTCCTCCCAGCCGGGCGGTGCTTGCGTTCCGTGCGTTCCGTGCACTGTCGGAGTGTAGCAGCGCGCGCTGAATTGCCGCTCGAATCCCGCGGCCCTATGCTCAAATTCATGGACCCCAGAGGACGCGAAGCGCTCGCTCCCGAGACCTTCCGGCCCTGGGTCGCTTTGCGCACGGTGGTCATGGGCGCGGCCACGCTCTGGATCGCGGTGTTCGTCGCCTTGTCGCTGATGCAGGGCGCGACGCCGTCGGCGTTCTTCTCCGCGGCGTTCTTCGTCGCGCTCTTCACCGCGGGCTCGTACTTCTACAACCGGCTTGCGTTCACCGTCACCGACAGCGGCCTCACCGTGCGCACGGTGGCGATGGAGCGGACGGTGCCGTTCGAGGCCATCCTGCGCGTCGACGTGTTCCGCGGGATGCTCGGCACTTCGTACGCGGTGCGCACGCAGCTCGGTCTGCTGACGTTCTCGTCGCTCCTCGCGGGCCATCAGCGGTTGTGCGATCTGATCGTCCGGCGGGCCAGGTTGAGCTAACTTGCCCGGCCGGTGCGTACGGCCCTCCTCCTGACCGTGTCGTTGTTCGCTTGCCGCCGCTCCGGTGGGGACTACGTGGTCCACCGGGCGCGCGGCGCCATCGAGATCGACGGCGTGCTCGCCGAGTCCGCCTGGGATCGCGCGGAAAAGGCGGGGCCGTTCGTGCGCAGCCTGGACGGCAAGCCCGCGGGCGCGGCCACCGAGGCGCGCCTGCTCTGGGACGATGACAACCTCTACGTCGCGTTCCTCTCCGAGGACGCCGACGTGTCCGGAGCGTTCTTCAAGGACGACGAGAAGCTGTACACGTCGAACGTCGTCGAGATCTTCCTCAACCCCAGTGGCGACGGCTCGCGCTACGACGAGATCGAGGTGGCGCCGACCAACGCGCTGTTCGACGCCAGCTTCTCCGGAGGTCCCCGCAAGGGGATGGATCTGTCCTGGTCCTCGCACGCGCGGCACGCGGTCCACGTGGACGGGACGTTGAACGACCCGCGCGACGTCGACCGGGGTTGGACGGTGGAGCTGGCGATCCCGTTCGCCTCGCTGACGGGCATGCCGGCGCCGCGACCCCGGAACGGAGACCGCTGGAGGTTCAACCTGTACCGGTTGCGCCAGGGTCCGGGGCATCCCGGAGAGGGCCAGGCCCTGTCACCGCCGATGCGCGGCGACTTCCACGCGCTCGACCGCTTCGCCACCCTGCGATTCGAAGACTAGGCCCGCTTGCGCTCCTTCTTACGCTGACTCGGTGCACGCGGCGGCTGCTCACCTGTCCCGAGCAGCGATTCATAGGGAATCCCGAACCTGTCGTGCAGGTTGCGGATCATACGAAGCGACAGCGGACGCTTTCGATTGAGCACCTCGAAGACACGCGTGCGAGTGCCGATGACGCCTTCAAGCGCCTTCGTGGTGAGGCCCTGCTGCTCGAGACGAAACTTGATGGCCTCGACAGGGTCTGGCGGCGGCATGGGGTAGTGCCTCGCCTCGTAATCGCGAACGAGGACGGAAAGAACTTCGAGCCGCGCCTCGCCGGCGCTGCCTGGTTGCGCATCGAGTAGATTGCCGATCTCCACAAGCGCTTTCGCCAGATCCTCTGCGTCGCGGATGGGAAATGCTGCGATGGGCTCAGATGGTTTGCGCATCGATACGGTCATACTGGGCATGGGTTCCGATGAAGCGGATGTAGACGAAGGGGTGTCGGCAATGGACGACGAGCCGGTATCGATTGCCGCGGATGTTGAAGACGATGCGGCCTTGCTTGAGGATGCTCGCTGTTGGGAAGCGTCTCTGTACGTCCGTCTTCGTCTTCCAATCTGCTTCCTCCGCTTCGTGGAACCACGCCCGTAAATCTTGCTCCGCATCGGGATACTCCTTCCAGAACGCCGACAACGTGCTCCGTGCAATGACTCTCACTGGAGGGAGAGTCTAGCTTGTTCCCAAGTTGGGAACAAGTGTGCCTGACGAGTGAAAGCGCTCATTTGCGCCAGGAGTGCACCCGTATGCGTTGCCCGTCGCTTTCCGCGACGACCGCGCCTTCCGCTGTGGAGAAGTGCAGACCCGGCGTGCGCGCGACCACGTCGGGATTGGGAAAACCGAATCGGTTTCCGGCGCCCACCGAGAAGACCGTGCACGCGGGCGTCACGCGGCGCAGGAAGGCGTCCGTGCTGCTGGTCCGACTGCCGTGATGCGGCGCCTTGAGCACCTGGGCGCGGATCTCCGAGGGACCCTGCGCCAGCTCGGATTCGGTGAGCGCTTCGACGTCGCCAGCGAACAGCACCGCGACCTCGCCGTGCACGAGGCGCACGACGATGGAGTTGTCGTTCAGCGAGCGCCCCTCCTCGAAACGCGAGGGAACCTCGACGCGCACCCCTCCCAGCAGCATCTCACGCGGTTCTCGCACGGGAACGCCTCGAGCCGCGGCCCGAGACCGGATGGCCGTTGCGATCGGGTCGCGCTCCGCCGTCATCCACAGCTCGCCGATCGACATGCGATCGAGCACGGTGGAAAGGCCGCCGGCGTGATCGGGATGCGGATGCGTCAGCACCACGACGTCCAAGCGGCGGATTCCCAGCTCCGCCAGCGCGGGCACGACGTCGCGCGCCCCTGGATCGAACTTGCCCGGCCAGCGCAAGTCGCCGCCGGCATCGATCAGCATCGCGCCGCCTCCCGGGAACTGCACGACCGCCGAGTCGCCTTGCCCGACGGCGAAGAAGGTGACTGTGAGGGCGCCTCGCGAGTGCGCGACCGCGGCCCGCGAAAGCGCGATCAGCGCGAGCAGCGCCCAGGGCAACAGCGCAGTGCGGAACCTGCGCCGGATGCAGAAGGCGACGCCGCCGTACCAGAGGGCCCAGGCGACCAGTCCGGGCGCTGCGACCACGACGGTCGCGTACGGCAGCCAGGCGAAGAAGTGCGACGCGACCAGGGTGGCCCGGGCGAGCAGATCGGTCATCCACCAGAGCGGCAGCAGGTCGAAGGGCACCAACAGGGTGGCCAGCGGAATGGCTGCGAGCCCCGGAAGGAGCCCGAGCGCGTTCGCGAAAACGGAGACCAGCGAGATGCGATGGAAGGCGCCCGCGAGCAGGGGCGCGGTGCAGAGCGCGGCCGCGAGCGTCGCGAAGCCGAGGCCGAGCAGGTGCTCCAGGAAGCGGCGCCACAGCAGGGCTCCGGGCACGGGGACGGGCAGGGGAAGGAGCTGGCGCAGCGGCCGCGCGAGGAGGATCAAGCCGGCGATCCCGGCGACGGAGAGTTGGAGCGCGAGATCGTGCGTGGCCGCGGGATCGAGAAGCGCGCAGACGGTCGCGGCCAGGGTGAGGGTCGTGATCCCATCGCCCCGGCGCGCCAGCGCGGACCCCAGCAGCCCTACGCCAGCACCGGCGCCGGCGCGGATCGCGGGCCAGGGGGCGCCAAGGAGCAGGACCTCGAAGGCGGCGAAGGGGAGGGCGACGGCCGCAGCGAAGACTCCGGCCCGCACGCGGGAAGCCCAGCGGGTGCGCAGCCAGGCGCGGCGCGCCAGGTCGCGCACGACCAGCGCGACGACGGCCAGGTGGAGGCCGGAGCTCGCGAGCAGGTGCACCAGCCCGCTCGCGGCAAGCTCATCTTCCGCTTCCCGGGACAGACCGCTGCGGTCGCCGACCGCCAGCGCCGTCACCAGGGCAGCGCTCTCCGGGGATGTGCAGATGGCCAGCGCGCGCTCGGCGAATCGCGCTCGCAGCTCGCCGAACCAACGCCAGATGCGCGGGCCGCGCTCCAGGATCTCGATGACCTCGGCGCTGCCCTCCACGGCGACGCCGCGGGCGGCAAGCTGGGCCCGCCGGTCACGGCCGCCGGGATTGAGCTGGCCGGGCGGGGCGTGAACGGCTCCGAAGAACCGCGCCCTGTCGCCGCGGTAGACGGGGAGACCGCGCAGTCGCAAGGCGACCAGACCCTGCGGGACGCGGACCAGGTCGGGCGAGATCACCCGGCCTTCGAACTCTTCCTCCAGCGTGAAGGGGACAGGGTTCTCCTGGACCGCACCTCGCAACAGGCCGAAGGTCAGACCCAGCGCCACCGCCCGGGACGGGGTCCAGAACAGGAGCGGCAGCGGCAGGAGCGCCACCCACCAAGGCAGCGAAATTCCCAGGAAAGCGCCGGCCACGAAAGCCGCGCACGCGACCAGAAGCGGCCGAACCCCCAACCCCCCCTCCACCCATCCCGCCATGTAGGCGTTTGCCTACATCAAACGCGCGCGAGCCCGCCACGCTACACCTGCGCCGTGATCGACGTCAAGTCGGTCCTTGACTCACCATGTCGCTTCGTGTTAAAAGGCCCTTCCTATGCAGACTTTCAAGGTCGGTGACAAGGCCGTCTACCCGGGCCAGGGTGTCGGCGAGGTCATGGGGATCGAGCACAAGGACATCGCCGGCCAGCGGCAGTCCTTCTACGTCCTCAAGATCATGGAAAACGGGATGAAAATCCTCATCCCCATCAACAAGGTCGGCTCGGTCGGACTGCGCTCGCTCATCGACGAGAAAGCCGTCAACAAGGTCTATACGATCCTGAAGCAGAAGGATATCTCGGTCGATTCAGCCACCTGGAACCGCCGCTATCGCGAGTACATGGAGAAGATCAAGACCGGCTCCGTGTTCGAGATCGCGGAGGTGCTGCGCGACCTGTACCTGCTCAAGTTCGACAAGGACCTGAGCTTCGGGGAGCGCAAGATGCTCGACACGGCGCGCAACCTCCTGATCAAGGAGCTGTCGCTGGCGAAGGGCGTCAACGAGGACGACATCGAGGGAGATCTCAAGACGATCTTCAACTGCTGATCACTCTCTGCACGGTTGCACGGGCGTGGGCACCAACGAGTGTCCGCGCCCGGCTTGCTTCGAGCCCCTGAAAAGGCTTCCCTGAATGCCGCTGCGCGTCTTCAACACGCTGACCAACGAGAAGCAGGACTTCACCCCGGTGCGGCCGGGGCGGATCGGCGTGTACGTCTGCGGCATCACGGTCTACGACCTGACCCACATCGGCCATGCCCGGATGCTGACGGCGTTCGACGTCGCCGTCCGCTTCCTCCGCTGGGCCGGCTGGGACGTCACCTTCGTGCGCAACTGGACCGACGTGGACGACAAGATCATCCGCCGGGCCCTGGAGCGCGGGCAGGATCCGAAGCAGTTCGCCGAGCACTTCATCGAGGAGAGCCGCCGCGACATGCAGGCGCTCAACGTGCTGCCGGCGGACATCGAGCCCAAGGCGACCGAGCACATCCCGGAGATGCTGGCGCTGATCGGGCAGCTCATCGAGCGCGGGAACGCGTATCCGTCGCAGGGCGACGTGTATTTCTCCGTCCGCTCCTACCCCGGATACGGGAAGCTGTCGAAGCGCCACCTCGACGATCTGCGGGCGGGGGCGCGCGTCGAGCCCGGGGAGCAGAAACGCGACCCGCTCGATTTCGCTCTCTGGAAGGCGGCCAAACCCGGCGAGCCCGCCTCGGTCACCTGGCAGAGCCCGTGGGGGCCCGGCCGGCCGGGCTGGCACATCGAGTGTTCGGCGATGTCCCAGAAGTACCTGGGAACCACTTTCGACGTGCACGGGGGCGGCAAGGATCTCGTGTTCCCCCACCACGAGAACGAGATCGCGCAGAGCGAGGCGGCCAGCGGCCAGCCCCTGGCGCACTACTGGGTGCACAACGGCTTCGTCACCATCGACGCGGAGAAGATGAGCAAGTCGGTGGGGAACTTCAGGACCATCCGCGACCTGCTCGAGCAATGGGACGGCGAAGCACTGCGCGCGTTCCTGCTCTCGACGCACTACCGGCACCCGATCAACTTCACCGAGGCGGCCATCGTCGAGGCGGACCGGCGGGTCGAGTACTTCTACGAGACGCTGGCCAAAGGAGACGCCTACCTCGCGCAGAAGAAGCACGCGCCGGCGTCATCGCCCGAGCCGCTCCCCGAGCATGCCCAGGCCTTCCGCGAGGCGATGGAGGACGACTTCAACACGGCCGAAGCCCTGGCGCGCCTGGAGCACGTCTACGCGCTGGTCAATGCACGGATCGACGCGAAGGCCCGGCCCGACGAAGTCGCCGCATTGCTGGCGACGGCGCGGACCTTGTCCCAGGTCCTCGGGGTGGCTTCGCGCGCGCCGCTGGAGGCGATCCGGACGCGGCGGCAGCTCGCGGCGGGGCGCAAGGGCATCGATCCCAAATGGGTGGAGGAACGGATCTCCGCCCGGCTCGCCGCCCGCAAGGCCAAGGATTTCGCCAAGGCGGACGCCATCCGCGCCGAGGTCTCCGCCCGCGGAGTGGAGCTGCGCGATGCGCCGGGCGGGACCGACTGGCGGGTGCTCTTGTGAAGCGGCTGCGGACGTTGCGGCTCGATCTGGTCCAGCTCGATGCGCCGTCCATCCAGGCCTGGATCGCGCGCGACGCGCGGCTGCTGCTGGAGCTCACCGGCGCCCGGTTCCCCGAGCCCGTCGACGCGCCGCCCTTGTTCGACGCCGACCTGCCGCGCATCCTCGAGACTCTCAAGGACGGCACCGGCTCCGGACCCTGGTTGTTCATTCTCGGCGATACGCGCGAGCCGGTCGGCGCCGGCGGCACCGCCGCCATGGGGGACGGAACCCTCTTCCTCGGATACTCGATCTGGCCCCGGCACCAGCGGCGCGGTTACGCCTCGGAGGCCGTGCAGGCGCTCTGCGCGCACGGACTGTCGCAGCCGGGGGTCACGCGGATCCGGGCCACCATTCCTCTCGGTCACGTCGCGTCGGAGCGGGTGGCGGAGCGCGCCGGGCTGCGGCGGGTGGGGAAGGACTTCGACCCGGACGTGGGCGACGTCGGGGTCTTCGAGCGGCTGCCGCCGTAAGCGTCGCGCTGCTCAGCGATCGAACATCCGCTGCAGCTCCTGCGCGTTGCTGGTCGTCTGCAGCGCGAGCATGAGGAGGATGCGCGCCTTCTGGGGCGAGAGATCGTCGGCGAAGACCGCGCCGGCCTGTTGCAAGGTCTTGCCGCCGCCCTCGAATCCGAAGTTGGGCAGCACCCGCCCGGTCCAGACGCGGGTGCTGATCGCCACGGGGATGCCCTTGCCCATCGCCTCCTTCACCGCCTGGAACATGGGGATGTTCATGTTGCCCCAGCCGAGCGCCTGGATCACGAGGCCCTTGGCACCGGCCGCGATCGCCGCGCGCACGAAGGTGCCGTCCGCCCCGCCGTACATGGGCACGATGTCCACGCGCGGCAGGTGCTGCCCTTCGGCGAGGGCTCGCAGCGCGACGTGCTGCCGTCGCGTCGGCGCCCGGTACCAGACCACCCGATCGGAGTCGGCGTAGCCGAGGAAACCGAGATCGCCCGACTTGAACGTATCGACGTCGGACGTGTGCGTCTTCACGGCGTCGCGCGCGGCATTGATGTTGTTGTTCAGCGCGATCATCGCCCCCTTGCCGCGGGCCCCCGGGTCGGCGCAGATCCGCGCGGCATTGAGCAGGTTGCGCGGCCCGTCGAAGTCGCGCTCGCTGGCGTTCCGCTGTGCGCCGATGAGGACGATGGGCTTCTCGCCGGCCACGGTGAGATCGAGGAACCACGCGGTCTCCTCCAGCGTATCGGTCCCATGGGAGACGATCACGCCGGCCACCTCGGGCCGCGCCAGCGCCTCGGTGACCGCGCGCTGCAGTTGCACCCAGCGGTCGGGGTCCATGTAGTCGGAGGGCACGTTGGAGAGGTTCTGCACCTCGATCCGGGCGACCTTCTCGATCTCGGGGACGGTGGCGACGAGGTCCTCGCCGGAGATCGCCGGCACCGGCGCTTTCTTCACCGGGTCGATCTTCATCGCGATGGTCCCGCCGGTCGCGATCAGCCGCACGACGGGCAGGTTCGAGGGTGCCGCCGCTTCCGCCTTCTGATCGGGCGTCGGATTCGCCTGCGCCGAAGACGGCGGCGCAGCGCGTGTGGATTGCGCCTCCGCGGCGCAGCTGAGCAGGAGGAACGCGGCGAGAGTCGGCAAGTGGCGCACGCTGGGCCCCTTTCGGCAGACGGCGCGCGCAAGGTACGCCGATCCCGCGCGGCTGGCTTGGGCCCGGAAGCCGGCGTGACCACTG
>WNFT01003793.1_pt1 | contig 13457 bp, 13 predicted proteins | sample 5400191 | NCBI WGS metagenome assembly WNFT01 (sample SAMN13153359, study PRJNA577476) | soil metagenome | isolation source: 80 cm saprolite under Madrone tree | place: USA:California | collected 2016-06-14
GGCTCGCCTGGCAAATGTGCGATGCGAAGAGGTCCCTGCCGGCGCTCGATACGCGACTTCGAGGTATAGACGACATTGCTCATGGTCTGCTCCTTTCAGAACTGGACAATCGAATCTGGTGCAAGCTCAAGAAGCTACTTATGCTGAATACCCTTCGGAGATCGTTTGAGGTCAAGGGGGAGAACCTGCAATTGCCATTTTACAGGCACGGACGTGGGAGGAAAGCAAACCGTCCGGTCACAGGCCTGATACTTCAAATCGCCGGTGATAACAATAGTTCTCTCCTTTGAAAACAACGAGCGGATCGCATCTGAAGCCTTAGACGGCGTTACCGTGAGATCCTGGCTAATGCGAAACTTTCCCTCGAAGACCGGGACATGTTCCTGGATGGCTTCCAGGTACAGTACTTTAGAGTTCGGGTAAACGACAGGCTGGAGTTCGATTCCTGGAAGCCCCTGCAAGGTGAGCTGAATCGATGACACTGCGATCGGATTGTGCAAGGGTAAGCTGGAGATGAGGGGCTTTGATGTTCTGGGTCACCTCCGCGCTCAACTCAGGGAAGAGTTTTGCAATAACATTATTCGCCGTCAATCGATCCGTGTACTTCGCTGTGAAATACTTTTCGCGAATAACCCCACTTCCGTCGACGTAGAAGAATCCGGGGCAGGCCATCCCTTTGGTCATTCCTTTGGCTTCGCTGTTGAGCACGTTGAAGCTGCGAATGATTTCTGAGTTGGGGTCAGCCAATAAGGGAAACTCGATTTTGTGCCGCTTAGCGAAGTCCTGCAGGATGGCCGGACTATCATAGCTAATCGCCGCCAGCTTCAGTCCTTGCGCCTCAAATCTTTGTTTTGCATTTTGCAGCTGCACGAGCTGCGCTTTGCAGAAGGGTCACCAATCGGCGGAGCGGAAGAAAAGGAGAACCGTACCCTTCGAACCTTTCAATGTCTCGTTGGATTGTTCCCGGCCGAACTGATCGGACAGAGCAAATGCCGGAGCCTGCTGGCCGATCTCTAGGCCAACAGTGGGAGTAACCGCGTGATTGGTGGGTAGGTTTTCTTGGCCACTAGGAAAACCAAAGACTCCAACAAAGAACAGGATGGCGACCGCAATTCTCATTTTGGCTCCAGATTCGATTCCCTTGCTTACCGGTGCGCGCTGGCAAACCGACGTCAAGCACAACAGATGTAGCGAAGCTAATTTGAAAGTCGCGCCAATCCCGCTCCCCACACCCTTCCCGCATCCGCCTCCTGAACGAACACCGCGACCCTGAGATTCCGTGGATTCTTGGCGTTGAGATCAAGTTTCATGTCTCGGGAAAACCCTGCGGACCTATCTACTGAACCGATTCGAATGAGATTTCGCAGAACCCCAACGTGCCTCAGCGTTCTTCCAGCGTTCTCTCCGCGGCTCACATGGGACTCATCGCTGTTGTCTGCTATCGCGAGGAAAATGCCCGCTGATTCTGCGGTGATGGAGGAAGGTAACGGGCCGGCTTCGATATGAAGGATTGTCGTTTTTTCATCGCTGGAACTAGAAGAGATACTGACTGGAACTTTCTTTGCCTTCGTCGCGCTCTCAATTGCCTGGGTCGCTCGTCGTTCATCGCTGCCCACGAACTCAAAGTGGCCGTCAACGACCATCTGCGGCGTATAGATGCTCCGGAGGCCAAACTGCTCTGCGTAGGCACTTTGCCTTTCGCTGTATTCGTGCGAAGAGTAGGGATCCTTCCATCCGATATCGTTCCAGTAGTCCACGTGTTCACTCAAAACGATCAGATCCGCGCCGCTTACCGGCTGAGATCGGTCGAGTCTTTCTAACAGGGCATCGGCAGGAGGGCAGCTCGAGCATCCCTCGGATGTAAACAGTTCGACTAGCACGGGGCTGCGTGGAGTGTCAGCGCGGCTCGGCCCCACCGGTATGCTCGCAGCATGAATGTATCGAAACGAGAGTATCGTCGTTAGAACAGAAATTGCGACCAGCCCAGTGATTGATAGTCTGAAACGCATCAGTCTTCCCCTAAGCATTTACTGTTTTGGTGAACGTGAAGGTCTCTTCTTCGGCTACCAAGAAAGTCGGCGGCCCACCGGAAGAAATCTTCACGGCGTGAGCGAGCGCCTCTTTGCCGCCTTCAGACGCCGCGCATGCTTCCAGAGCTTGCATCGACGGAAAATAAACTTCGGCAATGCGGTAGAAAGGAGGAGTACCTTGCGGGGAGCCGAGTATCTTGGTTGCGACAATCTTGGTCTTGCCGCCCAGTTTCGCGACGGCTAGCGGTACATGCTCATGCTGGTAGATTTTCTCGAAAACATCAACATCTTTGGGACGCGGGTATATGACTACAAGCTTCACATCTGCCATTCCGTGCTCCTAGCAAAGCAAGATTTGTAATAACCCCCACTGGGTTGCCGCACCCGACCACTCGTTGGGGAGATCGTAGGCCGTTCCCTCGTCGACCTCGGAGAGTGGCAATCCAATCAGATTTCCAAGCAATCTAAAAGTTTCACATTGGTTCAAAATTCCCGAGGCCCCTCCATTTCAGATCCAGCATGGTATCCCACGCAACTCCTGACCGTGCTCGTGCCGACCGGCAAGCTCTTTTCTGCCGAAGTCTAGAAACTTTGCAGCGACAAGCCCATCTCACTGTCTGTACACGTTTTGAGGATGATTGTTGAAACGGATGCTAAACGCCACTCTTGCGGAATCAAAGCTCGAGCGCCGCACGGATCAGCAACGAAAACCCGAACGTTAAGAGGAGAATTATGAAGAAAAAGTATGCAAGCATTCTAGCCGCAATCATTTGCTTTCTTGCGCTGGGTGTGGCTGCCAAAGCACAGATTCGAGGTGAGATTGTTGTAACGCTGCCCTTCGAATTTGTAGTCAGTGGTAAGACACTCCCCGCAGGCACATACACGGTGAGTCGCTTTTCGGATGACAAATCCTCCGGACTGATTCTCAGCAGCTATGAAAATCGTACTAGCGTGTTTGTGCACCCTGTCGAGTTCGAAAGCGCGTCTGAGAACAAGCCCCAGGTGAGTTTCGAGCGAGTTGGGGAACAGCACTTCCTCAGCAAGATTCAGACAACGAACGACGTTTATAACATCCCTGTGTCCCGTTCGGTCATCGTGGAGGCCGCAGCGGGATCGCGCGACAACGGGTCTGCTTCAGGAAGTTCCGGAAGCAACTAGACCATCACTCTTTGGGTTCGCAGGAGGGAGCTCGGGCCTCAGGGCATGACTCAAATCATGCCTGAGCTCTGTCATCAACTCACTTTGCTCCGCCTCGCTCGCGACAAGTGACCAGCTGAACCAATATCACTCAAAACCATCTTTAGGGTTAACTGAAACTTTTCGCATTTCCGATACTCACGCGCAAGACGCGAGCTTTACTGAAGTCATTTTGGATTGGAGAACAATGCTCATGAGAACTTTCCCTGTAATGACCAGACGTATTCCCTGGTTCGGGCTGTTTTTCTTAGCAGTCGCGGCGGTTACAGTGCCTGCCAGAGCCCAAAATCAGGAGCGAGGCCAGAATCAAGAGCTTACCTTTTCACTCGGCGGAATTCCCGGCCAGACGCGGAGTTTCCAAGGCTCTGCCGGTTCCGCACAAATTTCCGCGGATCGCAGCTTTGGAATTAATTACGGCCATCGTTTCCTGGGGGCAAACATCGCCGCTCTGTATGGTGAAATTGAATTTGTAGCCATTCCTAATCGAGCGCTCACTGCAGCAACCGCCACCGTGCCACAGAATTATGCGTCGCTTTACCTTACTCCAGGATTGCGGCTGAAATTCCTTCCCGGTTCGCGGCTCTCTCCGTGGGTTGCCATTGGCGGCGGCTACGCCCTGTACCAGCAGTCCGCACAGCTTGCGAATGGTCAAAACAGCACGAATAAGTTCTTAAACCGTGGAGTCTTCGATTATGGCGGTGGGTTGGATTACAAGCTATTTCGTTTCATTGGTTTGCGAGGAGAGGTGCGTGATTTCTTCTCTGGCAATCCAAATCTGAACGTCGCGCTGAGTTCCAGTAGCCAGCACAACGTCGTGGCGAGCGGCGGCATCATTCTGCGTTTCTGAAGTCCTTTACTGCGTCGATTCCGGATGGGGCGCCCTGCTCCATCCTGGTCCTTATCATTTTCCCAAGGCGGCCGATGCCAGAATCTGGCTGGCTGGCTGAAACTCTTCGAAATGTCGAGAATCGGATTGTCAGGCCGATTCGCGTTAACGGGCCAGACCAAATGGGGACGACCATCAGAGACTGGTCCTACGTTTCTGCAAGAAGAGGAAGGCGACTGGAGAATTGTAGTTCTGGCTTCTCCCGTTCCCGAGACATTGATCAACGTGAGAGGGCAGCCCCCCGCGTTGAGACAACGCTCCATCAACCTCAGAACGCTCCTAGCGCCCAGGGAGTCAACCGACGGTCAGTTGCCGACGGCGATGTGGCTTCCGGCAACGGCGGGTTGCGAAAGCTGACTCCAGAAGAAGCTTTGGAGAAAGGCCTAACCTCCGCTGGCTACGAGAGCTCGGCCTTAGCCGCGGAAGCGGCTTTGATCGACCGGATCTTATCTGGGCACAAAGAGCTGTTCATGGATCTCATCCGCTCCCATCAAAGGACGATATACGCGACGGTGTTCACTTTGCTTGCGAATAAGGAGGACGCCGAGGACGTCGCGCAAGATGCGTTGGTGAAGGCGCTAGCCCGTTTGAGTCAGTTTCGCAAAGAGTCGACATTCGGTACCTGGCTGATCCAGATAGCGATCAATGAGGCGCGAATGAGAAATCGAAAACTGTGGCGTATACCAATGCTGTCCCTGACCGCCGACAAGGATGATGCGAAACCGTACGTCCCGAAGGACTTCGAAGACTGGCGTGAGATTCCCTCGACAGCCTTGGAGCGCGTGGAAGTACGCGATGCCTTGGTAAAGGCGCTGGGCTCGCTGGCGCGGCACTACCGGGAGGCATTCGTGCTGCGCGATATACAAGAGCTGAGCATTTCGGAAACATCCGCCATTTTGGGAATATCGCCGGGAGCCGTGAAAAGTAGGCTTCGGCGCGCTCGTTTGATGCTGAGGGACATACTGGCCCCAGGGCTGGGACAGGATGGACGCTTGGGATGGGCTTCGAATGAAGCGAGGAAACCATGGGAATAAGCTGCGAAGAAGTCTGGCGAGATATTTCAGATTATATCGACGAGGACCTCGATCCCGTTCAGCGCGCGTCGCTCGATCAGCATTTTGCTGAGTGCCGTCATTGCACCGCGCTGCTTGACGGTACGCGCAATGTAATTGGTCTTTATCGCGACGAACGTTTGCTCGCACCGCCAGATGGTTTTCATGAGCGTTTATATCAGAGGCTTGAAGAAACGACGAAAACTTCGCGCCGCTCCTTTTTGGCTTGGACGCTAACCGCTGCTGCGGCCGTACCACTGGGATTGGCTTTGTTCTCAGCCAGGAGGCTGATAGTACCGGCGCATGACCCGCAGAGGCGCGCGAATGAACCCGATGCGCGCCCAGTTCCGGAAACGGTCGCCATATCTCAAGATCAAGATGACAAGGTGTATCATGTAACCGTCGGCTGTTCGCATCTGCATGGTAAGCCGAAATTCCTCGCTCTGGAGGAAGCGATTCGCGAGGGCTATGCCCCTTGCGTCTACTGCATCGGGAAGGCGCGACCGAAGAAGGACAGCTAATTCTTCCCAGCCGACTTTGAGCCAACCGAAAGCTCGTGTGGCGGATGGATATTACGCCGTCGCGGATTTCGTTTCATGCCTTGTCCTCGACCATCACGGCAGTCCATCTCGAGGATCATGTCCGAGAATAGAAAAGAACTTTTTGGACATGGAAACTTTTTGGCCGGTCGACGGTCTCATTCATTGGACTGCAGAGATAGTTTGGGAAGGTTCCCCCCTCCTGTGTGCCTTGATGGCTGCTGGCGCGGCCAGTTGATCGCCGCGCCGGGAGCCGCGAGGCTTAAGCCTGCAGATTGATTTTGGTGTGTTTGGTTTCTCACCGGACCACGGGACGCAGATGCGTTCCCTCGCAGCTTTTTCTAGCGAACTAATTTCATCTCGGAAGCGTTCTGATTACTCGTAACTCTCCGAGTGTCCGCGGGAAGTCTTACGCAGAGAGCGGGTGTTTTTGCGCGGAAGACGTTGCGCACGTAGCTCTCCGTGTGTTTCTGCTTCTGGTTCTTCGCTTCCATTCTCCTGAACTCAAGAAAGTTAGAAAAACTCCAGTGCGCTCTGAAACTTTTGTGCGTAACGAGGGTCAGATTGGCTGGGTGGATGTCAGTCTGGGAAAAGAAATGCCCTTAGCGCAACTTTTCCCAAAGGGGATCAAAATGACCAGAGTTCTCTTGATATTGCGTCGTGGGATTTCTGTTCTAGCGGTGGGGTTAGTGATTGCCAGCTTTGGTACAGCGACTTTTGCCGATGATTTATATGGCCGCATTCGTGGAGTCGTCAACGACTCCAGCGGCGGAGCGGTAGCTGACGTCCAAGTTACGGCAACAAATGTGGATACGGGAGTCGCAAAAACGGTTACCTCGGGGGCCGATGGCAGTTTTGAGTTTCTTCAGCTTGCGGCGCCCGGTAATTATTCGGTCCAAGTTGAGCGGAAGGGTTTCAAAACCTATCGTGTCGGCGCAATTCACCTGAAATTGAACCAAATCTACGTCTTAAACGTTGCGCTGGATCTCGGTGCCGTTACGGAGAACGTCCTCGTTAGGGCAGATCAGGCAGAGGTTGAAACGACGAGCATCCAGTTGGGTCGAGACATTGGCGCGGACACTGTCGTGGATCTTCCGTTGAACGGGCGCAATTGGGTCCAGCTTCAGCAAACATTGCCGGGTGTCGTGGCGGCCTCCGACCGGTTCGGAACTAACTATGCAACCAACGGCGGACGCAGCCAAGCTAACAGCTATCTGGTCAACGGAACGGATGCCAATGATTTGCCCCTGAACTCGCTGCAGATTATTCCCAATCCCGATGCCATTGCCGAAGTGAATCTGATCACGAACACGATCAACCCGGAATACGGCAGGAACGGCGGAGCCATCCTCAATGCAACCACGAAGTCCGGCACAAATCAGTTCCATGGCGATGTGTTCGAGTTCTTTCGAGACACAGGATTAAATACCAGGAACTTTTTCAGTAGGAATACGACCGTTTTCCACCGCAACCAGTTTGGAGGCACCATCGGCGGTCCTTTCGTCAAAGACAAGCTCTTCGGCTTTTTCTCGTATCAAGGAACAAGAGCTAGGCAGCCACAGCCAGGCGCTGGCGGGACGACCACGGTCTTCACATCGGCGGAGCGTTCGGGCAACTTTTCCAACGGTTCGGGAACTTCTCCATTCACCGGGAGCTCCGCGGTGCCTCTTGTTGGAGAAAACGGCCAGACCTTCGCTGCGAGGACTCCTTACTCACAGATTTTTCCGACAGGCAACATTCCGTCCGTCGATCTCAACCCCATCTCTGTCAATTTGACGAATCGGTTTGTTCCGCCGCCGACGACAGGGACTACCTTCGAATTTAATCCCATCAGGCCAGAAACCACTGATCAGTATCTGGGCCGAGTCGATTACAACCTGTCAAAAAGGGATACCATTTGGGGATATTTCTTCGTTCAGCCAAATTCAAACACGGACACTCTGCCTTTTACTGGTTCGACTTTGCCAGGATTCACTGAACAGAGTAGAAGTCGCTCCCAGCAGTATACGGTGGCGTACTTGCACACTTTCGGTAGCAACACCATCAACGAAGCTCGCTTTGGATATCAGCGGTTTAATTTCCTCGCTGTCCAGCCGGTGACTCCGACGCTGCCTTCTTCCGCGGGCTTCAATATCTCTCCACAGGACCCGGCGGGCGCGGGGCTGCCCTTCATCGGCGTCACCGGGCTATTCAATCTTGGCTTTAGCACGAACGGCCCTCAGCCAAGGATCGACCAAACCTATCAATTCACTGATAATTACTCAAGAATCGTAGGCCGCCACGCCCTCAAGTTCGGCTTCGAAATGCGTCGTTCGCAAGTGGAAAATCCGTTCTTCTTCAACAACAACGGAGCATTTACATTCGCTGGAGCGGGTACGTTTTCAACAGGAAGCCCTGGCGCTGACTTCCTGCTGGGGGTTCCAGACAGCTTTGCCCAAAGCAGCGGCGGATTCATCGACGCCCGGACACAGACGTACTATTCCTACGCACAAGACCAATTCAAGTTTCGTCCAAATCTCACAATCACCTACGGCATCGGATGGCAGATCGATACGCCACTCAGCGATGTCTTCAACCGCGGGCTGTCGCTCAATTGCTTTCGGCCTGGCCAGCAATCCACGGTCTTCCCGAGTGCTCCCACAGGCCTGATCTTTCCCGGAGATCGGGGTTGCAATGAGGCCGGAGGTGTCACGACAAAGTTCAAGGACTTCGGCCCGCGCTTCGGTTTCGCCTGGAGCCCTTTTGGGTCCAGCAAGACGAGCGTCCGCGCAGGCTATGGGATCTACTACAACCGGACGGAAGAAGAACTCGCGCTTCAGAACCTCGTAGCGCCTCCCGTCTCCCTGAGCACCGGTGGGATCGCGAATGTCGGCGGTTCTCCCAGCTTTGCTAATCCGTTCCAGGACATCCAGACTGGTCGGACCATCACTAGTCCTTTCCCGTTCGCGCCACCTCGAGCAGGTGCCGCCGTGGACTTCAGCCAATTTGAACCGTTTTCGCTAAACGTCTTCGATCCGCGTTTTGCGGTTCCTTACTCACAGAACTACAATCTGACCGTCGAACGAGAACTACCCGGTCAATTTGTCTTGAGCGTCGGCTATGTCGGCTCGGTCGGCCATCGGCTGACAAAGGTCGTGGAAGGAAATCCGGCTGGCAACGAGTCTGGAAATCCAATCTGCCTTGCGACGCCAGGGTGCAACGCCTTCAATAACTTTCAAACCGCGCCGCAAAGTTTCCGGTTTCCACAAACCAATGCAAATGGATTGCTGACTTTCGGCTCGATCGGTACGCAGGAAACGACCGGCAATTCCAATTACAACTCACTGCAGATCGTTGCGGACAAGCATCTCTCACACGGACTAACGTTCCGCGCAACTTACACCCTTTCACACTCCCTGGATAGCGCTTCTAGTTTTGAAGACTTGAGCAACGGGTTGGGAGCTGACCCTTTTAATCCGCGGCGTGACTATGGCAATTCGACATTTGACGCCCGCAACCGGTTCGTTGTGAACTACACGTACGATTTTCCGAACACGCGCTTCGAAGGTCTGCGAGGCCGGATTTTTAACGGATACCGGCTCTCCGGCATCACTACCTTGCAGGGTGGATTCCCGATCAGCATTTTTGACGGCGGGTTTCGCTCCTTGACCTGCGACGCCACCTTCTCCTTCTTTGGGTGCTTCGACCGTCCCAATTTCAACGGCGCAGCCGTTCAGACGTTCGATCCTCGAACCGGCTCGGTTGCGAATACAATCAATCCGGCAAGGCCTCTAGCCTCACAGAATAATTACTTCTTTAATCCCAACGGCTTCACGCGAGAAGCCCTCGGCACTTTGGGCAACGCGGGCCGCAACTTCTTCAATGGGCCTGGACTGAATAACTTTGACTTCGCGGTTCATAAAGACACTCGAGTTTCCGAAACCACGAAGCTAGAGCTCCGTATCGAGTTCTTCAACCTTTTCAATCACGCCAATTTCAATCCTGTGTCCAGCAATGGAGGCGTCAACGGGAATTCGAACTCCCGAAACTTTGGCCGCATTCTCGACGCTCGGCCATCGGGGATTGACTCACGTCTCATTCAGTTGGTGGCGAAATTCAATTTCTAACTCCCATTCGCATCTAACTACATCTCCTTCCGGCTCCGACGCTGTGTTGGAGCCGGAAGCTTCAGTCGGAACGCGAGGCCAGCATGCGGTTCAGCAGTCTTCTCTGCAAGTTGTCTTATCCGGACCACACCAGAAAGGGAGCCAAGAAAACAATGGATAGAGCTAATCAATTCATGCCTGCGGAAGAAACGCTGATAAAGGCGTTGATGCGCGCCAAGTCCCGGACCTCGTTGGAGAGACTGGGCATCCACGTCTCGCGCTACGGACTGGTAATCACACTGTTGCTGATTGGCGTTCTTAAGTTTACAGCCAGCGAGGCGCAAGGCATCCAGCCGCTGGTGGCGAACAGTCCGCTGATGTTCTGGCTCTATCGAGTCTTCAACCTTCAGGGCGTGTCGAATTTGATTGGAGTGGTCGAGATTGCTATCGCCGTGCTACTCGCCCTGCGGCCGTGGTCAGCAAGACTCTCTTTCATCGGCAGCATTGGCGCCATCATCACCTTCGTGCTCACGGTGAGTTTTATCTTGTCGACACCGGGAGCGTTCCAGTTCTCACACGGCCTTCCCTTGTTAGGAGACGCTGGCCAATTTCTAATCAAGGATCTCGTCCTACTGGGTGCGTCGATCTGGACTGCTGCAGAAGCACACAAGGGTATGTTCCAACTTCTGATCCCGTCTGGACGATTCTGAAACCCTTGTTCGATTTGGGCTCTGATTCGATGAACCGATGACCTTCGTCTCTGCCGAGGTCGCCTCGAAATCGTAGCAAAGGCATAACCGAGCATGGGACCCCTAGCACAATCAATTCCACGAAACCGAACGACTGTCCGAATGTCTTCTTGGGGAATCATGCAATGCCCCCTCGTGATGATCAGTCAGGCGTTCCTCATAGCAACTCGCGTGCTGCGAATATTCGGCTACTGAATTGCATTCGCGGCTGGCCCTTGCATCCTGGCGAGGCAGAAAGGCGGTCATGTCTCGGTCGAAAGTGGATGAGGCACGGAAAGTCAATGTTCTCCTGATAGGTGAGAGTCCCCGCCTGTTCTCGTTTTGTCGGTCTCCTCTAGAAAAGGCGGGATGCGAATGCCACTTTGCAGCGTCGCATCAAGAAATGGGCAAGCTTCTCAGCCACACCGAACTCGACATCGTACTCAGTCTAAACGCGCACCAGAGCCTCTCTGAATTGATAGCCGTGCTGGCAGGTTCACACGTAAGTATGTTTCACAGAGTGCCCGTTGAAGAAGGTTGTTGGTGGTTGCCCGTTCTTCGAAATGGCCACAACTGTCTTGGCGCGGCTGCTTTTCGTCCAAGTGAATTCACTTGTGTTTTTAGCGAAATTGTTAAGAGCATAATCATAGACGGCACGTTGAGCCGGCTCCCGACGACTTGACACCCCAGTATCCCCCAGCGACAGATAGTGGCGCGGCGTCGTTGTCTCACCAGTTCTGCCCTTCCACAATGACGAAACCTTTGTGTCATTCGCGACTCTCATTTAATGCAGGCAGCCGTTTTACTGTGAGTTGAGGAAATCAAGAAAAGGCAATTTTCATGAAGGTAGCGATCACTTTTCATCGCGTAGGTCGCGCATTTAGGCGTGAGACCGTTGGGCTGAAGCGCCACTCACAACGGAAGGCGCAACGTTTGTTGAGCAAGAAAACGCCGGACTTACGACCCGAGAATAGCTCGGGAGACTTGAAGCCGCACAAGCCCGATAGCTCATCGTTTAGCGAAGCCATCCGGCTGGCTCAGCAGGGTGACGCAGAGGCTTTCGAAATTATTTATCAACGACACAGTGGGCGAGTGTATGCGCTTTGCCTGCGCATGCTTCGCGACCCAGTTGAGGCAGAGGATCGGGCTCAGGAAGTGTTCATACAGCTATTCCGCAAGATTCATACCTATCGTGGCGAATCCGCGTTTTCGACGTGGTTGCATCGCTTGACGGCAAACCTTGTTCTGATGCACCTGCGCAGGAAGAAGCCGATTTCTATATCACTCGATGAAGTCACCGGAAGCGACGAAGGCGATGACAGGCCACGCAATGAAATCGGCGGGCCCGACCCGCGGCTGAGTGGTTTGATCGACCGCCTTAACCTCCAACGGGCGATCGATCAGTTGCCGGAAGGCTACAGGGAAATATTTGTTCTGTACGACGTCCAGGGTTACGAACACAGCGAGATTGCCAAGATTCTTGGACGCTCGATCGGGAATTCGAAGTCTCAATTGCACAAGGCTCGCAAGCGATTGCGCGAATTGCTTGGTAGAGCGCGGAGATGCAACCGCCAGGAGAATCACGGAGCGGCCGATCACCCGTCCGTGCTTGCCGCGAGCTACTAGCCTCGGAGAGATCTACGCGAGATGACAACCTGGAAGCACCATGAAAAATAGCACGATCACGACTCACGTTTTGTTCGTCTCCCTCAGCCTTCTGATCCTATTTGCTGTGGCGGTCTCGATCTCCAAGTCATCCGCCTTCGCTCAGTCCACCGTCTCTAACGACGTGAAGCGCGACACACCGGGCCAGCCCATTAAGCGAGATCAAGCCGTCCATATCGACGTGAATCTGGCACTCGTCAATGTCACCGTCACCGCCCCGTACAACCGCCTGGTCACCGGTCTAGAGCCTGATAATTTCCGGATCTTCGAAGACAATATCGAGCAGGAGGTAGTAAATTTCTCTTCAGAAGACGTTCCCATATCGATCGGTGTCGTCTTAGATCTGAGTGGCAGCATGGCCAATAAGCTTGGCAAGGCCAAGGAGGCCGCCCTCCAGTTTTTCAAAACTGCAAATCCTCAAGATGAGTTCTTTCTCGTCGGTTTCAACGAGCGTGCCCAACTCCTAAGTCCGTTCACCAACAATGTCGAAGACTTGCAGAGCCGCATGCTCTCGGCCTCTGCGAGGGGTAAGACCGCGTTGCTCGACGCGATTTATCTGGGGCTTAGTCAGATGCGAGGTGCGCGCAGCGGCAAACGAGCGCTGCTGATCATTTCCGATGGGGGCGACAATAACAGCCGGTACAACGAGAAAGATATCAAGCGACTCGTGCGGGAAGCGGACACTCAGCTCTATTCAATCGGCATTTTTGACCCGTTCGAGTTTCGCAGCCGAACCCCAGAGGAACTGAACGGGCCCACGCTGCTCAATGAAATGTCGGAATTGACCGGTGGGCGCACGTTCACTGCAGAGAATCTAAACGACCTGCCGGACATCGCCGCAAAAATCGGCGCGGAGTTACGAAACCAATATATCTTAGGCTACCACCCCAGTAATAAGGCCCACGACGCCCGCTGGCGCAAAATCAAGATCAAGCTGCGGGCCCCCAAGGGACTTCCGCCTCTCAGCGTCTACGCAAAGACGGGCTACTACGCGCCCAACCTCTAGGTTGGCGAGGAGTTGATCGTCACTCGCTGTCCGGCGGCCTGCCTGCCCAGCTTTGAAATTCAATCCATATTGGGAATCTCGGAAACCTTCAGGCGATTCGAGACTCTCATTCAATGGAACGGAATACCTTTGTCGGGGCATTCGAGGCCACGTCGAAATCGCAACAGGAGCTAGTTTGGTCAGCCCGGGCAGCGAGATTCGCGATCCACGGGGTACAAAGAGTGTCGGACGGTGTTCCGCATCTCATTCTAAATTGACGGGAGAGTTTG
>WNFT01011123.1_pt1 | contig 13457 bp, 6 predicted proteins | sample 5400191 | NCBI WGS metagenome assembly WNFT01 (sample SAMN13153359, study PRJNA577476) | soil metagenome | isolation source: 80 cm saprolite under Madrone tree | place: USA:California | collected 2016-06-14
CCGAAACCGGGAGAACAGGCTCGGGTCTTCGAGTCACGAATTTCCCATCGCATCGACAATCATTGCAATCCCCTGCCCCCCGCCGATGCACGCCGTCGCCAACCCATACCGCAATCCATTTCGCCGCAGCTCGTTCAAAATCGTAATCACCAGCCGCGTGCCCGATGCCCCGAGCGGATGCCCGAGCGCAATGGCCCCGCCATTCACATTCGTCTTGTTGCGATTCAGCCTCAGCACTTTTTCCACAGCAAGGTATTGCGCCGCAAAAGCCTCATTCACTTCCACCCGATCCATTTGCTCGAGCGTAAGCCCCGCGAGCTTGAGCGCTTTCTGCGAAGACGGCACCGGCCCAATCCCCATGATGCTCGGATCCACGCCCGCCACCGCCCAGGAAACGATGCGCCCGATTGGTTTCAATCCCCGCTCTTTCGCGATTTTCCCTCGCGTCACCACCACCGCGGCCGCGCCATCCACAATCCCGCTAGCGTTCCCCGCGGTGACGATTCCATCTTTCTTGAACGACGGCGGAAGTTTTTCCAGCATTTCCATTGTAGTTTCCGGGCGCCGGTGATCGTCCTCGCTCACTACAATGGTTTTCTTCCCCTGCTTCACTTCCACCGCCACAAGCTCTTCCTTAATCCGGCAAGCTTTGTACGCCGCATCCGCCGCCTGCTGGCTGCGCAGCGCGTACGCATCCGCGTCTTTTCGCGTGATCCCATGTTGTTCGGCGAGTTTTTCTGCCGTCAGCGCCATCGGCAATCCGCAGTACGTATCCGTCAGCCCCGCCATCAGTGAATCTTCCAGCGCCCCGCCGCCCAGCCTCAGCCCCGACCGCGCCCCGCGAACCACAAACGGCGCTTGTGTCATATTTTCCATCCCGCCTGCAAGCACCATCGTCGCTTCGCCGAGCAGCAAACGCTGCGCCGCCTGCGCGATCGCCTCGATCCCCGACCCGCACAATCGGTTCACCGTCACCGCCGGGGTTTCGATTTTCAGCCCGGCCTTCAACCCCACATGCCGAGCTCCATAAAGCGCATCCGCACTCGTCTGCATCACATTCCCAATAATTACGTGGTCAAACTCCCCCGGGTCCACACCGGACCGCCGAATCGCCTCTTTCGCAGCGTGCGCAGCCAGCTCAATCGCGCTCACCTCCGAAAACGTCCCCGTATACCGCGCCATCGGCGTTCGCGCCCCTGCTACAATCACCACATCCGTCGGAAACATGGCTCTTCTCCTATTTCTCTGAACCGAGTTTTTCAATTGAAACGATTGTCACCCTGAGCGCGGCAGCCGAAGTCACCGCGTCACCGGTCACGAGTCACAACTTCGGAGTTTCCAGCGCCACGACCGTATCCCCGCCGCGTTTCCGCGCTTCTTCAATGGAAAACTCGGCACGGTTGATCAAATCCGTCACAATGTCTTCACTGTCGTACTCGTGCTTCGGGACGGCCTCGACAATTCCGGCACTCAGAGTAATCTGCGTAGAGTCCCATGGCGGCCGCAGCCCGCTCGCCGCCCGGCGCAATTTATCCGCCAAATTCTGAGCGCCCGCCAGCGTCGTATCCGGCAAGATAAACGCCAGCGACCAGGAAGTGTATTTCACCGCCACATCGTTCTGACGCACAATCGATTGCAACGACCGCGCCAATTGCTCCAAAAAGCGTTCCAGCGGCGATTCCCCTTGTTGCCGCAAAATCTCCGCCCCGTGGTCAATCTGTAAAATCGTCAGTGCCAGCGGAGTCCCCTGCGTCCGCGCCCGGTCCGCCTCCGTCAGCAAACAGCTCTGATACGAACTCCGGCTAAGCAAACCGGAACGCTCATCCGAGACGCCCATGCGCCGTACCAACGACCGCAGCCGCGTGTGGCTCACGCTCATCAACATCTGGTCGCCAATCGCCTGAAGAAAATACGCCTCGTTCGGCCGCCACTTGTGCTCGTGGGCATGCCCGACAATCAACATCCCCGCCGCCATCTGCGTCTCTTTATCCGTGATCATCACGCCCAGCGCCGTGGCCAGCCCCAGATCGCTGAGGATCGATCCTTCGTTCGCCTCCACCACCAGCCCGCCCAATTCGTCCGGCTCCGCCTTCTCGACGTGCGCCAGCAGCAGCACCACCTGAGCGCCCGCCGCGGCCTTGACGCCCGAGGCGCAAAATTCCGCCGCCATTTCCGGCGGCCGCCCCGGCGCGCCGACGACTGCCAGCGCGCGCGTTCCGTGCAAATACGCGCCGACTTCGCTCACCGCCGTGTTCAGCATCGCCCGCGGCGTCTGCTGGCGGAAAATCTTCTGATTGACTTCGGAAATCTTTGCCAAATCGCGCAGCGTCTCCGCCGAATAAACGCCAGTCCTGGAAGTGACCGGCACCTCCGCAACTGGCGCCGCAGGCGCAGCCGCAGCTGGCTGTTGCGCGGGAGCAGCCCCCGTCTTCAGTTTGGGTGCGCCCGGCGGCCACCAGTTTGCCATCTGGTAGAGATTCGATAGCCGCGCGCTCCGCTCCTCTTCCCCGGGGAACATCGCCGCAATTCTCTGCAAACGCTCCAGTGCCTTGTTTTGCAGCGAATACTGTAGAAAAATTTCCGTCTGCACGATCAAGTCTTCCAGCGCTTGCGCCTGCCGGCCTTCTTCACTCCCGGGAGAGGGCGCCGGGATGCTCTGCTGGGGCGGAGTGTGTGAAGCGTGGCTCGCCGTGGCCGTCCCCGATTTCATCAGCCGGCTGCCAATCAGTTTCAGGTGCCCCTCATCCACTCGTCCGCGTAGCAGTTCCAACCGTTCTTGGTTGCGATAGTCGTATGCATCGATATCCACGAGTCTCTCGAGAGACTCCGCCGCCTTCGGGACGTTTCCCGACGCCAGGTACACATCGAAAAGCTTGATCAGCACTTCAAAATATTGCGATTCACGATTCAATTCGCTGTGCAGGGAAGCCCAGAATTCAAGGATCGCCTGCGACTGCGTGTGCTTGGCGCCCACTCCATCCATCAACGCTACGAACTCGTTTTGCCGCTTGTCCGCAAACATTCGCCGCTTAAGCGTCAAGAGGATCTCCGTCGCTTTCTGCTCCTGCCCTGCGGCCACATAACGGTCCGCCAGTTCGAATAGTTGCGTCATTCCTTCGTTTCTTTCGCGGAGAAGTCGGTCGAGCAGCTCGCGCGCGCGCTCCAGATTCCCCGATCGCATCAGAGCGTCGCTGTAGGTGGCGAGAAACACCGTGTCCGTTTCCGATTTCGCGAACGGTTCCATTAAGGCGGCGGCACGCACGGCGTTGCCGGCCTGCAGGTTTGCCTGGGCATAGAGCAGCCCCACGCTGCGTTCTTGCGGAGCCAGTTTGTAGGCGCGGCCAAGCAGGTGCAGCGCGTCGGCCGCGGCGCCGTTTGCCGTAGCGAGCTGCCCGGCACGCAGGAACGCCCGCGCGGCCAGGGCATTCTTGCCGATGCGCTCGCCCGCTTCCGCGAGGTGCAGCTGCCGCGAAAGATTTTCCGGATCGAGCTGCGCGATCCGCTCCCAGCAGAAGAGCGCGTCCTCACCGCGGCCCGCGGCCGCAAATAGTTCCGCGGCTTTCGTGTATTGCTCTATCGCTTCATCGGGATGATTTTGTCTTTGCTGCAGGAACGCGTGTCGAGCGATGCGCTCGGGCGGCTGCTGTGTAATATTCGAACGCAGAAAGCGGTTGTAGATCGCCAGAGCTTTGGTTTCATCCTTGGGCTCGACCAGCAAATCAAACAGCAGCCCATAGTAAACCGCCGCGCGGTCCGGCTGATCCATCCTCGCGTAGAGGTCGCCCAACGCCTGCGTGGCTTCCTGATGCTGCGGCGCCTCGTCCAGGACGGCGAGGTACGCCTCGATGGCATCCTCGACGCGGTTCTTCTCCAGGAAACGCTTCGCGCGATCCAAATGTTTGCTGATGTCTGAGGCCATCCGTTCGAATTACCTTTGCGGTGACTGAAACCGTTAGTCGGGCGCCAAATAGGTGCCTTCTAGATACTTGAACTGGGCGGCGCGCTACGCCGCGCGCGAACCTTCCTTTTTAACTATATACCCCCGGTCGGAAGCGGCAAAACAGGCGTCTTGCGCTGATGCGGTATGTATCACCGCATCACACGCTCACTCGCTTTCACCCGCGTTGCTGCGCAGTCTTTTCGGCAGTAGCAACATCAGAGTCGCCGAAGCGAACAACGAAATGCCTGCAACCGCCAGGCCGCCATACAAGCTGCCCGTTTTCTGGCTAATCCAGCCTGTCGCGACCGGTCCGGCAAATCCCCCCAGATTCGCAAGCGAACTGACCAAGGCAATCCCCGAGGCCGCCGCAAATCCCGTGAGGAAATCGCCCGGTAGCGAATAGAAAGGACCATAGACGCTGTAGATACCAAGAGCAGCAAAAGATAGAAGCAGGACCGTTGCGAAAATGGAGTGTGTCGCCAACCCTAGCGACGCCAGAGCAATTCCAGCAACGACTGCCGGAATCGCAGCATGAAATCTTCGCTCTCGCTTGCGATCGGAACTCCGCGACACCAGCACCATCACAGGCAGGCCCACAAGATGCGGAACCATCAATAGGAGTCCGATCAAACTGTAGGAGATTCCACTCGCGAGCGATTTCACCAGCTGCGGCATCCAGAAGTTCATCGTGTACATGCCGATATTCAACGTGAATCCGATAAATCCCAGATGCCAAATGCGCCTGTTTAGAAGAGCTTGTCCCGCCGAGATTCTGTGGCTCGCCAGTTTCTCCCTGTGTTCACGTTCCAGCTCCGCCACAATCCAGTCTTTTCCATCTTGAGTAAGAAATTTTGCTTCTGCTGGTCGGTTGGGCAGCAGAAAGTATGTGAGCACACCGCCAACTACCGCCGGAATTCCCTCTAGAATCAAGAGCCACCGCCAGCCGCTGATGCTCAACCAGTGCACATGGTCCAGGATGAAGCCTGAAACCGGAGCACCCAGGATGCTGGTAACAGGTATGCCGGCAAGGAACAACGCGATTGCCTGCGCCTGATCTCGTTGCCGAAACCAGTACGTCAGATACAAGGCGATTCCCGGAAAATATCCCGCTTCCGCCAGCCCCAGCAAAAAACGCACCCCATACAGTTGCTGCACCGAATGCACCAGTCCAGTCAGCGCGGCCAGGATTCCCCAGGTAATCAGGATGCGCGCAATCCAGATTCGCGCTCCGATTTTGTGCAACATCAGATTGCTGGGAATTTCAAACAAAAAATATCCAATAAAGAAAATTCCTGCAACCAGCCCATACTGCTTGCTGCTGATCGCCAGCTCCTTGTTCATCGTCAACGCTGCAAACCCGATGTTGATCCGGTCAAGAAAGGAAATGATGTACAGAAGAAAAACGAAAGGGATTATCCGCACGCGTATTTTCTGAATCGTTTTGGCTTCGTCGGGCGTGCCTGCACTCATTTCTTCGTTAACCACGAGCACCTCAATTTGCGCCTGCCCCGATCGAAGTGTCGCCCCAGCCAGCACCGTTGGCCGAAGGCGCGTAAGGATTGCGGAGACTCTATGGCGGGAAAGTTAACCCGTCAAGTAAAGCTGGTGCTTCTGCATGAGCAAACTCCGCTCGCACAGTTCTACTCTCTCCAAGCAACTTTTTGTTTCGCTCGAAATGAGAAGTTCGGAGAAAGAAAAGGGCTTGCCATATGTTTAGCAAGCCCTTCCAAAGGTTTCCGTGATCCTATCAATTCACTTTCAACGTCAGCATCTGTGTGTGGCTCACTGATCGGCTACAAATCGCTAGTCTTGTATGTCTTACCCATCCCTTCCTCGCGAAGTTGACCTCACGTCAAACGAACGCCTTTTCAGTTCGCCGTACAAGGCACTGCACGTAGAATTGCCGTTCGGCAACTCGGAAACTGACCGACTTCTGCTTCTGCCTGCGGCTGCGCGGGGGGTGCGATTTGTGGCAAACTGGCTGTTTACACGGCGCGGTTTTCGCGCTGCGCGTGTGTCGCTCGTTCGAAAGCAGCAGGTCCGCCGGACGAATCAACAGGGGAACGCGGCCCGCTGACTGTGGAAGCCGCGCGGCGTCTGGCCTCCCTCTATCAATCCTGGGGCAAGCCCGCCGAAGCCGCCCCTTTCCAAGCCGCCCTCACGCAAGCCGCCCCGCACACCCCCTAAGCCCCAATGCCTCGCCCGATGGCGCGGTGAGGAAGATGCGCCCAATAAATCTCCACAAATTGGGCCTCAGTCGACAATTAGGGTCAGCGTGGTGGCGTGGGTGGTGTTACCGGATGCCGCTTTAATGGTCACAGTGTACGTGCCAGCAGGTGTGCCGGGAGGGGACGGAGGGGGTGTGTAGCCACCGCCGCCGCAACCGGTCGTTTGCAGCGTCAGGAGGAAAAGGAGGCCGGCCAACGGGAAAGCTCCGGCAAAGCGCTGGCGGCGTGTCCGCGCAAAGCGCAAGAGAAGAACACTCAACAAGATCGCAAGCAGGGACACCGTTAGAAATTGCGGCTGGGAGATGAAACGCAATTGGGGCCACGCGGGGGGCACAAAGCCGCGAGCCATGGTGGTCACCATAACTGAAGCTGTGCCACTGCCGTTGGGGAATGAGGTCGGATTGACGGAACAAGTCGTCGCGGTCGCAGCGACAGGTAGCGTGCATGACAAATTGACCTGAGCCGAAAAGCCGTTTTGAGCAGCCACGGAAATCATGTTAGTAAATGTGGCCGTCTGGCCCGCATTGACCGTTTGCGTAGTCGTGCCCGAAGAAGTGACCGAGAAGTCCGGAGGCGGAGTCACGGTTTCGGTGAAGCTCGCGGAAGAGCCCGTATAATTTGCATCCCCGCTGTAATTCACTTGTATTTGTACGGATCCGGGCGTGACGAAATTTGTCGTAGCTTGCGCCTGACTGCCGGCGACAACGATATTTCCGAACTCGATTCCATTAGCGGTGAAGTATACAGTGCCGCTCGGGAGCGCCGCTCCCATTTGTGCTGGAGTGATCTTAGCGGTAAAAGTCACTTGAAGGCCTTGCACGACAGTGGGGCTCGAAGAGGTCAACGAAGTGCTAGTGCTGACCGCATTCACGGTCTCCAAGATTGTCGCCGATGAAGTTGCGTAGTTCGAGTCGCCGCCATAGGTTGCGTTGATCGATATGGTGCCGACACCCAGTGAAGGAATCGTGAATTGCGCCTGACTATTGCTTACGGCAACCGTTCCGACAGGAGAGCCGAAGACGCTGAATGTGACGCTCCCAGTTGGAGGAGAACTGGCATTCTGACTGGGCAAAATCTGAGCAGTCAATGTAAGAGGTTGCCCATCGAAAATTTTGGGAGCCGAAGGTGTAAGCGTGGTTTGCGTCGGGTACACCGTCTGGATGTTGACGGGAGTCAAGGTAGACGGCGCATAGTTTGCGTCGCCGGAATACTTCACTGTGAGGGCACGTTGTCCCGGAGTCCCGGAAAAAGCGACCGTAGTTTCGCAGTCAAGGGTCTCCCATACGTAGGGCGAATTGGGTCCAGGGTATATAACGCCAGTTAATGTATACTCGGAGATTACCATCTGTGTGCTTCCATCGAAAATGGCACAGGTTCCGCTCATCGGAACCGCGAATACGCCAAAGTCATTAGTGCGAGCTCCAACTGAGAAAACGAGAGGTACGCCAATAGGCATGGGGTACAAGTTGTGCGTGTAGGTAAGGGTCGGCGCAGGAACGACGGTGACGTTATCCGTCCCGGAACTCGCCAAATAGCTGTTGTCGCCGCTGTAATTTCCTGTGAAGGTGTGCGGCCCGCCAGTGAGCTGAACGGCTTGGTTCTCTGCATAGCCTTCGCTGTTCAAGGGAACCGGCGCAGCCCCCAAAGATCCACCATCCAACACGAAAGACACTGTTCCCCCCGGACAGGCGTACGACAATGCTGCGCTGGTGGAGCTGAAGCAAGTTGAGCCAGACGCATTGGTCATGTCGGCTCGCAGCACATAGACCGACCCGTAAGGGATCGACGTTGCGTTCGGATTGCTTACCAACCCGGTGGAAAGGTCGATTGTGACAAGGTGGAAATTTGTGACACTCGGCTCGGGATTTACCGTAACCGTCACGGCGGTGGAATCGCTCCCCGCATAATTTGAATCTCCCGCGTAGTGAGCTTGCACGCTGTAGGATGACCCCCCGGGCAGCATGTTCGTCGTACCCGAAGCACTCCCGTTGCTAAGGGTAAGAGTGTCGAAACCGAAACTACTGTTTCCCTGTGTAGCGGTAAGAGACGCAAGACCGGTTGGTTGCGGAGATGTCGGAGACACCGAGACTGCCACGCTGACCGGAGTTCCGTGCGTAATGTTGACTACATTTCCGCCATTCAAGGTGAGCATTGTTGTAGACGCAGTTCCGCTCGCCGAATTCCAGTTGTTGACCAAATTGTTTGCATTCACGGAGCCCAAGCCCGTAGCTAGGTCATAGCCGGCCGCCGCCTGGTAGCCCGAGAGAATGCCCATTTGATCGCCAGCGTTTGCCGTGGTGCAGTTCGGGCTTCCAGTGACGCATGGCGTCGCAATTGTTCCTGAGGTGACATCGTTGAAAACGCAAGTGGCTGCTGGGCCGGTGCTCGAATTGCAGCTCGACGAAGATTGTTTAGCGGCCAGGCTATAAAAAGTAAAGTTGGCATTGCCTTGGCGCGCCCCGGTTTTTTGATTCACAAGAGCGAGCAGGCCGGCAAAGGCAGGAGAAGATGCAGACGTGCCTCCGACGCCGACAAAGTTGGAAATACTGCAGGAAGACAATTGGGATATATCTGCTTCGCACATTATATAGAAGCTGTCAGCGAAACCGTTGCTGGCAAACAACGAGACATCTGGCAGGTCACGCTTTCCATCGTTGGGGACGCCTGGTGCCGCTTGCCATACGGGTTTGGAATAACCACCGCTACAGCTCGATACAGTTGTACCCGTGGGTGTGGTGCAATTGCTCTTGCCGCCGCTTCCCCCAATTGCAAACGCAAATTCCGATATGTTGGGATTATTGCAGTTGGTTTCGGGATTGGTGCTGAGGGGGAAATGAGGATCTCCCAAGATCGCGTTGGTGCAAGAATCGTTCCAGGTGGTTTCGGGGATATAACCTTTCGCGGATTCCAATGTAGTGGTGTTACTCGTCGCATTCCAGTACGTCGTCGAGTTGAAATAATCGTTGAAATCAGTGCCGCCGACCGAGACGTTGTAGGGCGTTGAGCCAAGTCCGTTGACCTGCAAGCCATATTTGGCAGGTTGGGGTGGAAGAAGCCCCTGCTCCAGCTCGAAATCGCAGCCAGCAGAGCCGTTGTCGCCGGAAGAGACAAAAGCCGTGATGCCTTGTGCTGCTGCCTGTTGCCATAGGTTGTTATAAAACTGGTTGCCTGCTGTTCCAAGATTGAGTTCGCACTGCCCATAGCTCTCACTCATCACTGGAGCAAGGTTATGGTCCACTATGTAAAGAGCGGAGAGGTCCACGCCGTCGGTGGTCTCAGTTGATTCGGAAACAACCAGCTTGATCGCCGCTCCCTTGGCCACTGCTCCTGACCATTCAACGTCCAGGTCGGCCTCTGTTTCGTCACCGGGCACCAAGCCAGGGTCATGGCCGTCGAGGATAACTTGCGGCGAATTTGGAGGAAGGCCAAACAGGCTCCGAAAATCGCCGACGTCTTGCACATTTATGTTGGTGCGCCCCACAATCGCAATCGTTTGTCCTGTGCCATCGATCGGCGAAGTCGCACTCCAAAGTGGCAAGACGTTGTATATAGTGGCGAAGTCGTACGGTCCTAGCGGGTGGCACGTGACAGAGTTGCCGGTGATGTAATCAAAGCACGTGTAAGTGAACTCTGGACCTGCCTGCTTAACTATATCCATTGCCTTCGAAGTGCTGACCGCGCCCGCCAAATGATACATAGGCTTTTTACGGAAACTGTGCAGACTGACAATTCCTGCGATGGCGGGCTTGAGCGCCGCCGGAATCTGCGGATCGCTGGCGTTTGCCACATGCTCTACCCCACCGACCAAATAGCGATGAATGTCTGTGTGAAACCCATTGCGCACGCTCGCAACAGTGCCTGAGAACTCAATCACCGTACGACCGGGACTAACCTTAATGTCGGTGAATCCCTGCGTCTTCAGCCACTGCGTCAGGGTCCGAATATCCAAGTCTGCGAGGCCAAATTGCGTGCCGAATTGCTCGGGAGTGAGCCAAGCGTGGTAGTTCGGTGAGGATCTATCCTGTTGTTCGTTGAGCAGACTTTGCAATGCTGTCTCTTGCTCGGGACTCCGCTGCAAGAGAAGGAGCATTCGCCTTAGCGGCTGAGCGTCGGCTACAGGACCTTGGTCGGAATCCGGGCGAGCAAGGGGGTGAACGTTTCCCTTCAAAACGACAAGGCTCTTCTGATCTACGGCCTGGGTAATGCGCGTGGGGGCGCCTGTCGTTTGGGCTACAGTACGCCAGGAAGGGTAAGTCAAAATGGAAATGAGCAGCAGGACACAATGACGCAAGCTTGATCTCGGGAGTCGCATAATCCGCTCACGCAGAGAATTGGATCGAGCACTTACACATCACTTCCGGCTAGACGGCGGAAACCGCGGCTAGAGACACCTACTTTCAACGACATTTCCGAGGCACCGGGGGACACACCCGACAGCCTAAGTAATCAGCGCTGGGCGGCAGCATAACACTTTTGTTTGTAACGCTGAAGGTAATTATGTGGGAGTGGAGGCAGCGGGGCTGCGACTAGACGGTAATTTCACGCGCGCATGCTACAGATAGACTAGTCGTCAGAACTCTAAGCCCGTTGGCTGCGCAGCACCGAGATTTATGGCAAACTGGCAGTTTACACGGCACGGTTTTTGCTCTTCGTGAATGTCGTTCGTTCGAAAGCAGCAGGCCCGCCGGACAAATCGCGCGGGCGATTCGCGTCCTGCCCGCAATCGAGAAAACTGGTAAGCGAGAAAAATGGACCCGAAGTTCATCCGAAACTTCTGCATCATCGCGCACATCGACCACGGCAAATCCACACTCGCTGACCGCCTGCTCGAAATGACTGGCGCTCTGACGCAGCGCGAAATGCACGAACAAGTCCTCGACTCCATGGACCTCGAGCGCGAGCGCGGCATCACTATCAAAGCGAAAAGCATTCGCCTTCATTACAATTCGAAAGATGGAAATAATTACCGGTTGAATTTGATTGATACGCCGGGCCACGTGGATTTTTCCTACGAAGTTTCGCGCGCGCTTTCCGCTTGCGAAGGCGCTCTCCTCGTCGTCGACGCGTCGCAGGGCGTGGAAGCGCAGACCGTCGCGAACACTTTTCTCGCCGCCGGGCACAACCTGACGATTCTTCCCGTGATCAACAAAATTGATTTGCCCGCCGCGCAGCCGGACTTCGCAAAAGAACAAATCGAATCCGTGCTCGCGATTCCAGCCGAGGACGCGCTGCTGATCAGCGCGAAAAGTGGCCTCGGAGTCGAAGAAGTTCTTGAAGCTATCGTGGCGCGCGTGCCGCCGCCCAAGGGCAGCGCGGAAAATCCGCTGCAGGCGCTTATTTTCGATTCGTGGTTCGACATTTACCGCGGCGCGGTCGTGCTGGTGCGCGTGATGGAAGGGCGCATCACGAATCACATGAAAATCCGCCTCGTCTACAGCAACGAAGTTTACGAAGTCGAGCAACTCGGCACGCTCACGCCCAAGCCCGTTGCGCTCGAGGAACTTGAAGCCGGCGACGTTGGTTTTGTCGTCGCCAACATCAAGCGCGTGGCCGACGCACGCATGGGCGACACCGTCACGGATGCTGGCCGCCCGGCTGCGGCTTTGCCGGGATTCGAAGCCATCAAGCCCATGGTTTTCGCCGGATTGTTTCCCGTGCTTGCCGACGACTACGAGCCGTTGCGCGACGCGCTCGGAAAATTGCAATTGAACGACGCCGCATTTTTCTACGAGCCGGAGAATTCCGTTGCGCTCGGTTTCGGTTTTCGCTGCGGCTTCCTCGGCTTGCTGCACATGGAAATCGTGCAGGAGCGGCTGGAGCGCGAGTTCGGCCTCAATCTAATTACGACCGCGCCGAGCGTGCGTTACCGCATCACGCGCGTGACCGGCGAAGTGATCGAAGTCGACAGCCCGGCAAAATTTCCGAATCCCAGTGACATCGAGAAAATCGAAGAGCCGATCATCAAAGCCATGATCATCACCAACGACGATTCCATCGGCGGAATCCTGCAGCTCTGCCAGGAAAAGCGCGGCACGCAGAAAAAGTTCGAGTATTTGTCGCCGACGCGCGTCATGCTCACTTACGAATTGCCGCTGAACGAGATCGTTCTCGATTTTTACGACCGTTTGAAATCCACTTCACGCGGCTACGCTTCGCTCGATTACCATCTCGCGGGGTACAGCGAATCCGACCTCATCAAACTGGACGTTCTGGTCGCGGGCGAACCCGTTGATGCGCTGGCGCTGATCATCCATCGCGAGTTTGCGACGGAGCGCGGGCGCGACCTGGTGACGCGCCTGCGAAAATTGATCCCGCGGCAAATGTTTGAAGTGCCGATCCAGGCCGCGATTGGCAGCCGCGTGATTGCGCGCGAAACCGTCGCGGCCATCCGCAAAAACGTTCTCGCCAAATGCTACGGCGGAGACATTTCCCGCAAACGCAAACTCCTCGAAAAACAAAAAGAAGGCAAGCGCCGCATGAAGCGCGTCGGCCAGGTCGACATTCCACAAGAAGCATTCCTCGCCGTCCTGAAAGTGGCTTCCTCTTCCGACGACGAATAGTTTGTGGTTTTCAGTTTTCAGTTTTCAGAACGACTGAGAATAGTTCCGATTGTTCTCCTTTCGCTGCCGGAGTAAACTGCACTCAGTGGGCTTCCGATGAGCAAAGAACGCCAATTCGTTGTAAACGAGCGGGGCGAAAAAGTCGCCGTCGTCATCAGCATCGAGGAATACGAAAAAATTCTTGAAGAATTGGAAGACCTCGAGGATATTCGGGCTTGCAATGAAGCGAAGGCTTTAGGTGAAACCCCAATCCCCCTCGAGCAGGCCTTGGCCGAAAACCGCCGAAACCGCAAGTGAAGTACAGGGTACTCATTTTGCCAGTGGCCCAGAAGGACCACAACGCCATCCCTTCTCCGTCTTATGAACAGATCGAGCAAGAGATGCTGGCGCTTGCGGAAAACCCCCGGCCACCTGGATGCAAAAAGCTGAAAGACACCGAAAGAAACTGGCGGATTCGCGCGGGCGTTTACCGAATCCTGTACGATGTCGATGATTCGAGCGCGACTGTAACTGTGCTCAGGATCGGTCATCGCAAGGATGTTTATCGGTAGTCGCATCACCCTTCCTTCTTTTTTACTTCAGTTAACAAACGGCCGCGGTGGAGCTGGATGGCTAGGGAGTCGCCGATCTGAACTTGATCCGCAGAGCGAAGGAGGTTGCCGGCGGCGTCGGTGGCAATGGCGTAGCCGCGTTCTAAAACTCTCAAGGGGCCGCGTTCTTGGAGTTGCA
>WNFT01003606.1_pt1 | contig 13453 bp, 13 predicted proteins | sample 5400191 | NCBI WGS metagenome assembly WNFT01 (sample SAMN13153359, study PRJNA577476) | soil metagenome | isolation source: 80 cm saprolite under Madrone tree | place: USA:California | collected 2016-06-14
CGGTCACCGACATCAGGCCGCCCATGCCCTGGGCGATCTGGTCGTAGCCCGGCCGCTCGGCGTATGGCCCCGTCTGGCCGAAGCCCGAGATCGAGCCGTAGACCAGCCGCGGGTTGATCTTCGACAGCGACTCGTAGTCGATGCCGAGGCGGTGCTTGACGTCGGGACGAAAGTTCTCGATCACCACGTCGGCCTTCACCACCATCCTCTTCAGCACCTCGATGCCGCGCGGGTGCTTGAGGTCGAGGGTCATCGAGCGCTTGTTGCGGTGGAGGTTGAGGAAGTCGAAGCCGATCGCGGTGGAGTCGCCCTCTTCTAGCTGGCGGGCCTCCACCTTGATGACGGAAGCGCCCATGTCGGCGAGCTGGCGCACGGCGGTCGGGCCCGACCGCGCCCGGGTGAGATCGACGACGGTGATGTGCTCGAGTGGCAGGCTCATCGGGTCATCCCCGCAGGAAGAATGGCCGAGCCCGTCTGCGAGGCCGGGTTCCGGCGGGTCCAGCGGCCGGCGTCCACGGCGGTCAGGAAGTCGAGCACCGACCGGTTGAAGAGATCGGGATCCTCGAGATTGATGGTGTGGCCGGCCTTGGGCATCACGACCAGGCCCGAGCAGGGCAGCTTGCGCTTCATGAAGATGGCGGGCTCGAGGCACGGATCGTCCTCGTCGCCCGTCATGATGAGCGTGGGCACCTCGCACTTCTCCATGCGTTCGCCCAGCTCGAAAACGGACGGCCGCGTCATCTGGATGCCTCGAAGCGTCAGCGCGTGACCCTTGGCTGAGCCGCTGGCCAGGTTCTGGTGGAACTCCTGGAAGCCCACGGGGTCCTTGTCCCTGAACTGCACCCGCGTCGGGCCCTGGGCGTAGAGGTCGGCCGCCTTCTGCATGCCCTCGGCCTCGAACTTCTTCGCCGTCACCTCGGCGTCCTGGCGGAACTTCTCACGGTCGGTCATCACGCTACCGTAGCCGGCACCCGCCACCACGACGGACAGCAGGCGATCGGGATAGCGGAGCGCGAAGTGGAGCGTGGCGTACCCGCCCTTGGAGAGCCCGCACACGTGGGCCTTCTTGATCGAGAGCGCGTCGAGGAGGCCGCGGAGGTCTTCGACGGCGCGGTCCTGCGAGTACGCTTTCGGATCCTCGGGGACGTCCGACGGCGGGTAGCCGCGGGCGTTGTAAGCGATCGCCCGGTAGCGCCGCGAGAAGAACTGCACCTGCGGCCGCCACGACCGGTAATCACCGGCGAACTCGTGCACGAAGACGAGCGGCGACCCCTGGCCAGCCTCTTCGTAGTACAGCTTGATGCCGTCGACCGGCGCGTGGGGCATGGCTACTCCTTCCAGGGGAAATTGGCTTCGAGGATCTCGAAGGTCTTCTTTCCGTTCGGCAGCTGGGCGGTGACGCTGTCGCCCACGTTCTTGCCGATGAGCGTGCGGGCCAGTGGCGAGAGGATGGAGATCCGGCCCTTCGCCGGCTCCGACTCGTCCGAGCCCACGATCCAGTACCGGTATTCCTTGCCCGTCTCGTCCTCCAGCTTCACCGTCGACGCGAACGTGATGCGACTGCCCGAGGTCGGCGGATCGATGACCTCGGCGGCGCCGACCTTGGTCTCGAGCTCGTTGATGCGCCCTTCGATGAAGCTCTGCTTCTCGCGGGCCGCGTGGTACTCGGCGTTTTCCGACAGGTCGCCATGGGCGCGCGCCTCGGCGATGGCCTTGGTGATGGCGTGTCGGTCCACGCGCTTGAGGCGGTCGAGCTCGGCAGCGAGTCTGTCGTACCCGGCGCGGGTCATCGGCGTCCGCTGGACGGCCATGGAGTTGCTACGTTACCACGACGACTAGGGGGTGCGGCTGCGGAGCTGGATCGGATTCGTGAACAGGATCGAGTTGGGGATCAGCACCTTGCCGTCGTCACGCTGGAGCGTCGTATAACGCAGGTCGACGCCGGCGACCGTGCCTTCGTAGCCGGTCACGCTGATGAGGTCGTGGCGGGCGACGGCGCGCCCGCCGAACCACGAGGCCTCCGTCGTGACGTTCACGATCATGGCGTCCATGATCACCTCCAGGACATCGGTTAACCCCGACGGGCCGGCAGCTGTGTCGACACGTCGACCTTGGCCTTGGCGCGCGCCGCGCTCAGCCACGACTGCCAGGCCTGCGTCTGCTTGCGGGCGAGGAGATCGCGCTCGAGGCGCTCGCGCTCGGCGGCGAGGCCGCTCGGGTCAGGCGGGACGCGCTCGAGGACCTTCACCACGTAATAGCCCTGCTGGCTCTTCACCGGCTCGGTGATGGCACCGGCCGTCGCCTGGAGCGCGGCCACCATGACGTCGCCGGGCAGGCGCTCGGCCGGCTTCGTGCGCGAGAAGCGCGGCGTCTGGCCGGTCTGTGCCCCGATCTTCTTCGCCGCCGTCTGGAAATCGCCCTGCTTCGCCTCATCGGCGAGCTGCTTGGCCTTCTGCACCGCGACGGCCTCGGCCTTCTGGCGCTTGACGCCCGCTTCGACCTGGGCCCGGATCTCGGTGAGCGGAGGCACGGCGGCCGGCAACGACTCGAGGTTCTTGATCACCACCCAGCCGGCGGGCGTCTTCACGGGCGCCGACACTCCGCCAAGACTCAGGTTGAACGCGGCCTCCTCCATCGTATCGGCGCCCGCGAACGGACCAGACTGCTTGCGCGCGATCGTCGCGTCGTGCGTCGTCAGCCCGAGCTTCTTGGCCTCGGCGGTGAAATCTCCGGCGCCCAGGAGCGTGGTGCGGACCTCGTCGGCGCGGGCCCGCGCTCCCCGATCGGCGGCCTCCGCCTGCAGGCGCTCGCGGATCGGGGCCGCGACCTCCTTCAGCGGCTTCTTTCCACCGTCCTGAACCTCGGAGACCTTGATCGCGTGATAGCCGAACGGCGTCCGCACGGGCTCCGGCGACACGTCACCTTTCTTCAGCTCGAAGACCGCTTGCTCGAAAGCGGGCACCATCTCACCCTTGCCGACGAGCCCGAGGTCGCCGCCCTTGTCCTTCGTGCCGGGATCCTCGGACACCTCGCGGGCGAGCTTGGCGAAGTCCTCGCCGGCCTTGGCGCGGCGAATGACGTCGGCGATCTTCGCCTTCGCCTTGTCCTCGGCCTCGCTGCCACCGGTCTCGCTCACGCGCACCAGGATGTGGGCCGCCCGCGCCTTCTTCGGCATCTCGAACTCCTGGCCGTGCTCCGCGTAGTACTTCTCGACCTCGGCGTCGGTCGCGGGCTTCGTGAATTCCTTCAGCCCGATCGCCACGTACTGGACCTTGCGCCGCTCGGGCTGGCGCAATTCCGGGCCGTGTTCCTTGACGTAGGCCTGCAGCTCCTCGTCGGTCGCCGCCTGCGCGGCGATCAGCGGGGCCAACTCCACCAGAGCCCACTCGGCCCGCGCCTCTTCGCGCTGCTGCACGTAGGCCTGCTCGATCTCGGAGTCCGAAACCTTCACTCCGCCGCGCACCGCGGTCTCGACCTTGCTCCGCGTCAGCCGGCGGCGCATCTCGTCTTCGAACCCGCCCTTCGTATACCCGAGACGGCGCAACACCTCTTCGTAGCGTTTGAGCGTGAAGCGGCCACCTTCCTGGAAGGCAGGAAACGTGTGGATCTGGGCGTTCAGCTCCTCGTCGGTCAACCCGAGGCCTTCCGCCTGCGCCTTCTGGACGGCCAGGGACTCCAGCACCAGGTCCTCGACGACTTGCTGCGGCAGGCCCATGCGCTCGGCCATCTCGGGGCTGAAGCGATCGCGCATCATCTGCGCGTACATCGAGAGATATTCCTGGTAGCGCCGCTGGTAGCGCTCGACGGAGATCTTCTCGCCATTGACGGTGGCCACGCTGTCGCGGGCGGCGCCGCCATCACGTGTGCTCGTCCCGAAAATGAAGAGCGACGCGACGAACGCGGCCACGATCACGAGCAGGCCGATCTGCAAGGTCCGGCGATATCGACGCATAAATGTGATCATCTGGACTCCTTGGTGAGCAGAGGGCTATTCGCCTGATTCCGCCTGTCCGAGGCGCGGCGGTGCGGCACCCTCGGCGGGCACGACCCGGCGCGCCAGGGTGATGAACCCGGTGTGCGCGACCATCCGGTGGAATGGCCGCACCGATTGGCCTTCGATGTTCCAGGGACGCATGAGGGTCTCGAAGGTCTCGACCAGCGCCCACTCACGCTCGCGATGCAAGGTCTCGCTGAGCTCGTGCGACTGGATGATGGTCGGCACGTAGCACATGAAGATGCCGCCCGGCCGCAGGACGGGCGCGACCAGGCTCGTGAGCTTCCAGGGCTCGGGAAGATCGAAGAGCACGCGATCGACGGGCTCTTCCTCGGGCAGTCCGTCCTCCACCGGCCGCAGCCGCACGGTGAGGTTGTTGACCTGGCCGAGGCGCATGTGGATGTTGGCCAGCGCGCGCCGCGCGAACTCGTCGCGCTGCTCGTAGGTGATCACCCGGCCATCGGTGCCGACGGCGCGGAGCAGCGCGAGCGTCAGGGCTCCCGAGCCGGTCCCGGCCTCGAGCACCCGCGCGCCCGGGAAGACGTCGGCCCAGAAGAGGATCATCGCCAGGTCCTTGGGGTAGATCACCTGGGCGCCGCGCGGCATCTCCAGGACGAACTCGCCCAGCGTGGGACGAAGCGCGAGATAACGCAGGCCGAGCGAGCTGCGGATCCACGTGCCCTCGACCTGGCCGATGACGTTGTCGTGGGGGATCCAGCCTCGGTCGGAATGGAACGTCTCCGACTTGCGGAGAAAGATGAGATGCCGCTTGCCGCGCTGGTCGATCAGCAGGACCTGCTCGCCGTCCTGGAGAGGGAGGCCGTGCGTCACGCGATTTCGGACCGGGGCTGAGGCAGGAAGAAAGCCACGGCGAAGCCGAGCAACGGCATGAACGCGCAGGTCCAGAGCACGGCCGGCAATCCCCAGTGGTCGGCAACCCAACCCAGGAACGTCACGCCCAGGCCGCCGGCGCCGATCGCGAAGCCGACGATCAGCCCCGACGCCATGCCGGGATTTCGGGGCAGATACGCCTGCCCGAGGACCACCGACACGGTGAACGTCGAGACCAGCGCGGCGCCGAAGAGGCCGAGCGCGACGATGGCGAACGGGCTGCCGCTGGTGAGCAGGAACAGGACACCGAGCGGCGCCGCGGCGACGAACCCCCACGTCATGAACGGCCGTGTGCCCCAGCGATCGGCCAGGGGGCCGGTGATCACGGTGCCGAGCGCTCCGGCGCCGAGGAAGACGAAGAGCAGCACGCCGACCATATGCGGGTCGGCGCCGAGGGAATCGATGTAGTAGAAGGGCACGAACGTGGTGAACCCGAGCTGGGCCCACGAGCGGATCGTGACCACGAGCATGAGGATGGCCATCGCGCGGGTCATGTTCCGGCCATGGGCCCGCACCGGCCGGGACGCGGCGGCGGCCGGGCGCGCCATCATCGGCAACACCGCGAGGAGGACCGCGGTGACGATCGCGGTCGGCACGAGCATGCCCAGCGTTCCGGCGAGACCGAGCCCGGCGATGAGCGCCGTGACGAGCGGCGGACCGAGCGCGACGCCGACGTTCCCGCCGAGCGAGAACCAGGAAAGCGCCGTGGCCTTTCGGTCGCCGGCGACGCTGGCGGCCGTGCGATAGCCCTCGGGATGATAGGCGGCCACGCCGAACCCCATCACGACGACCAGAAGCAGCACGACGCCGTAGCCGGGCGCCACGCCGGTGAGCCCGAGCCCGACGCCCGAGAGAAAGACAGAGAGCGGCAGCAGCCAGCGCCGCACGGCCTGATCGGCCATGTACCCGAAGAGCGGCTGGATGATCGACGACGTGATGTTGGCGACGAGCACGATGATCCCCGCCTCGGCGTACGAGAGCCCGTGTACCGACTTGAGGAACGGCAACACCGCGGCGAGCGAGCCCTGGTTGGTGTCGATGACGAGATGGCCGAGAGCGAGAAGCGCGATCAACCTGGTGTTGGGCCGGACCCGCGAAACACTATCGGTGAGGAACGATGCGGCCGTACTCCTAAGGGCCGCCGGCTTCGCATCTGCCATGACCTTCCAATGGTACACTACCGACCACATGGAGGCACCGTTGCGGGCTGCCTCGATCCCCGCTTTGAAGGTCCGCGAGCTCGGTCACGTCTCGCTCTTCGTCCGCGATCTCGAGGCGACGCGCCGTTTTTACCGTGATCTCCTCGGGCTGCGCGAAACCGGCACCGGCAAGGCGGGGCGCATCGTGTTCTTTTCGGCCGGCCGCCACCATCATGACGTCTCGTGCGAGCTCGCGCGCGCCGAAGGCCCCGGTCCCCAGCCCAAGGGCGTGCCCGGCCTCTATCACATCGCGTTCGAGGTGGGCGCGTCGCTCGACGACCTCACCGAGGCGCGCCGCCGGGTGGAAGCCCACGGTCTCCAGCCGTTCGGCGAGACGGCGCAGTCGTTCTCGATCCGCGACCCCGACGGGCACGAGATCGAGCTGTACGTCGATTCCCGACGCTGACGCGCGACGCTGACGCGTCAGCTCCGTAGCGGATCTGCCCGCACGCGCCACATCGCGACGACGCCGATCACGAGCGCGGTCACCGCGACCGCGAACGCGCCGAAGTAGCTGCCGGTCGCATCGAAGATCTCGCCGCCGAGCCACGCCCCGAGCGCCTCGCCGGGCCCGACGGCCAGCGTCATCCACCCGTAGATCGCTCCGAACGCGGCGCCGGCGAAGACGTCGGCGACCCGGGCCGAGCCGACGATCCCGCTCGACCCCTGGGCCATGCCGTAGAGCACGACGTAGAAGGCCAGCCAGCCCGGCCAGTGCGTCAGGCCGAGCAGCGCGAGGCATCCGATGCCGAGGGCCGCGCTGCTGTATGTCACCGTCAGCGTCGGCGCGCGGCCGATGTGGTCGCACAACCAGCCGGTCGTGAGCCGCCCGGCCAGACTCACCAGGCTCACCGTGCCGAGCGCCGTCGCCGCCGTGGCGGGATGGATGCCCTGCCCGATCGCGTACGCGACCATGTGGACGTTCATGAGCGGGAACGCGAAGGCGGCCGCGAATCGCATGAGGACGAGCCACCAGAACGGCGCCGAGCCGAGCGCCGCCTTGAGCGTCCATCCCCGTGCCGCGCCGTCGGTCGGGCGATGGCGCACGGTCGCGCCATCGGGCAGCCTCTGGAACGCGCTGAGCGGGACGACGATCGCGATCAGCAGCGCCGCCCAGACGAGGAGCGTGCTCCGCCATCCCAGCGTCGTCACGAGGACCTGAGCGACGGGAATGAAGCAGAACGCGCCGAAGCCCGTGCCGAGATCGGCCACAGCGATCGCTCGCCCGCGGGCCCGCGGGTACCAGAGCGCGGCGATCGCCATGTTGGCCTGACTCCCGAACGCCGCGAGGCCGAGGCCACCGATCACCCCGTAGATGGCGATGAGCGCCACGAGCGAGTGGACCCGACTGGCCAGGGCGAGGGCCGCCGCGGCGACGAGCGCGCCCGCCTGGAGGAGGAGCCGCGGGCCCAGCCGGTCGAAGGCCCAGCCGATCAGCGGGCCGCTGACGCCGCCCACGAGGAACACCGCCGACTGCACCATCGCGACTTCGGCGCGCGATCCTCCGAACTCGGTGATGAGCGGCAGGTAGATCACGGCGAACGCCATGACCACGCCGTTCTGGATGGCGAGCGTGACGGCCGCGATGGCCAGGGCGCGCGCGGCGAGGCGCCTCACCCGGACGACACGCGCTAACCCGGTCGCGCTGCCCTATATGCCGAACGCATCGAGCCCGGTGATGTCGCGGCCCACGATGAGGGTGTGGATGTCGTGGGTGCCCTCGTAGGTGTTCACGGTCTCGAGGTTCAGCATGTGCCGGATGATCGGATGCTCGTCGACGATGCCGGCCGCCCCCAGGACGTCCCGGGCCAGACGTGCCGTGTCGAGCGCGATCTGCACGTTGTTGCTCTTCGCCATCGAGACGTGCTGCGGCCGCAGCTTGCCCTGGTCTTTGAGCCGTCCGAGCTGGAGGACGAGGAGCTGCGCCTTGGTGATCTCGGTGATCATCCAGACCAGCTTCTGCTGGACGAGCTGGAACGAGGCGATGGGCTTGCCGAACTGGATCCGCTGCTGCGAATACTGGAGCGCCCAGTCGTAACACGCCATCGCTGCGCCGACGGCGCCCCAGGCGATTCCATAGCGCGCCTGATTGAGGCAGGACAGCGGGCCCTTGAGGCCCTTCACGCCGGGAAGCCGGTTCTCGAGCGGGATCTTGCAGTCCTGGAACGCCAGCTCGGAGGTGATCGACGCGCGCATCGAGAACTTGCCGTGGATGTCGAGGGTCGAGAAGCCCGGCGTGCCCTTCTCGACGAGGAACCCTCCGATCTCGCCGTCGTCCTCTTTCGCCCACACGACCGCGACGTCGGCGATGGAGCCGTTGGTGATCCAGAGCTTGGTGCCGTTCAGCACGTACCCGTCGCCTCGGCGCGTCGCCCGGGTCTTCATGCCGCCGGGATCCGACCCGTGATCCGGCTCGGTGAGCCCGAAGCAGCCGATCTTCTCGCCCGTGGCCATGGCCGGGAGCCAGCGCTGCTTCTGGGCCTCGGAGCCGTACGAGTAGATCGGATACATCACGAGGCCGCTCTGGACCGAGGCGCACGACCGGAGCCCGGAATCACCGCGCTCCAGCTCCTGCATGATGAGGCCGTAGGCGACGTTGTTGAGCCCGAGGCAGCCGTAGCCCTTGAGCGTGGCGCCGAACACCCCCATCTCGCCGAGCTTCGGGATGAGGTTCACGGGAAACGTCCCGGCGCGATGATGCTCCGTCACGACGGGGAGGAACTCCGCCTCCACCCAGTCACGGATCGTGTCGCGGATCATCCGCTCCTCCTCGGAGAGGAGATCCTCGATGCGGTAGTAGTCGACGCCCCGGAACTTCTCCATGACTGCCTCGCTAGAGTCGGATCGGATTGAAGTCGGTCTGGTAGTCGAACGTATCCACTCGCTCCTGCGATTTCAACCATCCGACGACCGCATAGGTCAACGGCGTGGCCGCCGCCTCGTACAGCACCTTGGCGCCCCACTGCCCGGCGATGACGTGGGCCAGCACGCCGCCCGGCATCGTGCCGCCGAAGGCGAGCGTGACGAAGATCGCCGAGTCGAGGCCTTCGCCCACGATCGTGGAGCCGATCGTGCGGATCCACAGCCACCGTCCCTGCGTCCAGATCTTCACCTTCGCCATCACGAAGGCGTTCGCGAACTCGCCGGCCAGGTAGGCGACGAACGACGCGCCGAGCAGGCGCGGCGTCTGGCCGAGAATGGCCTCGTACGCGGCCTGCTCCTTCCAGAACGGCGCCGGCACGAGCGCGCCCCCCACCCACGTCGCGGCCACCATCAGCGTGTTACAGGCGAAGCCGAGCCAGATGACCCGGCGCGCCGCCCCGTAGCCCCAGACCTCGGTGAGGACGTCGGCCAGGATGTAGGAGATCGGGAAGATCACGATGCCGGCGGGCAGGACGACGCCGCCGATGACCACGAGCTTGGCCGCGATGATGTTCGCGGTGAGCAGGCAGGTGATGAACAGCGCCGCACAGGTGACGAAGCGCCACGACATGCCTCCGCCGCTCTCAGACATTCGTCACGATCGACGGCGGCTCCTCGCCGAGCGCGCGCTCCAGCGCCGTCGCGAGCTGCGCGTCGTGCTCGTGGCTACTCGCGAAGATGCGGCACTGGGCGACCTTCCCCGGCAGGTACTTGAGCAGCTCGGTGAGCGGCTCGGCCGTCACCTTGTCGCGGCTGGCGTCGTAGACGTAGATCTGACGGTCGCCCATCTTCAGCGGGTTGAGCGGCCGCGGATCCTGCAGCGCCATGTCGATCTTGAACGGGAAGTCGCGCAGCGACGGGGGCAGGTACGCGCGCACGCGACGCTCCACGGTCTCGGCGTCGAGGAAGCCCTGGCCGAGGCGGGGCTCGAAGAGATCGAGGACCACCTCGTGCGACATTCGCCAGCGCAGCCGGCGGTCGAGGATCTGGCGCCACTCGACCCCGAGCGATTTCTTGTCGGGCTTGTCGGCGTCGTGCCACCGGCCGACCTCCTCCAGCAGCGTCCACTCCGTCAGGTGCAGGTACGGATGGAGCTCTTTGCGAAGGTCGTAGGGGAACGCGAGCTTCATCGTGTCGCGGAAGATCTCCTTCAGGTGGAGGTCGATGCCGCGCGTCGTGCGGTGGTAGTAGACGTTCGTGTACATGTAAAAGCGCGCGTTCAAGAACATGATGAACGCCTGCAAGCCGCCGCGGTCGAGCGTCAGGCCCTTCTCGGAGAAGAAGGAGTAATAGATGATGCGCTCGATGTCGATCGGCCCCACCGCGACCCCGCACATGTACGAGTCGCGCAGCACGTAGTCCATGTTGTCGGCGGTGAACACGCCGGAGAGCAGGGGCTTCAAGTGCGGCAGCCACTTCGGGTGGGACTCGAGTGGATGGGTGTAGCTCTTGCCCATGAGATAGCAGATCCACTCGGGGTCGATCCGCTCGTCGGCGTTGAAGGCGGCGGTCGGGCTGCGGCGGAGGTTGCGGATGATGTCGCCCAGCTCCTCGCGGATGATGCGCTGGCCGACCAGCTCGTGGGTGAGGTCGTAGTCGATCAGGAAATTGTCGTCGAAGAAATGCCCGAAGGGGCCGTGGCCCACGTCGTGGAGGAGCCCGGCCATCCGAAGCAGCTCCTCCAGCAGCGGCGCCGACGGGCCGTCGGGAAAGATCGCGCGCAGCGACGGATAGAGTTGCTGGGCGAGTCGCCCGGCCAGGTGCATGGCCCCGAGCGAGTGCTGGAAGCGGCTGTGCTCGGCGGCGGGAAACACCCAGCGCGCCGACTGGAGCTGAGGGATCCGCCGCAGCCGCTGCGCCCACGGCGTGTCGATGATGTCCTGCTCGGTCGCTTCCCCCGGGATGCCGCCCGGCCGCGTGTAGAGGATGTACTGGTGGATCGGATCTGCGATCAGTCCCCGGCCTTGATAGGTGTCGGCGGCGCCCTTCATGGCCAGAGTGTAGCCTGACCGGGAGCGTCAGGGCGTGAGCGGACGCAACAACAGATATCGGTCCATCGAGCGCACGGAGATCACGTGCACGCCGCCCCCACGCTGGACGGCCACCTGCACCACGTCGCCGGCCTGACCCCGCCAGAGCTGTTCGTAGAACTCCTCCTGGCTGACGACGGCCACGCCATTGACCGACACGATCCGGTCGCCCTTGCGGAAGCCGGCGGTGCGAGCCGGCCCGGCCGGCGCGAAGTCGTCCACGACGACGCCGCCCTTGATGGCCGCGGTGTAGAGCCCGAGCCACGGCCGCGGCCGGCGGCTCATCACGCGGCCGGTGGCGATCAGCTCGTCCTTCACGGGCGCGAACTTCTCGATGGGGATGGCCAGGTTCACGTGCGGCGGGTCGCCGAGCCTGAGCGACGCCACACCGATGACCTCGCCGGCCGTGTTGACGACGGCGCTCCCGCCCCACGCCGGGCTCGACGGCGACACGATGAAGGCGCGATCGAGCATGTATTCCCAGAAGCTCGAGAAGCGCCTCACCGCGTGCACGGAGCCGGTGACCTGGACGAGGTCGTTGTCCTCGTCGACGCCGACGGTGCCGGTGAGCATTCCACTGGTCACGTCGCGGGACTCGCCGAGCCGGGCCGCCGGCCACGGGCCGTCACCGGCCAGCTTCACCACGCCGAGCCCGCTTTCGAGGTCGAGCCCCACCAGGCGCCCATCGACGGTGCGGCCGTCACGCATCTGGACCTCGATCGACGCTGCGTCGGTCAGGACATAGGTGACGGTCACCACATAGCCGCGCGTGTCGAAGATGATGCCGGTCGCGAAGCGGCGGCTGCCCAGCCGGGCGCTGGAGGCAGCGTTGGGATCGGAGCGGACGCGGACGGCCACGATCGCCGGCTCGACGCGCTGGACGTACGAGGGGCTGGCCGCGACGTCCTTCGGATGCAGGCGGTACTCGCGTTCGCGTGGCGTGGCCAGCCCGACGGCCGGTAGCACCGCCGTGAGCAGCAGGGTCAAGATCAGCCGTCGCGTCATGGCCCCTCCATGAGCGGGTCAGCGATTGAGCGGGTCAACGATTCTCGTATTGCTGGCGATACCAGGCCTTGAGCTCGCCGGACTTCAACGGCCGCCACCAGGCCTCGTGCTCCCGGAACCACGCCACCGTCGTCTCGAGGGCCTTGCCGAAGGGATGCTTCGGCGCCCACCCGAGCTGCCGCACCTTCTTCGAGTCGACCGAGTAGCGGCGGTCGTGGCCCGGCCGATCCTTCACCGGCCGGATCAGCGTCTCCGGCTTGCCGGTCAGGCGCAGGATGTCGCGCGTGAGCACGATGTTCTCGACCTCGTGCCCGCCGCCGATGTTGTAGACCTCGCCGTCCTTGCCCTTGCGCAGGACCAGATCGAGCGCCGTGCAGTTGTCCACGACGTACAGCCAGTCCCGCACGTTCCGGCCGTCGCCGTAGAGCGGCAGCGGCTGATCGTCGAGGGCGTTGGTGATGAAGAGCGGGATGACCTTCTCCGGATACTGAAACGGGCCGAAGTTGTTCGACGACCGGGTGACGACGACGGGGACGCGGTGCGTCTGCCAGTAGGCCAGCGCGAGCAGATCGCCGCCCGCCTTGGACGCGGAGTATGGATTGGACGGCCGCAGCGGATCGCTCTCGCGCGCCGAGCCGGTGGCGAGACTGCCGTACACCTCATCGGTCGAGATGTGGACGAAGCGAGGAATCTTCAGCTCGCGCACCGCCTCCAGCAGCGTGAAGACGCCGAAGACGTCGGTCTTGACGAACTCGTCCGGCTCGACGAGTGAACGATCAACGTGACTGGATGCTGCGAAGTTCACCACGGCGTCGGCGCCGCGCAGCACGTCGCGGACCATCTTGGCGTCGCAGACGTCGCCGTGGACGAAGCGATAGCGCGGCGAATCGGCTACGTCGGCGAGGTTTTTCAGATTCCCGGCGTAGGTCAGCTTGTCGAGGTTGACGATCGAATCGTCGGCGTGAGCCGCGAGGACGTGGCGAATGAAGTTGGAGCCGATGAAGCCGGCACCGCCGGTGACGACGAGCTTCACACGCTAATCCTTCGTCGGTCGCGCCGGATGGGCATCAGTCCGCGCGCGCATCAGCCTTTGGTGGGTTCCCAGATGTCTGCGCCCGCAAAATCCCACGGCAGCCGTCCCTCGTCACACTGCGACGGCTGCGCCGTGAAGTGCAGGTCGGTGAAGTAGATGACCCGGCCCGCGGTCACGGCCAGGTTGCGCACGCCGTGGGCGACGCCGGGCGGGATCCGCAGAAGTTTTGAGGCGCCGTTGCCGAGCGTGACCCGCATGCGCACGGTCTCGGTCCGCGACCCCATGCGCACGTCGAGCAGGACGACCAGCATGCGATCGGACGGTGGTACGTACCAGACGTCCGTCTGTCGCGTGTGGACGTGGAACGCCTTGATGACCC
>WNFT01016830.1_pt1 | contig 13452 bp, 16 predicted proteins | sample 5400191 | NCBI WGS metagenome assembly WNFT01 (sample SAMN13153359, study PRJNA577476) | soil metagenome | isolation source: 80 cm saprolite under Madrone tree | place: USA:California | collected 2016-06-14
ACTGCAACGCGCCGACAGCTTGTCTGGCGGCCAGCAGCAACGCGTGGCGATCGCGCGGGCGCTCGCCCAGCAGAGCCGATTTGTCCTGGCCGACGAGCCGGTCGCCAGCCTCGATCCGGAATCGGCCAAGAGCGTTCTTTCGATTCTGCGGGACATCGCGCGGGAGCGAATGATCGCTGTGCTCGTTAGTCTCCATCAAGTCGAATTCGCGATCCAATTCGCCGATCGGGTCATCGGCCTGCGCGCCGGCCGGATGATTGCCGACCGGCCGGCTGCTGCTTTTGCCGAAACCGATCATCGCATGATCTTTGCGACGTGAAAATTACAGCACTGCCAGTCAACACGCCCGACTTGCTGGGACCGGGCAAAGCTCGATGGAACGTATCTGGAGGAGATCAGTGTGGTGAACGCCAATCCGGTTTCAGACGTCATCGCCTTCCTCTTGCAACCCGCGTGGACGACGGTGGTATTCTGGCTGCTGGTTCTTGCCAGTATCGCCATTGCCCGTTATGCCTTCGTCTCGATCCCCGGCCAGCGTCGGGCCGCCAATGCATGCGACTGGGCCTTTCGCTTCTCGATCGGCGCGATGTGGTGGGAGCAGACCCTGTGGAAGCTGCCGCCGACTTATACCGATCATCCCGAGCAACCTTTCGGCGAGACCGGCCTCGCCTATTGGATGATGCTGATGGGCAAGCATGCCGCCGTTCCGCTTCAGGCCGATTTCGTCAACAACATCGTCTTGCCGCACTTCTACCTGTTCGCGCCAATCGTCTACGGTCTCGAAGTGCTGACGGCGGTTTCACTGATCCTCGGCATCTTCGTGCGCTTCTGGGGCGTCGTCGGTGCGCTGCAGATACTCAATCTGTGGCTCGGCCTCTACAGCGCTCCAGGCGAGTGGCCTTGGACGTATTTCTTCCTTCTCGTGCTGATGCTCATTTTCGCGCTGCACCGCTACGGTCGAGCCTCGGCCTCGATGCGGTCGTCGTTGTGCGATCGAGACCGGAGACGGCCCTGGGCAGAATCTTGCTCGACGCGACGACGTAAGCCGAAATTGCCCGCCGGGGTGAACCGAGGCCGGAGCGGCGGACCGCCCGCGACCTGACAAACTTGTCTCTGCGAGTCCCCGGGCCGCCTGGACGCCGACCGGCCCGCGGATCCGATATGGGTCGGACGGATACATCGGCGATGCAGCGGGGACATTGCGATGATAGCCAACGGGCATTTCCGCTGGCCTCCGGCAATCCCGACATTGCATCGCGGGAGGTCACGCCGCTGCCCGACCCAGGGAGGCAGGGCTCCATGCCGAGAACCGAGGCGGTATCGACCGTTACGTTGACGGCCCCGTCTGCCGATCGGGTCGGGCGAGTGGCGATGACCTCTGGTCGCCGGATCGTCGGAGCCGGGTTGACCGGCTCGAACTTGCGCTCACGTTCATCCAACGAAGGTCCGAAATGAAAGCTTTACACTGCGGCGCCCCAGCTCTGGCCCTCGTGGCCGCCGTAAGCCTTTCGCCCGCGATGGCACAGGGGCCAAAACCCTCCGGCGGAGCCACCTGGCCCGGCATATCGCAGCCGATGCTGGGGCCCCGAGCCGACGGAGTGAGTATCGCCCCCGGTATCCTCGACCTGCCTGCCGACCCGAGTACCGCCGCGATAATACCGCATTACGAATGGCAGTACCACTACGCGGCTCGCCATGCCCATTGGGAAGGGCAATGGATCCTCGTCATGTAACAGATGGCTGATCTGAGGGATTCAATACGCGTCGCCAGTGCCGACCGTCGCCAGCTAGGCTCGTTGGGTAAACGTTGATAATCGAGCCAGATCTTTCTGCCGATGGAGAATGAAGATGTTTGCAAGCGAAAACTTCTCGAAAGTTGGTTGCTTCCTGGAGGCTGCGCTGCCGGTCATAGCGCCGGCTGTCGCGCTGGTCTGGATGCTTTCGATCGTCGCCTTCTCGTCTTGGGCGATGTGAGATCGTTGCGGCGAACCAGGACTCGTTCGTGTTTGGCTTGCTACCAAAGGTGCTGTCATGATTGGTTTCTTCCGTCAGATCTTCGCCATCTGCCTGCTCTCGCTGTTCGTCACCGGCATCGCAATGGCCGACACGCCGATCGCCGCGGTGAACACCGAACACGGTCTGGCCATAAAAGGTTACGATCCAGTCTCTTACTTCACCACCGGCAAGCCGACCCTCGGTCTGGCGCAGTTTTCGACGACCTACAAGGGGGCAACCTATCGGTTCGTATCGGCCGAGGACCGTAACCGGTTCATCGCCGCACCGGAGAAATTTGTGCCCCAGTACGGCGGCTACTGCGCCTACGCGATCTCATTGAATAGGATCGCGGACATCGACCCCGACGAATGGGCAATCGTCAACAACAAGCTCTATCTCAACAACAACTTCCTTTCGCAAACCCTGTGGTCTTTCGACAAGTCCGGCAACATCGTGAAAGGCGACCGGAATTGGCCGTTGGTCCCCAAGCTCGGGGAACCGATGAGCTGACACTAACTGCAGCCGTCACGTCAGCAAGTGAGGCCGCCATGGCCCAATCGGTCGACCAGCAGATCTGCTTTCGGCTCGCCGACGCGGTTCCCGCGGCGTCACTCTCCGGACCGCTCCGGCTCGGGGATGCGCAGGCCGAGGCGCTGTCCGAGCTGCTGCAGGTTTTCGCCTGCGGCGAGGAATCAGCGTCGCTCGCCTTCGCACATCTCGGAGATTCGCCCCTCGAGGAAGCCGCTTGCCGTGCACTTGCGCGCGTCGCAGAAGAGGAGCTCATTCATGAAGGACTGTTGCGGGGACTCCGCGGCGCATTGCCCGCACCCATGCCGGACAAGGAGCTGCGCCGTACCCTGCTCCGCTTCTACCACGGCGTCGCGCAAGCCGATATCGGGCTGCACCTTGCCTCGATCGCGGCCCTCGACTCCGCTGTTTGCCTGATCCTCGCTGCGCTGCTCGAGCCCGATCGTGTCCTCGCGCAAGAGCCGGCCGCCAGCGCGATCTTCCGTCGCATCCACAGGGACGAGGCCGGGCACGTTCGGCTGTCGCGCCGCATCGCCGCCGAGCTCGTTCAAGGGGATGTGATTGGCGCCGTCGCCGAGAATGCCCGCCTAGGCCTTGTCGGCATCCTCGCTCGGCGTGGCGCTGCCTTCGACCGCTTGGGCACAGATCCCGAGCGGCTGTTCGTGCGTATCAGCCGCGTGCCGAACGGGCTTTTCCAATGACCGCTACTTTCTCGCCACCATTCTGGTCCGACCCTGCTCCAATCCTGGTGCTCGGCACCGGTGCGGCACTTCCGGGCGAGCCGATCTCGTCCGAGGAATTATTGACGGCAGTGGACGGGCGCTTCGGCCTGTCGCTGTACCGCCGCGGTATGGCCATCGCTCACAAGCTTGGGGTCCGCACCCGCCACCTATGCCGCAACATGACAACCCGATTGGAGGCCCCCCGCAAAGGGCAACGCAATCCCGAACTCGCCGCCATCGCCTTGCAGCGCGCGCTCGGCGAAGCCGGCCTCACGGCGCACGATCTCTCGTACCTGATCGGCCACACCGCGACGCCGGCCCGCTTGATGCCGCCAAACATCGGCCAGGTCGCAGAGCTGCTCGACTTTGGCGGCCCCTTTGTCGAGTTTCGCCAAGCCTGCACTGGCTTTGCTAACGCCTTGGTGTTTGCTCAAGGCTTGCTGCGTGCAGGTGCGGGGCCGATCGCGATCGTCGGGTCGGAGACAGGCTCCGTCTTCTTCGACCCGCATCGAGCAGCCGAGGATGCGGGCCAGCTGGTCAATCTGGTGCAGATGGGCGACGGCGCGGCCGCGATAATCCTCGCTCGCGATGACGACTGCGCAGGGCCGCGCCTTTCGCATGTCTATTACGGCCAAATGGGTCGCGGGCGCGCGCCGGGCCTCACAGTCGCTGACGGCGGATCGGACACTCCGAGGTGCAGTGTCGGATTTCCCGAGTTCCGACACGATTTCCCTGCGATCCACCGCTCGGGCCTTGAACTGCTTTTGCACTGCGCGGCGGCGGCGGAGCGCACAGGCTGCGGGCCAGCCGACTATATCTTGCCCCACCAGGCCAATGGCCGCATGGACGCGATACTGGCCGGGCCGCTTGGCGTCGCGTCGGAGCGAATTGTCGTCACAGCCGATCGGCTGGGAAATACGGGATCGGCTGCAATATGGCTTGCTCTGGCGCAATTGAGACCGACCCTCAAACCCGGCGAGACCCTGCTCGCACTCGGTGCCGAGGCCACCGACTTCATGTTCGGCGGGTTTCGGTATCACCATGCCTGATCATACCCGCAGGTGCTCGGCAGTGGCCGCCCCGCCCATCGGCCGAGAGCTGCTGGTGGCTGTCTATAACATTTCGAAATGCTTTGGCCGCACCACTGCAGTCGCGAGCGGCACGCTGACCCTGTGGTCGGGCGAGATCTGCGGTTTCGTCGGCGCCAATGGCGCCGGCAAAACCACCACCCTTCGCATGCTTGCGGGGATCCTGAAGCCTGACGGCGGGGGTGGGCATGTACTCGGGTTCGACGTTCGGCGCGATGCTGCAAGGATCCGCGAGCGGGTCGGCTACATGTCACAGCGGTTGTCGCTCTATGCCGAGCTCTCAGTGTTCGAGAACCTCCGTTTCCGTGCTGAGGTCTACGGGCTGAAGAATCCGCGCGCGGAGGTTGAGGCCGCCATTCGCGAGTTCGGTCTCGTGCCTTGGGCCCACAGCCCGGCCGGGTTGCTTTCCGGGGGCTGGGCACGCCGGCTTCAGCTCGCTGCCTCGCTGCTGCATTCGCCGCGTCTCGTGCTCCTCGATGAACCCACAGCAGGTCTCGATGCGGCGGCGCGCCAGGAGGTATGGCGGCGCGTGGAGGCACTGGCGGCAACCGGCGCGGGCGTGATCGTGTGTACCCATGACCTCGTCGAGGCGGAGCGGTGCTCGAAAGCCGCCTTTTTTGCGGATGGGCGGGTCGTGGCGACGGGCGCCCCTGTGGAGATTGCGGCCGCCTCGCGCGCCGCTGTATTCGAATTTTCGGGCACTGATGTGCGGCTACTCGCCAGCGACGTCACCACCGTTGCCGGCGTCGTCGCTAGTTATCCGCAGGGTGAGAGCCTGCGCGTCGTCGCCGATCCGCTTGCGGAGCTCGACCTGCGCCGCTTCGCGGCGATGCATGCCGCGAGCCTCGCCCGAGCGGGGGCACGACTCGAGGATGCTATCCTCGCATGGTCCCTCCCGATGGGCTGGCCTCAGACATGAAGCTCCGCATCCCGCGGTGGGCGGCGGAACGGCGCCTCAGACGCATAATGGCCGTCGCCCGAATTGAAACACTGCGGCTGGTGCGAGACCGCGTGGCTATTTCCTTGATTGCTCTGGTGCCGGCGGTCCAGATCGTGCTCTTCGGCTACGCCGTCAATCTCGATCCGAAGAATGTCCCGATCGCCATTGCCGGAAGCGACGGTTCCTCTGCCGAGCGCGCCGCTCGCATTGTCGGCGAGACCGGATATTTCAGGATAGTGGGCAAGGCGCTGCCACCGGGCGCGGCCGAGCGGATGGTCGTCGCCGGTCAGGCACTGGTCGGGATCGAGCTGCCGCCGTCTCCAGACGAAGAGGAACCTGGCGACGCACCAAATCGCGCGAAGGTCGTCGTCGATGCGACCGATCCCTCCGCTGTGCGCCCGGCGCTGGCCGCGCTGGAGACGGCGTATTGGCGAAAGCGGGCGACGACGTTTTCCCTGGATGACGGCGCCTCCATCGACGTCGACTGGCTTTACAATCCGGAGAGACGCACCGCCTGGACGATCGTCCCGGGGCTGGTCGGCGTCATCGTCATGATCAGCATGTTGATGCTGGGGGCGCTGACCCTCGTGCGCGAGCGCGAGCGCGGCAGCTGGGAAGCGCTTCTGGCGACACCGGTAGACGCATTGGATGCGCTGATCGGCAAGCTGTCGCCCTATGTCGTCATCGGGGCGGCACAGGGGGCGGTGGTCATCGGGCTCGCCCGACTGCTCTTCGGCTTGCCGGTGAGCGGCGGCATCTGGGCATTGCTCGGTGCCCTGCCGGTGTATGCGGCCGCCAACTTGCTCCTGGGCTTCGCCTTTTCTGCGTTGGCGGAAAGCCAGATGCAGGCGATGCAAGGGGCCGTGTTCTTCTATCTCCCCTCAATGCTGTTGTCGGGCTTTATGTTCCCGTTTCAGGGCATGCCGGGCTGGGCGCGGGCCATCGGCGAAGTGCTGCCGTTGACCCACTTCGTCCGGGCGACCCGCGGCGCGCTCCTAAAGGGCGAAGGTGGCGCGTCCATCGGATACGAAATGTGGCCGGTGGCGCTCTTTGCACTTGCCGCCGCCGCACTCGCGCTCGCCGCTTATCGTCGCCGTCTCGACTGATTGATCGGAAGGTTTTGGGAGGATTTCATGACAAGATTTCACTACGTCGCCGTCATATGCGCGCTGCTTGGCGGCCTGGTGCTTATGCCATCACCGGCGAATGCCGACCCGCGGCCCGTCGTGGTCGAGCTCTTCACCTCGCAAAGCTGCTCCTCCTGTCCGCCCGCCGATGCCCTCCTCGGCGAACTGGCACGACGCAACGATGTGGTCGCCCTTGGATTCCACGTCAGCTACTGGGACGGGCCCGGCTGGAAGGATCCGTTCTCGAACCAGAGCTCCACCGACCGGCAGCGAGCCTACGCTCGGCTATTCAATCTTAATCAGGTGTATACGCCGCAAATAGTCGTCGATGGCACGCGCGAGATGGTCGGGTCGGACCGCAAGGAAGTGCTCGCCGTCGTGCGCGACGCGCGGCCCGAGACAATTGCGCCGGTGACATTCACTGCCGATCGTCGCTCTGTCGCCATTGGAGCCGGCGACGGGCGGGGCAATGTGCTTTTGCTGCGGTTCGCGCAGAAACGCACGACAAGGGTGGCCGGCGGCGAGAACGCCCGCCGCACCTTGGAGGACGCCAACGGGGTGGAGATGCTGGCTTCGCTCGGCGGCTGGAACGGTTCGGCGCTCAGCTTCGCCATCGAGCCGCCCGCTGACGGCGAGGGCGTCGCCGTATTGGTCCAGGCGCCTGATGGACGAATGCTCGGCGCCGCCGCACTTCTCGGATCAGGCTAGATCCTTTTTAGGGCGCGCAATGAGGAGTAATGCAGAAATGTCGGGCCGGGAGACGACGGTGGCATCGGTCCCCAGTGACAACGCCACTTTCGATGAAGATCCCGGAGCCGCGAAGGTGGTTCTGCACCCGGACATCGAAGCCTACCTACCTAACCTTCGGCGGTACGCGCGAAGTCTGACACGCGATGCGGTCGCTGCCGATGATCTCGTCCAGGAGTGCATCGCTCGGGCCCTCGCGAAGGTTCATCTCTGTCGAGCGGGCACGGATCTGAGAGCGTGGTTGGTCGTGATCCTCCACAACCAATACATCAGCCAGGTCCGCCGAGCCACCCGTGAGGGCATAATGGTCGAATGGGCCGACTGTGCGCCGGCTTTGACCTGTGCGCCCCAGCAGATTGAACGGCTGGAATTGCGCGACCTCGAACGAGCGATCATATCGCTGTAGGAAGAGCAACGGACGGCTGTCCTGTTCCTCGGGTTGACGCCGGCAAATTACCGCGAAATCGCGTCGGCTTGCGGTGTGCCGGTCGGCACGATCCGGTCTCGGCTTTCGCGCGGCCGTACGGCCTTACGGAAGCTCATGGACGTTGCCACTCCGCAGCATCCTTGCGCGTCGAGGCCCGTGCGACCCGCGGCGGCAGCGACAGTGCATCTAAAGAAAACCCCTACTGTCGATTGCCGATCCGATATCGACCAGGCGGTGATCGCGCAGTGGCCCGGCGGCGCAGCCAAGACGACGCTGCAGGTCATACGCAAACTGATCAGCACACCCTCGGCGACATCTTCGATATGAATGGGCACTGGGGTCCACCGGGCCAGCCGGATCTACTCGAAGGTGCGATTCACGTTCGCAGAGGAGCTCCGGGCTGGCGGGGTGGCGAAGGGTCCTGGTCCTCTGATCCGCGTAGGGCCGAGCCGCTGCTGAACGAATTGGCTCGAGCGAAGATCCCTCCCTCGCTCTTCCTCCCTTAGCCTCCCTTAGGGACGCTCAATGAAATCGGACATTCAAGAATGGCCGTCTCGTGCCGCGAGAGGGCAGCCAGTAGAGCTGGTCACCCGATGGTAAGGGGCATCGGCTTTGGCGATAAGCGGGCGATAGAGCGCGCCGTCACCGCGTCCGCTGCCAAGAGCGGCGTTATGATCCTTTACTACGTATGTGGGGGGTGACGATGAGCTTCCTATCGCCAAAGGAGCTCGCGGCTGCCTGCCCGTTGCCCCCGCCGCCACCGGGACGCTCGATGCTCGACATCGCCCGTGAGCGCATGATCGCCACTGGGCAATGGCGTCCGGGGCAGGCGATGGGCCGTCGCTTCCCAGTCGGCTGCGTGGCGCTCGAGATCACCCAGCGATGCAACCTTGACTGCACGCTCTGCTACCTGTCGGAAACCTCGGAGGCCGTACTAGACCTGCCGCTCGAGGAGGTCTATCGGCGCATCGACATGATCCACGCGCTCTACGGTCCGCTTACGGAGGTGCAGGTGACCGGCGGCGACCCCACGCTGCGCAAGCGGGCGGAGCTTGTCGAGATCGTCCGGCGGATCCGCGCAAGGGGCATGCGGCCCTCGCTGTTTACCAACGGCATCCGCGCGACGCGTGATCTGTTGACCGAGCTGGGCGCCGCCGGTCTGGTCGACGTGGCTTTCCACGTCGACACGACCCAGCAACGCAAGGGCTACGATTCGGAGAGCGATCTCAACCAAATCCGCCGGGAATACATCGAGCGCGCTCGATGTCTCAGGCTGTCGGTACTGTTCAACACCACGGTGCATCAGGGGAATTTCGACGAGATCCCGGAGGTAGTCCGTTTTTTCGTGGCTCATGCCGACGTCGTCCGACTCGCCTCGTTCCAGCTCCAAGCCGATACTGGGCGCGGCCTGCTCCGCGGCCGGCCCGCGCTGATCACCCCGGACGCCGTCGGCCAGCATATCGCAGCGGGCGCGGGCACGCCGATCCGTTTCGACACACCCGGCGTGGGCCATCGAGACTGCAACCGCTACGCCATGACACTGGTGGCGAACGGCCGCGTTCACGACGTCTACGACAACCCCGACCTGATCAACGAGTTTCTCGACGCATCGGCACAGCTGGACTACGACCGCACGCGTCCAGGGCGGGCGGTCTGGACGCTCGTGCGCTGGCTCGTCGCGAACCCGAGGATCTTGTGGCGCGGCGCCTCGTGGGGGGCAGGTAAGCTGTGGGCGATGAAACGCGACCTGATCGCCGGCCGTGGCCGCGTCCACAAGCTATCGTTCTTCATCCACAACTTCATGCACGCCTGCCAGCTCGACCGCGAGCGGATCGAGGCCTGCGTGTTCATGGCGGTCACGGCCGACGGCCCGATCTCGATGTGTCTGCACAATGCGAAGCGCGACAGCTTCATTCTTGAGCCGGTCAAGCTCGAGACTGCAACCGGCGAGACGCTGTGGCACCCGCTGCGCGGGCCCGAAGGCGCGCCCCCCGGAATTCGAAAGGTACAGGCCAAGGGCCGCGCAGCAGCACGTCGGCCGCCACCGCGGAGTCCCGCCCGGTGACCTGGGTGGCCCGTCTGCGGAGCTGCCTCGCAGCCGTTGTATTCACTGTGCCCACCGCCTGCACGACAATCGGCGTTTCGGTCCTGCAGCCTGATGCGGACGATCCGCAGGCCGCCTGGGCGCGCGTGCTCGCCCGCCACATCGACCCCGAAGGCCGGATCGACTTCACGGGCCTAGCCGCCGACCGGAGCGATCTCGGGAGCTTCATCGCCTACATCGCGCACACCCCACCCGATGCGTTTGCTGAGCGCAAGGCGAAGCTCGCCTACCTCATCAACTCCTACAACGCGCTATCGATGGCGAGCGTGCTCGACCTCGGCATCCCCGAGCGCCTCGATCTCCTGGGCCGCATCCAGTTCTTCGTGTTGCGCCGAGCGGTGGTCGGTGGCCAGCCGATCTCGCTGCGGGCGTATGAGAACGAGGTGATCCGGCCACTCGGTGATGAGCGGGTGCATTTCGCGCTCAACTGTATGGTGGCGTCGTGCCCTCGCCTCCTGCCGCAGCATCCGTTCACCGCCGACGGGCTCGACCGGGAGCTCGACGCGGCGGCGCACCTCTTCTTTGCCGACCCGCGCAATTGCGCCGTCGATCCGACCAAGCCCGAGATTCACCTGTCCGAGATCCTAAGCTTCTACACCGAGGACTTCCTGGCGAAGGCGCCGTCGCTGCCCGCCTATGTCAACCGCTGGCGCGCTGACAAGGTGCCCGAAGACTTTGCGGTCACGTTTTATCCGTATGACTGGACAATCAACCAGCTGAGGAGAGCATCATCATGAAGCTCGCCATCGTCTCATGGCGTTCCCCTTTCGCTGGCGGCTCGATCGACGAGATCCGCAACGGCAAGCTCGTGCGGCTCGCCCAGACGATGCTCACGACCGTTATTGGACTATTGCTGTCGAGCAGGACGTTCTGGACCGGCCTCTAGGCCGCGCCGCGCTGATCGCCCGAGGCGTCTCAGGAGTGGTTAAATTTAGAGCCATGCCCCGACTGCTGTACCTCGCGTTTGTGCTGCCGCTGATCCTCGGGATGCCGGCAGCGGCAGCACCCCCAGCCTCGGAATGGGCGTTCTGGGACCAGGCGAACCCAGCATCGACCGCGCGGATCGAACACACGCTCTGGGACGGGCTGCTCGCGCGCTACGTGGTGCCAGGCAGCGACGGCATCAACCGGGTCCGCTACGCGGCCGTGACACGGGAGGACCGCCAGGCATTAGCCGCGGATCTCGACCGGCTGGCCGGTGTGCCCGTGCGCGCACTGAACCGGGCGGAGCAGATGGCCTACTGGATCAACCTCTACAACGAACTGACGGTCAAAATCGTGCTCGACCACTACCCGGTGAAGAGCATCCGCGGAATCGCGATCTCGCCCGGCCTGTTCGCTACCGGCCCGTGGGGCCGCAAGCTGATCACGATCGAAGGCCAGGAGGTCAGCCTCGATGACATCGAGCACCGCATCCTCCGGCCTATCTGGCGCGACCCGCGCGTCCACTATGCCGTGAACTGCGCCGCGCTCGGCTGCCCGAACCTGGCGCGCCGCGCCTACGACGCTCAAGGGCTCGAAACCATGCTCGAAGTCGCTGCACGCGCCTATGTGAACCACCCGCGCGGCAGCAGTGTCGTGGATGGTAAGCTCGTCGTCTCGTCGATCTACGTCTGGTTCAAGGACGATTTCGGCGGCGACGACGCCGGCGTGATCCAGCACCTCAAGCACTATGCCGAGCCAGCGCTGGCCCGCGGGCTTTCCCTGATCACCCGGATCGACGCAGACCGCTACGACTGGCGCCTGAATGACGCGGCAGCCTCAAATCAAGTCGGGCTGAGCGGCTTCGCCGAATGAATGTCACGACGCCGAGGGAACCTATGACGGTCGCAAATCTCAAGACGGAAATCGACTGGACCGCCAGCGCGCTGGGTTCCACGGATGTCGCGGCACTCGTCGCGACAAAACTGCGCTGTATTGCACCGATGATCGCGGTTTATCTGACCGCTTATCTCGGGCTCTCGATCCTGTGCGGTTTCGCCAAACCGGCGCTCGGCACGAAAGTGCTGGGCCCCGTCAATCTTGGTTTTGCGCTGATCGCGCTCAACTACCTCGTTGCCTGGGTCTTGGCGGTGATCTACGCGCGGGTCGCTAACCGGGTCCATGACCCCCTCGTCCAGACAATCATTGCGAAGGCCGAGCACGAAGGGGGGCAGTCGTGAACGGCATCACGATCGGCATCTTCGCGGCGATCATCGCCCTCACCCTCGCGATCACGGTGTGGGCAGCGCGGCGCACCCGCACGGCGACCGATTTCTACGCGGCCGGCAAGGGTCTCACGGCAGCACAAAACGGCTTCGCCCTGGCGGGTGACTGGTGCAGTGCCGCCGCGTTCCTCGGCTTCACCGGGCTGACGGCGCTCTACGGCATGGACGGTGCGCTCTACGCCATTGGACCGCTGGTCGCGTTCTGCACCGTGCTCTTCATCATCGCCGAGCCGCTGCGCAACACCGGGACCTACACGATCGGCGATGTGATCCTCTACCGCATGAAACGTCCGCCGGCATTGGCCGCAGCGGTGTTGGGGACCATCGTCATCAATCTCGCCTACATGATCCCGCAGATGGCAGGTGGCGGTGCGCTGCTCAAGCTATTGCTTGGGTTGCGCTACGACGTTTCGGTCGTGCTCGTGGGGCTGGGCATGATCGTCTACGTCGCCGCCGGGGGCATGCTCGCGACGAGCTGGGTGCAGATCGTCAAAGCCGTGTTGATGCTGTCGGCTGGCACAGTCCTCCTATTGATGGCGCTGTGGCAGGTCGGCTTCGATCCGCTCGTCTTCTTCAGCGCCGACGAGGCGCGGTACGGGCCGAGTTTTCTGCTTCCCGGCAATTTCCTGAAGAACCCTTGGGACGAGGTGTCGCTCGGGCTCGGCTATGTGCTGGGCTTGGCGGGGCTGCCGCACGTGATGACGCGATTCTATACGGTGCCTGACGCCAAGACAGCGCGGCGGTCGGTCGTCTGGGTCATGTTCCTTGCCGGCGCATTCTTCGCCTGCACGACGATATTCGGGCTCGCAGCAGCGCACTTCGTCGGCCAGGACGCAATTCGTGCGGCGGATCGAGGGGGCAATCTGACATTGCCGCTGCTGGCTCAATATCTCGGCGGCGGGAAAGGCTCCGCGGGGGGCGAGATCATGCTGGGCTTTATTGCAGCCGTTGCAGTGGCGACGATCATCGCTGTTGTCGCCGGTCTGACGCTTGCGACCTCGGGCGCCATCGCGCACGACCTCTATGTCAATCTGATAAAGAAGGGAAACGTCCGCGAGCGTGACCAGGTGCTGGCTGCGCGGGTCACCGCAATCGTTGTTGGGATCGTGGCAACCCTTCTGGGCATTCTCGCAGAAGGTGTCAACGTCGCGGTATTGGTGATCCTGGCGATCTGCATCGCTGCGAGCGCGAACTTTCCGGTACTGGCGCTCTCGTTGTTCTGGCGCCGTTTCAATACGGGTGGCGTGATCGGCGGGATGGGATTGGGGCTGATCTCGTCCGTCGGGCTCGCACTGATCGGCCCGGCCTATCTCGGCAAGGACGCGCTGTGGCCGCTGGTCAATCCGACCGTGGTCGCTCTGCCGCTCGGAGTGTTGGGCGCCGTGCTCGGGACGCTCATCGTCGGCCGCAACGATGCGCATGAGCGCCGTTTCGACGAGGTGATGTACCGCGTTCATACGGGTGTTCGGTCGTGAATTACAGCAGTACGGGAAAGAGCTTCCGCGATGACCATTCGAGCGCTGGTTTTTGACGCCTATGGCACGCTCTACGACGTCCGATCAGTCCA
>WNFT01003611.1_pt1 | contig 13447 bp, 11 predicted proteins | sample 5400191 | NCBI WGS metagenome assembly WNFT01 (sample SAMN13153359, study PRJNA577476) | soil metagenome | isolation source: 80 cm saprolite under Madrone tree | place: USA:California | collected 2016-06-14
CAATATAATCCACAGTACCAGCAGTATGGGCAAACAGGCTATCAGCCGCAGCCAATGGTGGGACAACAGCCTATGATCCTGCGCTGCCCCACATGTATGGCAATGTCTCCAATGGGTACTCCCAATTGCCCCAGTTGCCACACCAGCCTGGCAGGTGTTGTCCCAACACCCTCATATATGCCAATGCAGGGTCAACAGGGTGGATTTGGTAACATGCTCCAGGGAGATGGCGGGAAATATGCTATGGGTGCCCTGGGTGGCGCAGCTGCAGTCATCGGCGGCGAGATGCTGCTTCACGGAGTAGAACGAGACTTCGAGCGGGATAGATACGAGCGCCGCGACGAAGGAGATGGGCTACTCGGTGGAATTGGTGACCTGGCAAACGACATTGGCCTGTTCTAAGCATGATCTATCATATGGGCGACCTTGCTCGCAGAGTGAGCCGCCCTGCGCTGACACATCAAATCTATAGCCAACTGACCTCAGTTTTCTCTGGATGTATTCCTCATGTATATCCAAAATGGCTATTTTTGTCCCCATGGCCCATTGCGATACACCCTGAAATCGTCTATACTACTGCGAGGTAATTTTAATCACGCACTACACTGCAAGGGTGAATGCATTGAGTCTCATTAATTCTGGTTATTGACCAAGGAAGTATCTTTTACCAATGAACTATCAGCGAACCACGCTACCCAATGGACTCCGCTTACTGACTGCTTCAATGCCAGGTATGCGCTCTGCCAGCATCGCTTTCTTCTTTACGGTCGGCTCTCGCTATGAGTCCAACGCTCAAGCAGGAATCTCGCATTTTATCGAACACATGTTGTTCAAGGGCACGCAACATTATCCCACTGCCCGGCTCATTTCAGAAGCGATTGAAGGCGTTGGAGGCGTCTTCAACGGCAGTACAGGGAAAGAATTGACCAATTATGTCGCGCGCGTACCCGGCGAGCATGTAGCAACTGTGATGCATGTCCTGGCAGACATGGTGCGCAGACCCCTCTTCGACCCTATAGAAATCGAGAAAGAGCGCAGCGTTATTCTTGAAGAACTTAGCGCCACGCGGGATGAACCACAGGAATGGGTTAGCTTGCTGATTGACGAAACTATGTGGCCCGGCCTCCCATTAGGACGAGATGATGCCGGTTTTGAGGAGACGGTCGCAAAGATTACACGCGAGCAGATGCTTGATTACCTTGATGAGTACTATCGACCTAATTCTCTTATCATCAGTGTGGCTGGGAATATCGAGCATGCGCAGATTATCCATCTAACGGAACAGCTTTTTGGAGACTGGAAAGCCCGCGATCATGCCCCCTGGAAGGAGAGCCTACCACCGGGCAATGCTGCGCCCGTTGCTTTAATTAATAAAGAAACAGAGCAGGTTAATCTCTGCCTTGGAACGTTGGGAATAGCCTATTCGTCTCCCGACTATTATCCATTTCTACTGATTAATGCTATTCTAGGGGATGGAATGAGTTCACGACTCTTCCAGAATATTCGTGAAGAAAAAGCATTGGCCTATGATATTGGCAGCTATTTCAATAGTTACTACGAAACTGGCAATTTTGTGGTGAGTGCAGGGGTAGATCCTTCACAAGTTGAACCGGCGATTAAGGCTATCGTGAGTATGCTGACTGAACTCTGTGAGACTCCCGTTTCTACGGAAGAACTCGACCGCATAAAGGCATATGTACGTGGGAACATGGTATTAGGATTAGAGGGTACACAACAAGTAGCTTCCTGGTTGGGCAGCCAGGAATGCTTACGTGGCCGCGTTATAGATATTGACGAAATGGTAGCACACGTTGACACCGTCACGTCACAAGATATTCAGCGCATAGCACAGACCTGTTTTGCTCCTGAATGGCGTCGCCTGGCTCTCATCGGGCCGGACGATTTATCACCAGCAGAACGTTTCGGGAAGTTGCTTAAAGGCGGGGACTGAGAGGAGATCAAACTTTATGGCGCAAACAACGCTTCGCGAATACTTGCAGAAGACTGAGGATGCCATCAGTGCTGGACACATCGATGAGGCTATGACCAGGTGCCAGCGCCTTCTTACTTCTTTTCCAGATGCACTCGAGGTACAACGCCTCCTTGGTGAAGTGTACCTGGCGCAAGGACATCTTGAGGATGCACAACAGACCTTTGATTGGATCCTCACGAGCGATCCAGAGAACGTCGTTGTGTATTGTGACCGTGCCTTAATGAGCGAGCGCATGTCCGATATTGAAACCGCACTCGATTGCTACCAGCAGGCCTATGAACTGAGCCGCGCCAATCCTCAGATTCGACAGGAATTTAACCAGCTGAGTGCCAGGTCTGGTCAACCAGATTTCATGTTCTCACGCGCTGGCCTGGCACGGCTGTACATGCGTGGTGACCTTCTTATTCAAGCCATACAAGAATGGGAGGCTGTGCTTGCGAGTACTCCCAGCCGCCTCGATGCCCGTACTGGACTGCTCGAAACATATTGGCGCGAGGGACTCTACGACCAGGTCGAACAGCTGGCCAATCAGATTCTGGATGAAATACCCGGCTGTGTAAAAGCGCTGCTACTCCTTGCTCACGTTACCGCTCCCCATAACATCCAACGAGCTAAGACACTGCTGCAACAGGCCCAGGCACTTGACCCTGAACTGAACATGGCCACTGACCTTTTTAGTGACCTGGCGGCAAACAATCCCAACGATCCATTCCTGGCCTTACTCAAAAAAGAACCCATCATCTTCTCGGATGCCGTTGATGGCCTCTCTGCTCCTGCTGCGGCTTCACCGGTCGCCAACGCTGTTGAGACTAACGGTTCATACAGCCCTATTTCAGCTTCTGATCCTCACGAGAGCTGGAGCAATATGGAAAGCTGGAGCGAACTGGACACCCTGGCAGTACCTCAACTCGAAGCCCCGGCAGTTCAAGAATCATCTTCTTTCGCCACCTGGTCAGGAAACAACATTCAGAATGCCGATCAATGGGCCATCATGAACGCAGCTCCATCGAATCAGACTGAGATGGAGACCTGGCAAGAACCGCAAGCACTTGACGAGGAGTTTGATCCAGCAATTCTTGAACAGCAGCCATGGTACCAGGCTGAGCAAGATCAATTCTCAATGCCGCCAGAGGCAGCCAACACGTGGGATAATTTGAGTCCCATCAATCATGCTGAACCTACGGTCAACGACACCCGTCAGGCAAATATCCAGGAAGCGGATTTGCCAGCACCTCCGGCCTGGCTTGACATACTTACAAGAAGTGAGCGCACACATTCGGGTGGATCAGCTCCATTATCTCCGATGCCGTCGTCAAACAAGCAAGAGCAGGCAGAACATACATTTATTGCCCCACCAGAAATCGAAGCAGAGGATGCCAGCCAGACCTCATGGGAACAAGAAGATCATACTGCTCCTGCTCAGCAGGTAGAAGAGCCTGTTTTCTTCTCAACTGAAGACAAGGACGACGATACAGGCTGGCCAGAATGGCTGAAATCGCTTGGGGCGGCGGCCCTGGACGAATCACAATCAAAGCAAGCCGCGCCTCTCGTACCTGAATCGCAGGATATGTCTATACCCGGTGAACCCCAGGCAACGATGCCTGCAGCGGAACCGCAGCATATACCCGCTGAGTCCTGGACGGCTGCAATCGATCAAACCCTCTCTGAGGAAGAAGAACAGAGTATGGTTACCCTGGAGAATCTGGAGCATGACCTGCGCAGCCAGGGCTTCGTACCACTGGAACCAGGAATGCTCTCGACAATCGCGCAGGAGCCAGAAAAGCAGGAACCTTCAATTTCATCGGCATTAACACAACTTGCCAACTTCTCGCCGCAGGCTCAAACGGCTAAATCTGTTACATCCACTGAGCCTGCCGAATCAGCTCAACAGATTGAACCCACTCAACCTGCTTCTGAACCTTCTGTAGTGTATAACCAGGCGCAGCCCGCTGAGCCGCTATGGTCAGCAAAAGCTCCTGAGACAGTTCCTGAAGCGTTAGCAAATGCGATAGTTTCACCACAAGCTCCGGAGGGACAGCCATCTCAGCAGTCGGCTCGCAGTGACACGCAGGAGCAGGAATCCCAACCCGCACCGGCTCCTCGTGTTGAGGCACCACAAAGCCAGATTTTTGCGCCTGTAGCCAGTTCTAACGCCAGTTCAGTAGAGGAAAACTTGCTCATTCCAGCCTATCGTGCTGATTCGTTGCTCGAAGACGATTTAGAGACGACTATGAAGCGACCGGCGATCCGACTGCAACCAATGCAACAGCCAGGATCACGTGCAGATATAACGCATCCAACACACAAAGGGCGTCCTGGAGAGCGTGGAGCAGGCAGAGTCCCAGATAGCAATATGAGCAGCAAAGAACGCCTGCTGAAAGGTTATCAATATCAACTCGCAGGCTCATACGACGATGCCATGCAGGAATATCGCATTATCATACGCAATGCTCCTGAGCTACTTGGAGAGGTCGTCAGCAACTTACGAGCCTTGCTCAGGCTGGTACCCAAATACTCAGCCGGTTACCGGGTATTGGGTGATGCCTATATGCGGCAAGGAGAGTATTTACAGGCCATGGAAGCCTATAATAAGGCACTCACTATAGCTAAAAAGGCCAAAAGTCAGAGTAGCTAGCAAAAAAGGAGTCGAAAGGTGGAAACAATTCTTCAGCGATTGACCGACCTGGATGAGATTACCGGCGCGATACTTGTCGGCAAGGATGGTCTGATCGTCAGTGGGGCTCTGCACAGTGACGATGAGGAAATGTTGGGAGCAATGTCAGCAGCTGTCTTTGGCTCCGTCGCCAATTACACTACGCAAATAAACAATGGCGATTTACGCCATGTCATTATTGAAACGAGCAGCGGGACGGTACAGTTCGCGGAGGTGGGCGATCTCATTCTTGTCGTCACTACCTCAACCATTATTAACCTTGGCCGTGTTCGCCTGGAAATCAAAAAGGCAAGTCGCCAACTTTCGCAAACGGTTGCAGCCTATTAAAATAGAAGGAGTGATATGGAACGCACATTAATCATCGTGAAACCTGAGGGGGTACAACGAGGTCTTATCGGCGATGTCATCAGTCGCTTTGAGCGGCGTGGGCTGAAGATTATAGGTATGAAACTCATTCAGATAACGCCAGAACTGGCCGAACAGCACTACGGTGTCCATAAAGGCAAAGCATTTTATCCTGGCCTGGTAAAACATATCACCTCCGGCCCGGTTGTGGTAGCCGTGGTGGAGGGTCCCAAAGCTATCAGTGTCGTACGCACTACAATGGGTGCCACAAATGCCGCTGAAGCCATCCCAGGCACAATTCGTGGCGATTATGCGCTGGAGATCGGCTTCAACATCATTCATGGGTCCGATGGACCGGAGACCGCCGCTCAAGAGATCAACCTTTTCTTCAAGCCGGAGGAACTGGTGCATTATTCCCTGGAGACGGATAAATGGGTCTATGAACAGAAGTAGATTTTTTGTGTGAGGGTAAAGACGCCAGCGGTTTCGACTGCTGGCTTTTTTGCTCTAGTGAGCCGGAGACGGGGCCTCTTCACTTGGAGATTGCTCTGTCTTTGTTTGACGTTTATTTGCCAGGCGCCAGCACGATGTTTTGCTACGTAAGCAGCGCTCTTGTTCCTCCAGAGTAACTGGTGGTGTATTCTTCATACAAAAGACCTGATACATTGGCTCCCCTGCCGCTACATCATTGCCTGGAAACCATCGCTCACGGTAAAATGGACAAGCATTTTTGTGCCTGCGCCAATTGCAATTTTCAGCTGGATTGGTTTCAATCGTACCTGCCAACAGTCCTTCCTTCCTGGTTATCATCCCCTGCGTTAAGTGAGTGATGTACGTAGTATACCATATTCTTGCGATAGCTACGTCAAGGCGTGAGAGAAAAATGGATGCCTTTCACAATTTTTCACAGCGTGTGGATTGGTGTAGAGAAGGTCCCATTCCATTCCCTCATCGTCTCGCCTCATTGAAGATTCTTGTAGTTTGAACACGAGGACATAGCAAACTATTCCCCGTTCTGGCCTTCGCATTTCTCGGTAAAAATACCTAATACATTTTTATTCACTGTCTCAATATATGTCAGAATATTTCATTATAAATCAATTATATCATCCTATTATTTGACTTATATTCGTACACATACTATAATCCTAACGGAAAGCTCATGTGAATAGCCGCCCCCAATTCACAACATTACCTCTCTACATGTTAATTTCTGAAAGGATGGGACAATTTATGCCAGCCATGTCAAACATTCTTTATTTCAGACTCATGCATTACGCCCTTCAATCGCTCGACTTAGAAGAGTAACCTTGCTGCTGATTATCCTGGGTGGTGTATGTGCGCTCACCAATACAGCTTATCTCAGGACAGCTCACGCTGCATCACCCATCACAGCTATCCTGACGTACAAATACGATATCTCACGGTCAGGGCAAGACCCCAATGAAACCATCCTAAACACGAGCAACGTCAACGTAACTCAGTTTGGCAAACGTGTTTCGTATCCAGTCGATGGTCAGATTTATGTGCAACCCCTCTTCGTTCCTAATCTGACTATTAAGGGAGGCACTCATAACGTGGTGCTTGTAGCGACTGAACACGACAGTATCTATGCGTTCGATGCTGACCAGACCCGTCCCAAGAAATCTCTCTGGCATTTCAGCTTTATTAACCCTCCCAATGTAACGCCGATTCCAAGTAGTGATATTCCCGGTTGTGGGGATATCGCGCCAGAAATCGGCATCACCGGTACACCTGTCATCGATGGCAACGCTAATATTCTCTACGTCGTTGTCTCAACGAAAGAAAATGGCCAGTATTTTCAGCGATTACACGCCCTCGACATCACTACCGGCCAGGAAGTAGGTCAACCTGCAACGATTACTGCCAGTGTGAAAGGAAAAGGCATTGGCAGCGTCCATGGTCAGATTACTTTACACCTTTCAACCAGTCCTGTCTCGAGCAGGAAGATGCCGATCTTGGGTCAGGTGGAGTGCTGCTGCTCCCATCTGAGGGTGAGATGATCGAAGCTGGCAAGGAAGGCCGCGTCTACGTGGTAGATCAGAATCACATGAGCCATTACCACACGATTCAGAACCCCTGTAACAACCAGGGTCGCACCGATGTGGATAAAATCAAGCAGGAATTGCCTCCAGGCACCGTCGTCCGGCTCTTCAGTACACCCGCCTACTGGAACGGCTCCAATGGCGAATTTGTGTATATGGCAGGTGCCGGAGATAACGCGAAGGCATACCAGTTAACCAATGGATTGCTTTCCACGAGTCCAACCTCCAAGTCACCGGAGGTCATTGGCTTTCCTGGCGGCAACCTCGTGATTTCCAGCAACGGTATCAATGCTGGCACAGGTATCGCCTGGATGCTTGATCCCGCATCCATTCTACGCGCCTATGACGCAACTAATCTTGCCCATGAACTCTACAATAGCAATCAGAATCCTGGACGCGATGGGCTATCAGGCTACTTAGTTTTTACCACACCTGTGGTTGCGAACGGTGAAGTCTTTGTAGGTACAGCGAACAGCCTTAATATTTTTGGCCTGCTCTCTTAACTCAAACCACCTGCTATCTCATTAAAAAGAGGAGTTCTCCCGAAGTAGCGGAAGACTCCTCATTAATGGTGGTATATTGTGTTGTAACAAAGAAATGGGAAAGAGCGTACATAGCAAACTATTCCCGTCTTTGTTAAAATAGCGTAAGTTAGGAAGAAGGCATAAGATATAATGAGCAGCTATAGATCATCTGCCGCTAAAAATGGAGATTCACTTGATCGAACCACAGCGTGATAAAGAAAACTTAAGAGAAATGCAGGGATACCCACAACCGGTATCTCCAGGACAAACTTTGCCGGATGACCCCACTAATTCAGACAAGGCTCCATGGACGATACAACAAACGTTTAAGGGCATTTTTTTAACACTTTTTCCATGGATTGCATTTGCTCTCCTGCTTAACAGCCTGGGAGGAGGAAAAGCAGCCAGTTCTGCGCCTCTCTCACCGCAAAGAGATCTTATTGCTGCGGTTATAACGCTGGTTTTCTCTGCCGTCATCGAGGGGACATTCTTGATAGCGCCTTTCTATTATGCCCGCGCAGCTTATCGCCGGATCACTCCACATGCAAAATTAGCACTGAGAGCTTTGGGCTTCCGCAAATTTCCAGTTGGTCGTACATTATCCTGGATAGTGGTACTCATCATAGCCATTTTAGCCGTTAATAACATCTACCAATATCTGATCACGGTGCTGCACTTGAACTTGCAAACCAATGACCAGGTTCTGCTTGCGGAAAGCAAGCGTGCTCCATTAACCACCTATGCTACGTTACTGGTGGCCGTCTTCATTGCTCCATTCTGTGAAGAGATCTTTTTCCGAGGGTTTGTCTTTCAAGGGCTAAGGAACAGCATGCCTGTTAGCTGGGCGATCGTGCTCAGCGCGCTTCTCTTCGGGGTAGCACATACTGATCCAGGCTCATTCGCGATACTTTTTATTATTGGAGTAGCCTTAGCCTTCTTACGCTGGCGCACAAAGTCGATCTGGCCGGGAATGATCCTGCACATGCTCAATAATGGTATTGGGGCGCTGGTTATCATCTTTTATATGCAAGGAATCTTGCATTAAAGCATTTGTGAATCTACTTCTTGCGCCGGTCCTCCACACGGGCGCTGGCAGTCTTCGACTCTGCGCCACTGGCACGAGGGAGGCTATCGGCAGGCACTAACTCTACTTTTGGGGTGTTGCCTGTCACCGCCTTGACCGATTCGGCCATCTGATGACTCAAGGTATTGGTGCGTTCTGCATTATTGAGTACAGAAGCATCCTTCATCTCGACCTTGAGATCGAAGGTATCCAGGCCATAATGCCATCCCATATGGATAGGCTGCCCGCACTGTTTTTTCTCAAGGAACGGAAGTTTCTGAATATCTTCCAAAGACTTGATATCCGATGGTTTGACGCCCGCCTCATCGTACAGGTTACGATAAAATTGGTTATGACTGTAGGCGCGTCCGACGATAGCCTGGAGACGCTCCAATTGCAACGCTTTGAGTTTGTCCTTCCTTAGGAAGCGTTTCCGCCTCTTCGTTGAAGAACTTACGATCACTCATCCTTGCCATTCCTCAGGGTACTAAAAATCCCATTCAAGCTCGCATCCCAACGCGGCAGCGATACGTTCGATGTGGGATGGGAGGAGAACACAGGAGACTGTGGTAAATCCGTAATCCATACTACTCAAGCACGTAGCGGACCTTATCCTCCAGGTATCGCTACAATGCGCCTCACAGGCCCATATTTGTGAATGCAGGCATAAAATGGATAGATGCCATTTGTTCAGGAAAAGGGATTAATCCTAGTCCATTGTACCACTACAACTGCTGAGCGTCTATTAGGAAATCAGCGTGTGCTATGATTAGGGAAAACAGATAGGAGCATTCATATTTATGTCAAATTCAATACGAGCGGTGATCTGGGACCTGGATGGAGTAATTATTGATAGTGCAGACGAGCATCGCCGGGCGTGGCAACATCTGGCCCGCGAAGAGGGCGTTTCTTTTACTGATGCCGATTTCTGGAGTACTTTCGGCTGGCGTAATGATGATATCTTGGCAGCAAAATGGGGACCTCTCACTCCCGACGAAGCGCGTGCCCTTGCAGATCGCAAAGAAGAATATTACCGTGAACTCATCCGTGAAACGGCAGCCCCTTTGCCCGGAGCCATGGAATTGATGCGCGGGTTGCACGAAGCGGGTTTTCCACAGGCTCTTGCGTCTTCGGCGCCGGTAGAGAATATCCGGCTGATCAGCGATGTATTAGGGCTGGAGCATTACCTGTCGGCACTTGTGTCTGGCGAGACGGTACCACGTGGCAAACCTGCTCCCGATATTTTTCTGGCGGCTGCTAAGGCATTAGGTATAGACCCGGCAAATTGCCTGGTGATAGAGGATGCAGTGGCGGGTGTGGAAGCTGCTCATGCTGCTGGCATGCGTTGCATCGCTGTTGCAGGCAATCGCGACCTGCCAGGTTTACGCAAAGCGGAGTTGATGGTGAAGAGCCTGACCGAGGTAGATGTGGAACGTATTCGGGCGCTTGCGTGACCCTGGCACTATTGGCGTGCTCTGCTTGACAAGATAGGGCACGAATGGCAAAATACATCCACAAACATGGAGGTGTAGGGGCCCCGGTGGGTCTCACCGTCTTCAAAACGGCTGAGGGGTCGCTCGGCGCGGTCCCTGGTGGGTTCGACTCCCATACGCCTCTGCTTTAGTTTCCGGTTGTTTGTGTCATCTGTCTTTTTACCCATGGTTTTGCAGAATCTGCAAAACTATGCTTCCTTTTCCTCGCTGCAAAACTATGCTTCCCTTTCTTTTCCTTCAAAAAAAGAAGTTATAATTGAATCCTCTGTCGTTCCTTCAAAAATGTCTAAGCGACCTCGTACAGCTCACCTCCGGTTGAGAGACGCGTCATCGTCTCGCTTCCATTCTTCATATTGCCGGAAAAAGAAATCTGTGTCACAATTCTGCTTACTAAATTTCATCTTCCATAATCCTGATCTTCTAAGTGTTTCCTCCAGAGAACATATGCTTCTAAGTAAAATATGGGAGGACAGACACAAAAGCGGTCAACCCGCTTCAGCACCTGGCTGAAGCTTGGATATTTGTATTCAGCATGTATATGGAGCACAACGCGTTGGACCTCTTCCTGAATCTTTTGTTGTCTTAATTCCCTGCGCTTTTTTCGATGAAGCTTTTCTCGGGCAATAATCTGCTGGCATAGAGAAGGGAAAAATCTCTTCAGTATTTGAACGGGGTAGCCAAGACTCCTTGCCACTGCGGCCAGGGATCGTGGTTCGTTCTCCGATAACAGTTCTTTTTCCAGGGCTGCCTGTAGCTCTTCGATATCCAAATCAGACGATGGGATCAAGCGTCTTTGTAAAAGATCGCTCAATTCTGGAAAACAGCGGTGAAGTTTGTGAAGTGAATATCCAAGACGCTTCCTGATCTGCTGTTGATGCCATATCATTGGATCGGCGCTCTCCAGCAGTGTTTCGAGTATTTGTTGCACATCCTCACTGTTCCGCCTTTTTAGGCTAAGTGCATGCGGTAATTGAGGGAAACACTGAGCAAGGAAAGCAAAATAAGGATACCCCTGATGATATTGTGCCGTAATTGCCTGCGCAAGTTCCGGAAACCGCATCTGAATCGGGCTTGCGCCCTGATAACCCAGGCGCTGAGCTACCTCTTTGAGAGAGGGAGGCGGTTCTTCGTCGCTCGCCAACACAGCTTCGAGAGCCTGGCGCAGCTCGTCAGACTCCATCGGCTCGCGGCGGCGGGGGTTGTATTTTTGATGTTTTGCAGTGATTGCCCGCGAAAGTTCAGGGAACCGGCTATAAAGAGGGCCCAGGCTACGATACCCCAGGCGCTGAGCTACCTCTTTGAGAGATGGGGGTGGTTCTTCATCGCTCGCCAACACAGCTTCGAGAGCCTGGCGCAGCTCATCAGAACTCCTTCCCCTTTTGTGCTTCGCATTGCGCTTTTGGTACTTTGCAGTAATCGCATTGGAGAGTTCGGGAAATTGGCTGTGAAGCGGACTAGCGTTCTGATACCCCAGACGCTGAGCCACCTCAGAGAGTGAAGGAGAGGGTTCTTCGTCGCTCGCCAACACAGCTTCGAGAGCCTGGCGCAATTCATCAGAACTCATCGGGTCTCTTTGATGATGCTTTTGATATTTCGCAGTGATTGCCCGCGAAAGTTCAGGGAACCGGCTGCGAAGCGAACTTGCATCCCGATATCCCAGGCGCTGAGCTACTTCCTGGAGAGAAGGAGGACACTCTTCGTCGCTCGCTAACTCGGTTTCGAGAGCCTGACGCAGTTCATCAGAACCCATCGGCTCGCGGCGGCGGGGGTTGTATTTCTGGTATTTTGCAATGATTGCCTGCGAGAGTTCGGGAAATCGGCTGCGAAGAGAGCTTGTGCTCTGATACCCCAGGCGCTGAGCCACTTCCTGGAGAGAAGGAGGTGGCTCTTCATCGCTAACCAGCACCGCTTCCAGGGCCTGTCGCAATTCGTCTGAACTCTTTTTTTGAGTGGGTTGGGGCCTTTGGTATTTTTGATGCTTCGCTGTAATAGCATATGCAAGTTCCGGAAACCGTTTATAAAGCGAACTTTTACTACGGTAGCCCAGGCGCTTGGCAGCTTCCTGGATAGAAGGTGGTGGCTCCTCATCGCTGGCCAACTCCTCTTCTAGACCTCTGAGCGCTTCTTCAGAGTCGGATACTAGTCGCATCATCGTGGGGTTAGGACGGTCTATCGGCGCTTTCCATCTTGAATTTTTAACAATTGGGTTGTCTGAACTCTCAAAAAACAACTGTTTCGGGGATATCGACAGAAGACGGCACATGTGAAGCAGCGTTTCCACTCGCGGGGACAGCAATCCTCTCTGCCAATCAGTTATTGCTTGGGGCTTGAGATTGAGCAGGTGTGCTAACGAGGCCACTTCTTTGTCGGGCAGACGATCGATAAGGAGGTCTATTGCTATAGCGAGATCCTCTCTCTGTAATGGTGCAGACACATCAGGAGCCATTTGAAGGAGTTCACCGAGAGCGATTGCGTTCCAATACGCTTGCTGCGATTCCTCGCCAGTCAGAGCCTCGGCTGTACTGAAATTGGTAGCTGCCATATTCCCAAGCCAGTAATTGCAGTGCGGGCAATAGCCTAACCTGATGTGAGTAGCGAGTATTGGGAGGTGCTTTTGACACTGCGGAGAAAGGCAACGTTCCTGAAGAGGCCGCTGATGGTGGAAGCACATCTTCACGGCTTTTAAGGACCACAGAAGAGGGAAATAGAGTTTATTTCCATTTGCCCGCCACTCTTCATAGCAGAGCGGACACCAGGCCTGAGTTTCACGTAGAAGCCCCTTTTTAGATATCACATGTGCCCAAGTCAGCATGGTCAGGGTACTCAGGTCGTTGCGCTTTGTTAATCTCTCCAGTGCGTCCGCTGCACTTCTAGATAAGTCGCCTGTTCCGTTCAAAGCCTGGAAAGTACGCACCCAGGTTCTAGAGGGATAACGTGCTGCTGATTCCGATACATCTTGTCGAACGAGAAGGGGCAGTAATTCGTTTATGACTAATGTCCCTGGGAGTACACAGTGCTCCTTAGCGAGCCGGATCACGTAACTTGTCAAACTTTCCACATCGGGGGTACCAATGCCAATTGGCTCCAGGGGATAAAGACGACTGCGTTCCGGTAGCGGAGGCACATCAAGATCCCATGTTTCATCCATCACCCCGAAATCTTGCCTCTCTTCATTATACTTCCCCATGTACTTTTACCCCAACAGCTCAATCTCTTTCTCCGCTCTTCCGCCGAGGTCCCCCAGTCCTATCACGCGCCCCTTTCCTCCGGAAAGGCCGGGGAGTTTCCG
>WNFT01003725.1_pt1 | contig 13442 bp, 8 predicted proteins | sample 5400191 | NCBI WGS metagenome assembly WNFT01 (sample SAMN13153359, study PRJNA577476) | soil metagenome | isolation source: 80 cm saprolite under Madrone tree | place: USA:California | collected 2016-06-14
TCGAAGCGCTTCACCGCCTGCATCAGGCCGACGTTGCCCTCCGAAATCACTTCAGCGATCGGAAGGCCATAGCCCCGATAGCCCATGGCGATTTTGGCAACCAAGCGCAGGTGGCTGGTCACGAGCTTGTGAGCTGCCACGCGGTCGCCATGCTCCCGCCAGCGCTTAGCCAGCATATATTCTTCCTGCGGCTCCAGCATCGGGAACCGGCGGATTTCGTCAAGGTATCGGCCGAGACCTGATTCGGCCGTGATGATCGGTAAGCTAGCGGATTGGGCCATGACAGCGCCCTCCTCATGTTGTGCCCCCGAGATCGGCAGGCAGAGGCCCAAACCGCTCCATTGAGCCAGTCGGAGCCCGGGATTTTTCTCGACCCCCTCCCTTCCCTCCCCCGCATGCGGGGGAGGGAAGGGAGGGGGCATTTGCTGCAACCGCGAACGATTGCAACGTGCACCATACACAGATAACGCGGCGAAAACAGCGCCTGCCGCGAGGAGTCCCTCGTGGGAACCAGCAACTTGTTGGAGGTTAAGGGTTATTTCTACGTGCGGCGACCCCCTCGCGGCGCACCAGCCAACTCTGCGGCGATTTATCCGTCGCCTAAGGCCAATCGTAGCCTGGCGAGTTCTGGCGGCAGTTCGGAACGAAACACCATCTCTTTACCGCTCCCCGGGTGTTCGATGACTAATAAATAAGCATGAAGGGCCTGTCTGGAAAGGGCCACAAGTGCTTCCCGCGCGTCCTCGGACAACAGCGCCATCTTGGTCATGAAGCCCGGGCCGTAGGTGACGTCGCCCAGCAGCGGATGGCCTATGGCGGCGAGGTGGACCCGGATCTGATGCGTGCGTCCGGTCTTGAGCCGGCAGTCGAGCAAACTAGCAACCGCGGGGTTGGAACCGCTGCGCTTCGCGCCGGTCGGGCGCGAGTCGTGGCCCCTCGCGACCCTGCCGGCCCCGACCCTACCCTCCCCCGCTTGCGGGGGAGGGTAGGGTCGGGGCAGCGGGAGGGCCGGGAGGGAGGCCGCCCGATAGTTTTCCAGTACCTCCCATAGCGTCATCGCCTCGCGCCCCCCGGTCCGCACCGCCATCCGCTCACGGGCCTGTGGATGGCGATCGATCGGCTTGTCGATCAAGCCTTTGGGCCGGTCCGGCGTCCCCCACACGAAGGCCAGGTAACCGCGCTGCAGCGGTCCGGTGCGGCCGTGGTCGGCGAACTGAGCTGCAAGCGCCCGGTGGGCGCGGTCGTTCTTGGCCACCACCATCAGGCCCGTCGTGTCCTTGTCGAGGCGATGAACGATTCCGGGTCGGCGCACCCCGCCGATGCCGGAAAGGCTGGCGCCGCAATGGGCCATCAGGGCATTGACCAGAGTGCCGGTCCAGTTGCCGGCTGCCGGATGGACCACGAGCCCGCGCGGCTTGTCGATGACGATGATGTCAGCGTCCTCATAGACGACCGCGAGGGGGATATTTTCCGGGCGCGGCGCGGCGGGCGTCGCCTCCGGTACGATGAGGGCAACTTCGTCACCCACATTGACGTGGTGGCCCGGATCGCGGATCGTGCGGCCGCTGATCGCGACGTGCCCGGCAAGAATGAGCGTCTTCAGGCGCGAGCGCGACAGGTCGTTCACAAACGCGGCCAGCGCGCGATCGAGCCGCTGGCCGGCTTCAGCCGCTCCGATCGTTGCGGTGTGCACAATTGGTGCGTCCGACGGCGCGCCCGCTTGCGCGCCCATTTGGGTCTCGACTTCGCCCATGAGCAATCCTGACATCGACGAGGATGAACCGCTGAGCCCGGCGCAGGCTCAGATCGTCGCGCGCGTGCGCTGGCTGATGCTGATCTCCGGCATCGCCACCATGCTGGGCATCGCCATCGTCGTTACGGTCATCGGCTACCGCGTTTTCCGCACCGAGGGAAGGCCGGGCCCGGTGGAGGCCGCGGCTTCGCTCCCCAAGGGCGCCCGGATCGTCTCCGCATCGACCGCGGGCGACCGAATCGTCGTTACGATAGATATAGGCGGCGCGCTGGAGATTCGCACCTTCGATGCCAGAACGCTGAGCCCGGAGGGCCGGCTGCGGTTCGTGGTCGAGCCGTGAGGTGCAAATGAGTGCTTGCCACTATTGCCGAGGATACGGGCCGCTTGCGCGGTGCGATGATCCGAGCTATTCGGAAAAGCGCCTGCTCCCTTCGTCTAGCGGTCTAGGACGCGGCCCTCTCAAGGCTGAAACACGGGTTCGATTCCCGTAGGGAGCGCCAGAGGCTCGCCTCGATGATCTCAAAAGAAACGGCTAATCAATCGCTTGCTCCGCCACTGGTGGTGTAAAGCAGTGGTATAACAAGCATCTACGTTGGCATGGGCCTCACGAAGCGCCAACACGGCGTTTGCGTAACTTGGGTAGCGGACAGCGACTCAGGCTTCGAGAGGCCCGCCTGCATGCTACTCAAACTTGGTATAGCAACAACAGCAGGCTGCGAAAATTGGAGCAAATATTGACGCGCCGCGACCTCACGCGATTATTTGTTAGGGTCTTCGGCTTGTTCATCCTTGTGAGCGCGGTAGTCTGGCTGCCGTTGAGCACCGAGAGATTTATCGTTGAGCTGAGCGCCTTAGAAGCAGGGTACTTCGTCTATACATGGCAGACGGTCGCTCTCCGCGGCGCTAGTCACTTCGGACCTTTCGTCACTTACGCCGCCGTTGGTCTATGTTGTCTCTGGTGGAGCGGCCGCATCGTCGACAGGGTTAGCATTGCGCCAGACCAGGGTGAAGTCGTCGAGTCTACCGACCTGCGAAATATAGAGATCAGTTTGGTAGCAGTGCTTGGATTGTATTTCCTTGCTGACGGGTTCGCCGAGCTATGCAGATGGAGCATCAGTCAGATCCTCAGCTATCCGGTAAGTGGCCCGATTACGCGGGATTGGCTTTCGATTATGCGGAATTGGCTTTTGATTTGGGACATCCCTTTTATCGTGCAAGCGTTGGTGGAGTTGATAATCGGAATTTTGCTGGTGCTTGGTCGAGGTGGGACCGTAGCCGTGCGTCGCCGTATTCACGCTTGGGTCCGAAAGTTGCGCACGTGGCCCGACTGAGTGCGGCTTTCCGATTGGTGGCTTTCTGCAACGAAATATCGAGGACAACAAGCAGTGTGCAGCTTGTCCCGGTTTCTGCCCCGCTCAGAAGTGCCAGATCAGGTCCGCCGCCACGATTAGCGCATCTTTCTTGGTGGGCGGAATGACGGGGTTTGCATTGAAGTTGCCGTTGAAGGCTGGCGCGTCGAGAGCGTGGTAATAGGTCACTTCCGGACGCATCTCGACCTGCGGCGAAAACCAGTGCTGCCAGCCGAGGCCCAGGGTGACATAACGTGTTTTCGTGCCGGTCCGCTGGCCTTGCATGTCGTTGTAGAATTCTGGCCGCAAAGAGATGTTGTCCATCGGCGAGAACTGATAGTTCAAATACATCACAGTCGCGAAGGCTCTCGCCGTGCATGCGAGCTGCCTGGGATCGGCGCACTGCGCGAAAAACGGAGCGTTGAAATTGATTCCGTTGGCTGGCGTAAATGGAAAGCCGCCATTAGCGATGATCCCAGCGGGATCGGTTGCGTTCAGCACGTTCCTTTGTCTGAGCGAGTACATCTCCCACGAGAAATGCCATGCCTTGTTGATCCTGTGATACCAAGTTAATCCCGTCCACTGAAGATTGTCGTATCCCCAGGTGCCGTTGTTGATGCCGTTTTCCACCACGTAGATGGTGTCCCAGCCGCTGTCGCTCTGCCAGCGGACGCCGGCCGTGACGGACGGCTGGGCGCCGGGGTCTTTGAGCATTGTATTGCCGGGGAACACCGGATTCGGAAATGGGTTGGGCACCCTCTGGCCCAAGTGCCAGGGCATCGTATCAGTGCCGACCGTCAAGCCCCATTGCAGAAACCAGTTCTTGTTGAGCGCAAGGGTGCCGATGAGGCCGGTGTTGGTGTAGTTGTCGAAGGTGTAGGTCAGCGAATGGGTATACATGTAATTGTTGGGCGCAAGCTGCGCTTCGATGTCCGGAATCGCGATGAAACGCCCGAAGCGCAATAGCAGCCCTGCGCCGAATTGCGGAAGGTAGAGTTCGCCATAGAGCATCGGGAAGTCGTAACCGTTATAAAGGTTATGGCCGAGCAGTTGATAGCTCGCCAAACCATAAGCGTGCGTGTAGCGGTAGTTCTCGCCGTAGATCGCAGAAAACCGGAAGCCCCAATCGACGTGATCGGTCTGCACCGTGTCGGGGAGGCGTTCAAAATAGACGACAGCCTGGTCGAGTTGGTCTCGGTTCGGCGTAAAGTCGTAGGCCGCCGGCCAGTTGCCGCCCGGCTTCACGGTGTTGCTGCTGATGTTGCCGCCGCCGTTGATCCAGCCGTAGATTTGCATGTTGCCGGCCTTCAGCACCTGACCAAACGCAGTGTTGGCCAGCGCCACCATCAACGGGCTGTCGACCGAGGCCGGCCGGGTGACGCCGATGGGCGTGGTTCCACCGTAAGGCCACTCGGTGAATGGGTATGGTGGCGTCGTCGTCGGCGCGTCGGGCCACCCGGGCCGGCGCGCAGGCGGCGCGTTCGGGTCGGCGGGCGGCTTTTCGCGGCCCCATTCGAGCCTGTAGTAGTTGATGAGGCGCTCGAGGAAGCCGTCGCCCAGGTAGGCGTCGAGACAGCCATATTCCTTGTAAGGAGCGCCGGGCGCCCGGCAGTCTATTAACTCCTTGTTGCGCGACGATTCCTTGTTGCTCGATGATGAGGTATCTCCGGCCCGCGCCGCGCCGGTGGCCGCAACCCCCGCAGACACGACCAGCGCGAAACCAACCCAACCGAATTTTCTCATACCCAGCCCCGATTATGTGGTGCGCCGCCGACGGTACGACTTGGCGGCCAGCGCCGTGGCCTCAATCGGTGGCTTGCCGGAAAATCGATTGCCGCAGTTCGTGCTTCGGCCAGGTATCATTGACGAAGTTGCCAGACGTCCGGGATGTCTTTTTTCTTCGCTCCCGAACTCTTGTCGGTGTGCCCAGATTTATCCTTTGACGAGCTCTTATCAGCTTTCTTAGATTTATCCTTCCCTTCAGATTTATCCTTCTCCTCAGATTTATCTTTCTGTTCGGATTTATCTTTCTGTTCTGATTTATCCTTTGACGAACTGCTGTCGACATGCCCTGACGATAAGGCTGTTGCGAGAACGAAAAGAACTGCCAACGCGGCACCCCAAACCGTCTCCATTTCTCCGACTCTCCCGAGAACCTTTGCGGAGCCATTCTGCTTATTCGCTCGGGAGTCCAAAGCAAAATAGAGCGGGCATTAGGTTTTTGCACAACAAAGTCACCTTGAAGGTGCGTATGCGTCGAAAAGTCGGAAAACCAACATTTACCGGCCTGCTCGCAAAACTCCGATCTGGCGACGATCAGCAGCGCTGGTACGAGCAAGGTGAAGCGGAGAAAGGCGGTCCATTTCCGGCTTATTAGCGAATCGGTCAGTGATCGGCTCATATTTAAGCCGGGCCCGCACACCTCGGTCGAGGAGTTTGGTCTCGCGCAAATAGTGACAAATTGTTCGTTTTCTGACTTTCAGAACGATTATACGGGCAATTTCAACGCTGGTTTTATTGTGCAAAAAGCCCAATCCGTCAGCTGTTTTGCTTTGCAATCCTAGGCAAATAAGCAGACTCCTCCTGCGAGGTTCTTCAGGAGGGTTGGAGAGATGTCTATTGCAGTTCCGGTAGCAATTCTTGTCCTCTTGTCTGCGAACGCCTATGGGGCTTGGGTTTGGCCAAACTACGAATCCGAGAAGAAGGACAAATCCGAGCAGGCCGATAAGAGTTCGTCGGAAAAAGACAAATCCGGGAAGGCCGAAAAGAGTTCGTCGGCAGTGAAATCAAAAGATAGGCGGCATCGTCAGACCGGCCGCCAGACCGGCCGCCTGGAGTGACGAAACATTTCATTTGCGCAAGTTCGACCGGGATGGCGCCTTTGTCTTGCGCTGCTTGAAGCGATTTGAATGCGATCTCGAACCCTGATCGCGGCGGCGGCAGGATCAGGACGTAGCGTCGTGAGGGAGCGCTTCCGTCAGTGCTGCTGCGGTACGAGAGCGCTCCGCGGGTGCCCGGAGTGAGCCGGCGTCACCGATCCTGTCTCGGGCGCGTCGGAAATTTGGCGACGACGTCCATCTCCTGCCCGTCACGCCTGATGCTCAAAGGCAGCCACGTTCCGGGGGCCTGCCGGGCGATAACTTCGACCAGTTCGTCGGGATTTCGAACCGCAAGGCCGGCGGCCCGCGTCACATGATCCCCGACTTTCAGGCCGGCAATTTCGGCCACGCTATCGCCGACCACCCGGTTGATGCGGGGCGCACCGTCGCCGTCTACCAGCGCGACACCGAGCCTCGGACGGTCCGGCGGTGGCGTTTCGTCCTCGCGTGCCAGCGTGAATACGGCGTCGGCGAAGGAGGTGCCAACGAGCATGCACGCCGCGTCGGCGGATACCGGAATGAGCGTCGTCACGCCGGCGACCCCGAGAGCCTCTAGCTGATGCGGAACGCCGTAGCCCTCAGCGACGTGCCCGCTTCCCAGAATTCCCACGACCGTTGCGTCGGAGAACTTCCGCTTGGCGCCGGCCAGCGCTTCCGCCATGGCGCGGTCCCACGTCAATTGAGCCTCGACGAAACGTTTGAATTCGGGCTCCTTCACGGCTTCCGTCAGCGCTGCCTCGTTGGGCTCCTTAGGGCTCGTCCCATGACCGCCGGAAAACGGATCGGCGCCAGGCGGTATTGCCTTCTTGAAGAGGTAGACGCGAGCAAGCTCACGCTGATAGGCCGGACTGGCGGGAGCGGGGTCGGACAGACCTTCCCGCTCTGCGGCAGGAACACCTTCCCACCCTTGCTGGCCCACGCGCGATACAAGCTTCTGCTCGACGTTGAGGGCAATCATCGGAATGCGGTTGAGACGAGCGAACTGGAACAGCGGCATGTAGAGAGCCGCATCGTAGCCCCAGACTTGTCGCCATTCGGATGCCTTCAGGAAAGCGTCATCGGTCAGCTTGCCTTCGACCCAGTCGCCCAGGACCGACTGCAGGCGACGCGGAAATGCCTCAAAGCCGATAACAAGATTCCCGCCGCGGCCATGCAGAGCCGCCAAGGTGTGCAGTTGCCAGCGATGGTGATCCGCATCGGTATGCGATTCCCCCAGCAGCACGACGGCAGCCTTGGCGACGAGATCGCGAAACAACCCGCCCCGATCAATGGGTTGCCCCGTCTTCACGTCGATCCAGCTGCCGTAAGTGGCGCACGCGGACGCCGTTTGGGTTGGCGAGGCGCTGGAATTCGCTTGCGCCCAAGACATGCCTGTGGCTGCGACAACCAGCGACGCGGATAAAACGACGGTCCGCAGCCGCGAGCTTCGGTTAGCAGTGACCAAGGGGTCGGAGGCTCGTCGGCGTGAACCAGTCGTATTTTTCATATTTCACCTGCACCTCAGCAACAACAAACGATGCGGCAACAACGATTCTTCTTCAGCTTTTTTAGAACGTTTCCCAACTAGGTTGGCCTCCCTTTGCTGTCATCGCCTGGCGGGCCATGACACCACTAAGGTCAGCCTCATTGAAAACACTCTAAAGCATGCGTTATCCATGAAGTGGGCGCAACCCTTGTGACAACGGGTTCAAGCAAATTGTCTGGTCTCGCCCAGCGGGCGCGGTCTTGCGGACGGTCCCGCCGCCGCGACGCTCTTTCCCTCACGGTGACGACGGGTATACGGTGACGACGCGTATCAGGCGAAGGTGCTCTCGCGGTTGGACAATCCGGCAAGCGTCCCATCACCTTTTGGCCGCCCAGTGCGAACGTTGGCGTAACCTCCCGGCGCAATCTACACGCGGATATTTTCGACCTCTCGCCCGGACGATGCGTCACCGCGCAACGCCCCCTTCCCCGCAAGCCGGAGGAGGGATGGAGAAACACCCGCCCCATTTCGCTGCAATTGGTCTCATTGCTTTGCGTTGCGAGCAAGGTGTAAAAAAGGTCATTCGCGTTTCGAGGTGCAGCCCGTGAGCGATATGATCAGTTATATACCGGTTCTCACCACGCTCTTCTCGGTGTTCTTTCTCAGCCGCATCGTACCGCACTATCTCGTCAAGAAGTCGCCGTACCTGTTGTGGTGGACCCTGGGTGTGCTCACGTTCGGCATGGGCACGCTCACGGAAAGCATCAACGCCATTTTCGGCTGGAGCGAATGGAACACCAAGGTCTGGTACATCGTCGGGGCCCTGCTTGGCGGATACCCCCTGGCCCAGGGAACCATTTACCTCCTCATGAAAAAGCGCTTCGCCGATATCTCGGCCATGGTGTGCTCGGCGGCCATTCTCATCGCCGCTGTTTGTGTATTGTCCTCGCCGATTGAAATTCCCGACGGCTTCGATCACCGCCTCACCGGGAGAGTGTTTGCCTGGCAATGGGTGAGGGGATTTTCTCCCTTGCTCAACCTCTACGCCTTCGTTTTTCTCTTTGGCGGCGCTGTTTACTCGGCGATCCAATATTTCGCGAAGGAGCGCGGAAGAGCCCGTTTCCTCGGCAACATCCTCATTGCCATCGGGGCGCTTCTTCCCGGCATCGGCGGCAGCTTTACCCGTTTCGGCTATGTGGAGGTGTTGTATATCACGGAACTCATTGGACTGACTTTCATCTACTTTGGTTATAATATGATGCGGAAGGATCAATCGGCATCCTTGCATGCAAACCAGCAGACCTGGGAAGGGCCGCTTCCAGTTGACCGGCGTGCGACTTGAAAAAAGTCGTCCGTGCAGTTTCTCAAAGATTACGCCAACGGACGAGAGCCCATGGTTAGATCACGATCCACTCTGTCCATATCCTCCATATTTGTGTCGTGCGCTTTCGCGACAATGGCTCTGAGCCCGGCGCTGGCGCAGGGAGGCCCGGCGGCGCCGGATCTGCCGACGCAACCGGCTGACGCCAGCCCGCGAGAATTGCGGGTCCTGGGCGGGCGCACTGATTATTCCGTTGTCAAGCCTGTGAAGGCTTCACCGCAGGAATTGCCGACGTGGCGCATTCCGAACGTACCGTCATCGGCCGAAGCCTATTACGCGCCGAACAACTATCACGTCATTGCGCAGACGCAGGATCCGCAAGGGGCTCACGCGCCGACGCGCAGCACCGGCGCGCTGACCTGGATCTTTTCCGACGACGGCAAGACCAAATGGCGCGTCAATGACCGCGGGCAGGACCTGTGCTCGTACTTCCTTCCCGACGGCAAGCGCGTGGTCTTCACGTCAACGCGCGACCACATGGATTTTCCGCTCGGAAACGTGTCGGACGAGCGCAACTACCCGCAGGGCACCGAGCTCTACATTGCCGACATCGACGGAGGAAATCGCAAGCGCCTCACCGACAACGTTTACTACGACGCCGAGGTGGCGATTTCGCCTGATGGCAAGAAGATCGTGTTCACCCGCCAGGTCGACGGCGCCCTCGACCTTTATATGATGAACATCGACGGCACCGGCGAGAGGAAGCTCACCGATACGCCGGATTGGCAGGAGGGCGCGCCGTTCTTTTTGCCGGATTCGAAGACCATCACCATGCGCGCCTGGAGCCGCGCCATCTATGGCACCAAACGTCCGACCCCGATGACGATCTTTACGATCAATGTCGAGACCGGCGAACGCATCCAGCGCACCCACGACGACTGGATGAACTGGGCGCCGTATCCGGCGCCGGACGGCCGGCACTATGTGTTCGTGCGTCCGCTCCTCGACAATCCGGCGAACTGGGAGATCTTCCTCGGCGATCTGGAAGGCGGCGAGCCGGTACGGTTGACGTTCAATGACAGTTTCGATGGCTTTCCGTCGCTCTCGCCCGACGGCACCAAGATGCTATTTGCGCGTTCCGAAGGGCCGGGATTCATGTCGGGGCTCTACACCTACGTGATGGACGTCTCCTCGCTGAACATTGGTCCGAAGCAATAGCCGCTTAGTTCCATGAAACCCAATTGTATCAAACGATCGAAATCAAATTCTCGGACCTCATCCTGAGGAGCGCCGCCCCTTGGCGGCGCGTCTCGAAGGATGGCCGCTTGCCCGTTGCCATCCTTCGAGACGGCCGCCCAAGAGGGCGGCCTCCTCAGGATGAGGCGGATGGGTGGGTATCGATGTGATACAAACCATGAAAACGCTCTCGATAATCATCCCTCTTGATCAACGTGACGCCATGCGACGATCCCTTGTGCCACCGACCCTTGCGAGAACGATAGTCGTTTCCCTTCTGGCGGCCTTTTGCGCGGTCGTCAGTCCAGCCGCATCGGCCGAGCAGAGCCCCGTCATCCACCATGATCTCGCTGTTACGCTGGATCCGGCCAACCATCGGCTCAAGGTGCGCGACCGCATCCGCGTTCCCGGCGCACTGGTCACCGTGCCCTTCACCATTTCGTTGAACGCCGCTCTCAACGTGCAAGCGGCATCCGGCGGGCTGAAACTCTTCCCCGTCAGGCCGCGTGTGCCGGGTTCTCAGTCCAGCGTCGACCGCGACGATCACGACCCCGCGTCCCGCGTCCCCGTCAACGTCTATGGTGTCGAAGGCGCAGTCCCGGGACAGGAATGGACCCGCGAACTCAATTACGAGGGCGTCATCAACTATACGGTCCAGCAGTCGGGCGGCGAATATGCGCGCGCGTTCAACGAATCGCCGGGTTTGATCGAGGAAAGAGGTGTCTATCTTGCGGGCTCGACCTCCTGGGCGCCGCGGGTCGGGGATGGTCTGATCACCTACACGCTCGCGGTCGAACTGCCGGCGGGTTGGAAATCGGTCAGCCAAGGCGAGCGCATTTCGAGCGGCGCCCCGGACCGCTGGTCGGTCGCCACGCCGACCGAGGAGGCGCATCTGATTGCGGCGCCATTCACGGAGTATTCTCGCGATGCCGGTGCGGTGAAAGCTTTTGCCTTCCTGCGCAGGCCCGATCAGGCGCTGGCAGACCGTTATCTCGATGCGACCGCGCAATACCTTGAGATGTATCGCGGTCTTCTCGGCCCTTATCCCTATTCGAAGTTCGCTCTGGTGGAGAACTTCTGGGAGACCGGATACGGCATGCCGTCCTTCACGCTCCTGGGCGAGCAGGTCATCCGGTTTCCGTTCATCTTGCATTCGTCCTACCCGCATGAGCTGCTGCACAACTGGTGGGGCAACGGCGTATTCGTCGACCTTGCGGGCGGGAACTGGTGCGAGGGTCTGACCGCCTATCTCGCCGACCACCTCATCGCTGAACAGCGCGGCCAAGGCGCCGCCCATCGTCGCGCCATCCTGCAAAGGGTCACGGATTACGTCACGCCCGAGAACGACTTCCCGCCGTCGCGTTTCTTAAGCCGCCACGATGCCGTCACGGAAGCCGTCGGCTACGGCAAGACCGCCATGATGTGGAACATGCTGCGCGACAAGGTCGGCGACGCGCAATTCATCAAGGCGCTGCAGGAGTTCTATCGCGACAACCGCTTTCGCGCCGCGTCCTTCGACGACATCGAGAAGAGCTTCGAGGCTGTGTCAGGTCTTAATCTGCGGCCATTCTTCGATCAATGGATCAAGAATGTCGGAACGCCGGAACTCAAGCTCGACCGTGCGGCAGCCCGTGGCGCGCATGTCGATATCACGCTGTCCCAGGTGCAGCCCGGGCGTCGCTTCGCGCTCGACGTGCCTGTCGTGATTGCGACCGACAAGGGCGTCGAGACCAGAACCATCTCGATGCCGTCGGACGCGGCGCGCGTTGAGGCGAGCTTCGATCTCGCAGGGGCGGCGCAGCGCATCGAGATCGATCCGCAGTTTCAAGTCTATCGCCGGCTGAGCCCATTCGAGATCCCGCCCTCCTTGTCGAAGGCGTTCGGCGCCAAGAAGGTGCTGATCGTGATGAGCGCGCAAAGCGCATCCGTCTATGCGGGTCTCGCCAGGGCATGGAGCCGGGATGGTGTCGAGACCGTCATGGACAGCGCGCTCGACGCCTTGCCGGCCGATCGGGCCGTGTGGGTGTTCGGCGCGAGCAACAAGTTCGCGCCGGTGGTGGCGGACGCGCTCAAGACCTATGGGGCATCGCTCGATGCGACCGGGCTGCGCACGGCCAACGCCACATATGAGGGGGCCGGACGGAGCCTCGTCGCGGTCGCGCGCCATCCTGGCAATCCGGATTCGGTCGTCATTTATGTTTCGGCGTCTAGCGATGCCGCGGCGGATGCGCTGGCGCGCAAACTGCCCCATTACGGCAAGTATTCCTGGCTGGTGTTTGCCGGCGACGAGGCAACCAATGAGGCCACGGGCGAGTGGCCGGTCGGCGACACACCGCTTGCCCGCAATCTGACGCCCGAGGGCCAGCCGATCAAACTGGAGCCAAGGAAGGCGCTTGCGGAGGTCAAGCCTGCATTCGACATCGCACGGATGAAGGCCGACATCGAATGGCTGGCGGCGCCCGCGCGCGAGGGGCGGGGCGCCGGCAGCCGCGGCCTTGATGCCGCGGCGAACTACATCGCTGAGCGTCTCGAGCGCCTCGGTCTTTCGCCGCTGACCCCGGGAGCACGTGGGGACGAACGCTATTTCCAGCCCTTCAACATGACGGGCGAGAATGGAGAGCGGTTGGCAGCCAGGAACGTGATCGGCATATTGCCGGGCGCGAACCCCGCTTTGAACAGCCAGGCGCTGGTCATATCCGCGCACTACGATCACCTCGGGTTTGGCTGGCCGGATGCGCGCGCCGGCGCCAAAGGGCAATTGCACCCGGGCGCCGACGACAACGCCTCGGGCGTCGCCGTGATGGTGGAGCTGGCGCGCCTGATGGCGGATGCGAAACCCGAACGCAGCGTCATCTTTGCGGCATTCGCCGGAGAGGAGGCGGGGCTCCTGGGCTCACGTCATTACGTCAGGACGGCACAAACGCCCGGCGCCCCATTCGCGCTCTCCGGCCATATCGCGGACTTGAACCTCGACACGGTGGGGCGTCTCGGAGACGGCAAGGTCACCATCTTCGGTACCGGGTCGGCGCGCGAAATGCCGTTCATCTTCATGGGGGCGAGTGCGGTGACGGGCATACCGACGCAGGTGGTCACGCAGGGGGTCGATGCGTCTGACCACACGGCGTTTGTGGAGGCCGGTGTTCCCGCGGTGCAGTTGTTTGCGTCCGCTGCGAGCGATTACCACCGCCCGTCGGACACAGCCGACAAGATCGACGCTGCGGGATTGGGTAAAGTTGCCGCCATCCTGAAGGAGGCCGTCGATTATCTGGCGGCGCGAGCCGAGCCGCTGAACTTCTCAGGCACTGCGCCCGCAGCGCAGTCGCGCCCGGCGGCGCCAACCGCCGCTCGCCGGGCCGCCACCGGCATCGTGCCCGACATGACCGACCAGGGCGAAGGCGTGCGCGTTGGCAGCGTGCAGCCGGGTTCCGGGGCCGAAAAC
>WNFT01005814.1_pt1 | contig 13441 bp, 16 predicted proteins | sample 5400191 | NCBI WGS metagenome assembly WNFT01 (sample SAMN13153359, study PRJNA577476) | soil metagenome | isolation source: 80 cm saprolite under Madrone tree | place: USA:California | collected 2016-06-14
GCGCTCATCGGCGACAAGGCTTACGACGCCGATTCGTTGATCGATACACTCAATCAGCGGTCAATCACTCCGGTGATCCCGCCAAAAGCCAACCGCAAGGCGAAGCGCGATTGCGATTTCACGCTCTATTGCGAGCGCAATCTCGTCGAGCGCTTCTTCAACAAAATCAAACACTACCTGGCCATCGCCACCCGCTACGACAAACTCGCTCGAAATTTCTTCGCCGCTGTCCAGCTGGTCGCAGCTGTCATCCTCCTCAACTGACGACAGGCCCTAGTAGGACTTAGGACGACGGGCGGTCCCGCTGCCCAAATTCCTGGTGTTAAAAGCGGGGGCTTTCTTATGTGTCCCCTTTGCTACACTGCCGAGGCAATATTTATCCCACCCAACTGTCGCCCCATTCGAACCCATTTGCAGTCGCATCGTCCCGAGAATGCCCCGAGGGGGGTAGTGGTCGTTGCGATAGCGCAAGGGGAGGCGGCGATGACACTTCACGCTCCGGCAATGTGGGTGTTTATCCTTTCAGTGGTACTCGTTGTGTTGGCGGTCGTTGGCGTCTTCGTGGAGATACCGTATTTATCGATGTACGCATTCTGGGTTGCTGTTTTGGCCTATGTAGTGCTGGCGCTCGGCAACGTTCTAACTCAATTGAAGAGCGCGTGAATCCCGTCGCGATGCGACGGGCATAGAGCCGAATATTTTGATTTGAGGATCGTCAACGTCATCACTTTGACCTGTGGCATTGGGCCTCGCCGCCCACACGGTGGGGCATTTTTTTCCGGGAGGCGTACGCTTCCAGATTATTGTCCCGAGCGCGAAAATTTTGAAAGACCGAGATGCGCCAGAACCTTGGCGAGCCTCGTTCGCTTGATAGGCGCGATTCGACTGTGGTCTGAGCATCAGGGGTGAAAAGCCGAGCGGACGCGGAGGTGGGTCGATGTTAACTCCGGACGAAAACGATGCGATCACAAAAGTGTGGACCTATGCGGTCTTGGACGCCGACAAGGCCGCTGATGAAAATACGAGGCTGGAGATTGCGCCCATACTGTGCCCTGCCGGATTTGAAATTGTCGAGATTGAACCAACCAGGGCGGCCCGGAAACACTAGGCCTCTGCACTACGCCGGATCGAACCAAGGGTCGGCTTTGGGTTCAGGTGGTGCTTTGGGCGACTGTACGGCCTCGCGCCCGAACTGGGCTCTGCTGCTCGACAAACTCAAGCCCGAAATCGCCCCCGCAGCCGCCGCTCAAATCATCGCACCGACCGATTCACCCAAATTTTCCCGGCTACGCCGAGTGCAAATCAATCATTTGGCCAGCGCAACTTGTATTTACGCTGGTGTCATAAAATCACCATATTATCGACTCTGACTCACAAGAGATATTTTGGGACGATTTCTACCCGGACAGTACCGGTCAGTTGGTCCTCAGTGGGGATTTTCGAGGGGGGGCCTGAAATGCTTACGACATCGCGTCGAGACCTTATTCTATCGGCGGCCGTCGCCGGAGCTGCGCTTGGCCTGGACAAAAGCTTGGCAATAGCTGCACCGGCGCGAGGCCAGAAGACTCCAGATCCGGCCAAGGGCTTTTTCCGGTACAAGATCGGAGATGCCGAGTGCACAGGTGTATACGACGGCATTTGGGAAAAAGCGCATGATCCGGCATGCTTCAGCAACGCGACTGTAGCCGAGATCAAGCAAGCCCTGGCTGATGCTGGGCTTACCACCGCGTTCGTGCCCATCCCGATTACGGTGTTCGTCATCAAATTGCACGGCAAGCTTGTTCTATGCGATGCCGGAGGCGGCAACCAGGTGCAGGCCTTCAATCCGGAGTCTGTTTTCGTTTCCGGCAAGATGATGGCCAACATGAGGGCGGCTGGCATCGATCCCAAAAAGATCGAGACGATCTTGATCTCGCACTTCCATCCCGATCACATCTTTGGGCTGCTTGAGAAAAAGACCAACGCACCGGTGTTCCCCAATGCGGAAATCATTGTGCCGGCCGCCGAATACAAGTGGTGGACCGACCCATCGCTCATCACCCGTTTGCCAACAGGGCGCAGGCCGTTGGCTCGGCGCATTCAGACCGCCATTCCCAATTGGAAGAACGTGCTTCCGGTCGAGGGCGAAGACGAGGTGGTGCCCGGAATCCGTTTCGTCAGCGCACCCGGACACACGCCCGGCCATACCGCCTTCCACGTCAGCTCGGGCAATGAACAATTGATGATTTCCAGCGATGCCGCCTACGTGCCGGCGCTGTGCGCCGCACATCCGGGGTGGCACGGGGTCTTCGACCAGAATGCAGTGGCGGCCGAGACCAGCCGCCGCAAGCTGCTTGATCGGGTGATTGCCGACAAGATGATGATCTGCGGTTCCCACTTCCCCTGGCCCGGACTTGGCAAGATCGCCAGAGACGGTGCCGGCTATGCACTAACTGTGCATACCGTGTAACTACCGCCGACGGAGCTAATTGGCGCGTTCTTCGGATGCGCGCCAGGCAAATCCATACTTTAAGGGAAATAGTTGGCCGCGCGGATTTGGCGTACTGAGAACATGCAGGAGTTTTCTGGCGGTTCCTTCGAACAGATCGAGAGCACGCCCCGATGAAATCGTTTTGCGAGCTGCTTGGTGCGAGTGCGGATGACGACGAAGAAGCTCTTAAGAAAGCGTTCCGCACGGCCGTCAAGGCGCACCATCCCGATCTCCATCCCGGCGATCCGGATGCTCCGGCGCGGTTCAGGGACGTTCTCGCCGCCAATGCCCGCCTCCGCACGATCGGCAACTGGAACGCGAGCGTCAGCAATTTCAGTTGACGGTTCAGCGTCAGCAATGCTCGAAGCTTCAGCGTCAGCAACGTCGGAAGAGAATGCGCACAGTAGGCGCGGTTGCCGCCGTCGGTGCATTGATCGGCGGATATGGGCTGTTTGCGCCCATGCCTACGACCACCACCGTGGAAATCAACAAGGATGAGCATGCTGCGACCACTGGCGCGGCGGTCAAGCAAACCATGACCATCATCCCGGCGGCTCAAAGGAGTGAGAATATTGCGACAGCCATCGTTGCAGCTACAGCCGATACGGTCAAAAATGATATGAAGAATGCGGGCGAACCGGTCAAGACGGCTGACGCCCAACTGACGGAGCCAACACCCCCGCTAGATCGAGGCGAACCACGCGACAAGCATAACGATGCGGAGATCCCTGACGGAGCGAGCAAGCCGAACGCTGATGCTTCCGCGGTAACTAGCGTCCAGGTCATCGCTGGTCGTGAGTTGGCTCCCGGCCCCCTCTCGAATGATCCCAATTTCTATAGAGAGCGAGGAATCGCCGCGTACCGCAGCGGCGATTTCTTGGGTGCGATCGGCAACTTCGATGAAGCGATCCGACTCAATCCCGATGACGCGCAATCCCACAATATCCGCGGCAACGTGTGGGACGAACTAGGTGTCTTCGAGCGTGCTCTTGCCGACTACGACGATTCGATACGCATTGATCCAAACAACCCCGCCGTATTCCATGATCGGGCAATCCTGTGGCAGCGCAAAGGGACGCTTGATAAGGCACTCCTCGACTTAGATCGGGCGATCCGATTCAGCTTCTCTGACGCCAATCTTTACTGTGACCGCGGCTTAGTCTGGTACCAAAAGGGTCGCAATGAGCGGGCGATTGCCGATTTCAATCAAGCCATCAAGCTCGATCCGAACTTTGCCGTCGCCTATATCAATCGCGGCCTCATCCTGCATAACAACAGGGAGTTCAATGTTGCGTTCGCCGACAGTAAAGCAATCCGTGTCGACCCGAGCATATTCGATGCTATTCGGCGTAGCAATTTGCGTCCTTGAGCTGCACCGCTGTTTCGAAAGGCAATGATGAACCGAGCGAGTGTTGCCGTACACGAGAATTCGCAGAGAAAACTGATCCAAACCCTGAATTCGCGTGACGGCCTTATCTGGGGGAAAGGGGCTAATCATGAGAAACTTTTGCTCTTTAGCAATCTCGACTGCCGTGCTGCTATGCGTGTCAGCGGCGTCGGCTCTGGCGCAGACAGATTCCGGCGTTCGCGGCGGTACGCAGAACACCGCGGGTTATCTTCAGTATAGGGGCATCCCAATCCCGCATCCGCCGGTCATCAGCCCGAACCCGACGACCGGCGCCACCATTACGGCCAACGAGCTGGCCTCGTTCAATGAAGGAGTCATTCGCGCCGGCCAGTTGGAATCAACGTGCGACACCTGCTCGGATGTGACGCAAGGCGGACCGGTCAACGGGCTCGGCGAGCTCGATCCGATATTCCCGCAGTTCCATACCAACTCCAATGGCCTGGGCTCCCGGCACAATGCCGACCAATGCCTGCTGTGTCATGCCCAGCCGACCTTGGGCGGCTCGGGCGGCTTCCTCGTCCCCAATCCCGGCCTGGGCACGCCGCAACCGCCGGAAAACCCGATGTTTCGCCTGGTGCCCAACCGCTTCGGCAAGCGCAACGTGGTGCCTTCGTTCGAACAACAATTCGGCCCGATCCGGGAAGTCCGCTTCCAATATAATCCCGACGGCTCGCGCGATGGCAGCGTCCATCAGCTGTGGGTCGTCACCGGCATCACCAACGACCCGACGATCGCCGGCTGCGCCATCGTTCAGCCGGATTTCGCCACCCAGCAAAACAACGGCAATCTGTCATTCCGCATTCCGCTGCAGCTGTTCGGACTCGGCCTGATCGATTCGATTCAGGACCGCGAAATCCTGAAACGCTTCAATGCGACCGCGAGCCAGCGCGCGGCGCTCGGCATCGCCGGACATCCCAACCGCAACGGAAACGACGGCACCATTACGCGCTTCGGCTGGAAGGCACAGAACAAATCCCTCACCGTGTTCGCCGGCGAGGCCTACAATGTCGAGATGGGCATCACCAACGAGCTCTTCCCGACGGCGACGGAAGAGGACCCCGCCTGCATGGGCCCACGCAAGCCTGAGCCGAACGACGTCGTCCGCACGGACCCCGATGACAGCAACAACGAGGCGTTCAACAACCCGCTCCATATCCTGCCCGATTGGATGCAATTCCAAATGATGATGCGATTCATGGACGCGCCGCAGCCGGACCCCAATCCAAGTGCGAGCGCCATCCGGGGCAAAACCGTATTCAACAACATCGGCTGCGCTCTCTGCCATACGCCGCAGATGCAGACCGCTCCGGTCATGAACAGCGCCGTCCTGGAAAACCGGCCGGTCAACCTGTACTCGGACCTGCTGCTTCATAAGATGGGCCCCGGACTCGCCGACAACATCGGCCAGGGGCTAGCTGCTCCTGACGAGTTCCGCACGACGCCGCTCTGGGGCGTCGGGCAGCGGATGTTCTTCCTGCACGACGGACGCACCAGCGACCTCCTGACTGCGATCCAGGCGCATTTCTCGACGTCGACTCTGGTCGAGACAACGCTTTACCTGAATACGCTGGTGCTGGCGGGATCTTGCGTGGTCGCCAACAATGGATTCGCGGCGTCGGAAGCCAATAAGGTGATCCAGAATTTCAACGCCTTGTCCGTGAGCGACAAACAGGCCATCCTCGACTTCCTGCGCTGGCTGTGATGTCCGCGCCAGTACGCGCTACACTGCACAGTTTCCGGCTGCTCTCGTTGCTGGCGAGAACGAGCCGTAGCAAGCCCCCCCGGATGGAGCGTGGTCGTCATCCGGGACTGCCCGATACGCTCACCGAAGCCTGTTGCCGCCTTACCCACGAACCGTCGTCAACGGATAAGCGTTTCCAATCCACATACCAGTATTTGGATGAGCAACACTTATGAGCCGCGGACCGGGACGAATCGAGCGGGCTATCGAGGCGCTGTTCGTGGCTGAGCCGGGCCGCACGTTCTCGACCGATGAGCTCGTCGAGGCCGTCTATCGCGGTGTGAACCGTATCGAGAAGAAACACCGCGTCGTGGTATTGCGGGCAGCCAACAAGGTTGCCGAGCGGATGCATTGGGCGAAATGGCAATGCGAGCGCTTGGGTCAGGGCGATGGGTGGGGACGATCTCCAAGCCTATCGGGGCGCGGCGCCGTCTATGTCAATCTGCTCGACGTGCGGTCCTATGCGCTGGGCAACCTTTTAGTGGATCATGTCCACGCCGACAAGTCGGTGGCCGAGATCGAGGCGATGCTGGACGCAGAGAATGCAAAGGATATCGCCTATGGCGGGGTATGGTGGTTTCACGTAGAAGAAGCCAAAGCCAAACTTCTCGGGTGCGCCGTCGATCCTGAAACCCAGCGCATGATCGATGTCGATAAAGAAGGCTCCAAGCAGTTCTGCGAGAGTCTCAAAGCGATAAGCCCGCACGCGCCGAGCAACGCGAGCGCTTCGCTCGACGCCGCGAGGCCAATGCACACGTCGCATTTGCGGTAACTGCGGAAAGCCGATCGAGCCGGGGGCGGCCGTGGTGCGCAAGCCCGTGCACACGCGAGGATGGATGGGCTTAGGTTTGGCGATCGAGCTGCAATGTCTCGACTGCGGCAACACCGCCTCCTGCTCTCGCTTCGAGGTTTGGGACTGCGACAGGTGCGAGGCGTGCGGTCGCGAGGTGCACCAACGCGTGCGGCGCAATCGGCGCCGCACGTTCTGTTGCGACGACTGCCGGCGGCGCGGCAAGGCCATCAAGCATCAAGGCGCCGTGCTTGATCAGATGGCCGGCGATCGGCCGCTATCGGAATGATAGATCATGCGCCACGGCACGAGCCGCGAATAGTATCACGTGTTCCAGCGCAACGGATGCCGCGACGGTTCAAGTCGACATTCGGTCCGGCGGGACCGGCGGCTGCGGTGCAGGCTGCGACTGTGGCTTGGCGCCTATGTGGCCGGCACAGACTTGGTGTGGGGGTCGGGCACCGAAGAAGGGTCGTCGCGACACGCCCAATACGACCTTGGTCAACGACCTCGCCCATGGACGGCTCACTCAAAATGGTTCGTTTCGACGCAACCACCCTATGGCACTTCGATCCCGCAGAGTGGCCGACGTCCAAAGCATCAAAATTAATGAAGGTTGGTGTGAGTCTTTCATTGGGAGAGCTTCGCGCGCAAGACGGGGGGGAGAATATTCGGATCGATAGGGGGCGCCCGATCGACCCGCCTGACCCCGCGATTGCACGTACCGTTGTCATGCATCATCACGCCGCGATCGATATAGGAGCTGGCAAATGCCGCATCAATCTTGACGGCACGATCGAAGTCGGCAGCCGCCCGGTCGTGCCGACCCTTTTCAAACCACACAAAGCCGCGATCGATGTAAATGCCGGGTTCGGAAAAGGTGAAGCGGATCGCCCAATCGAGGTCAACGATAGCCTTGTCGAATGCTCCCAATCGTTGCCACAATATGCCGCGGTCATGATATATTGAGCTGTTGGGTTTGAGGCGGATTGCTTGTTCGTAGTCCGCCAGCGCACCGTCGGAATCGCCGGTGTCGTCTCTCAGATTTCCGCGCATGTGGTAAGCCTGCGCATCGCCCGGTTTCAACTGAATGACGTGACCGAACGCGGCAATCGCCTGTTCAAGATCTCCGTTACGACACGCGACGGCGGCCTGCTCTTGGTAAAGCTTGGCGTCGCCCGACGACCCGCCAACTGGCGGTTCGTGATTGGCCGCCTGCTCGTGTTCCGCCACAGGGCCAATATCATTCGGCGCCAGGGCAATGTCGGCGCTTGCATTGATTGGCACGCCACTTTTGTCATCAGTCGTTCTGCTCTCGCTCGTCATGCTTTTCGGATCGGGCGTCGGCTTCTGGGCTGTCACGTCGCTCTCATTCGGCCTGCTTTCCGAACGCGTCGTCGTCTGCGTCGAAGGAGTTTGGATTTCGGGATCCGCCCCTATGCTCGCAGGGATGCCTCGGGGCTCGACCGTTGAAGGCTGGGCTTGCCGCGGAGGCGCTGGTGTGACGGGTGGTGTATCGATGGGCGGCGTTGTCGATGCAGTCACAATATCCGTCTTGGGTGGCGAACTCTTTTGAACTTCGCCGAATAACCCGCCGGGCGATCCAAGCTTCTCCATTATTCCGACTGTCTCTTTCCTTGGCATTATCTCACTTCGATGGTCGTGGGCCCTGGTTCGCGTTGCGGGGTACCAGCATCTGGTGCCCTCATGACCCGGCGCTCTCAAGGTCCAGGACGGCCATCCTTCCGGGTAGTTCTGCCGCACAGCCGAAGCTGAAGGAAAGCAAATAGAAGCATCCTGGCTCGGCGCAAACGACTGCCCTTCCTTTTGTGGCAACGTCTGTGGCGGTCTCGCCTCAATCCCGTTCTCGATCGGCTTTATGTCTAAAGGCACCGTCGGCTGCGATGGTGCGGTCTGAACCTCAGGCTCGATTCGGCTCTCGGCATAGGTACCCACAGCCGCAGCGGTTGGAGCCTGTAAGGGCAAAAATTCAACGGGAGGAATAGCGGCTGGAGCCTGAGCTTCCCGTAAGGGCAAAAATTCAACGGGAGGAATATCAGCTGTAGATCGCCGTGCGACCGCAACGTCGACCGGTCGATCAGAACTCTCAAACATGAAATAGCCAGCAGGCAGCGCAGCGACTACGATCGCAATCAAGAATTTCGTCCGAATGGAGACTGGATCACGGCGCCGACGCAACATTGGAGTGGACCTGCGCCGTTCCGGCTCAAATGGGATAGAGCGTCGAATCGTGGTTGGCGCCATAGCCAAAGGCGAGCCCGTGACCGTGATTACTGACAACTGGGCGGCGCGAGGTAAACGCGAAGTTTCCGGCACATCACGCGGTGAGCGATTTGTTTCGAGCTTGGCGAGTTTGTCGTCTTCCGGTGAAGTGGCGACCTCGCTTCGAGCCGACGTCTGATTGAGCAGTTCCGGCAGCCTTGTGAAATCGACCGCAATTTGTCGTGCCTCGTCGACCATCAGGAAACCGGTCTGTCCTGGCGGGTTCGGGTAGGCCCGGCCGTAGAAAAAGCCGAGTTGCCGGCCAGTGGCGTCATAGACGGCAAATCCGTTTGGGAATTCGGCGATCCGCCACGGCCCGGGAAAACGGCTGGTCATGTGGAAATCCTTAGAGGCCGGAAGCCTTGACAGACCGATGATACTGCGTCCGGCCGCGGTACCTCAAAGAAAAAGCGGCGCCGGGTGGCTAGCAGGGGGGTTGCGGGTCGCGGGCGAGCCACCTGACGCCGCAGTCACAATGGCTGTTTCCGGGTCGCTTTCTAGGGCGACCGTATGTCGCTAACTCGACAGAGCTACATTGGTTCCCCTGGGGGAACCCTTGAGTTTGTTCCCTGTCTGTTCTTAGCTTGGGGCATGCCCCTGATACTCCGCAAAACGCGCGCCCAAGCCCGAATTGAGTGATTGGACCCGACCATCTGGGATAAGGAAGACTATGCGATCGCGGATGAGACCAAGGTCGGCCGCATCTACCAACAGCGAATACACGGCGAGCTTAAATGGGTATGGTGCCTATAGACCAATCCGGCGCCGTCCCCGAACACTGGGATTGCCGACACCCTTGATGAGGCCAAGGCCGCCTTCGCCAAACGCTATGCGGAGGTCAAGAAAACGAGATGACAGCCTCGCGCCTGACTGCCGAGCAACGCCATGCCCTCCGAATACTCGCCGACGCCGGGCAGAACGGCGTCACTGAAGCGATTATGCTCGCCCATGGCTTCAGGCGTGAGATGCTTGCACGGCTTGTGCTTGCCGAGCTGGCAACGATCGTGACCAGGATGATGCGAGCGGGCGGTGCTACGACGATGAAGATTGACCACTACCTCATCACGGACGATGGACTGGCGGCGCTTGAGGAAAGCTAGGGTGTCGGCATGTGCGGGCGATTTGTCCAACGCTACACCTGGGACGACATTCAAGACCTGTACGAACTTCCGGACGGCCCTGCCCGCCATTTTGCGGGCCCACCACGACGTCGCTCGTATGGACCCGGTCAACGTCGCGAAGCCGCTAATGGCGGCACCGAGCTCGTCTCCACGCGCTGGGGGCTGGTTCCTTGGTGGTGGAAAAAGCCATTGAAGCAATTGCCGGCAAGCTTCAACGCGCGAGCGGAGAGCGTCGCCGACAAGCCCATGTTCCGCGACGCGTTCCAACGCCATCGGTGCGTTATTCCGGCAAGCGGCTATTACGAGTGGCTCAAAAAGCACGACGGCAAGCAGCCGTATTTCATCAGCGCCGCAGACGGCGGTGTGCTGAGCTTCGCTGGCCTGTGGGATCGGTGGAAGAACCCCGAGACTGGCGAGCCTGTTATATCGTGCACAATCATCGTCACGGACGCGAACGCGCTGACGCGAGCAATTCACGACCGCATGCCGGTGGTGCTCGACAAGGCGGATATCGGGCTGTGGCTGAACGGCGCGGTTGGCACGGAGCTACTAAGGCCAGCCGCCGAGGATCGCCTTCAGATGTGGCCGGTGTCGAGGCAAGTCAACAAGACCGGCAGCGGTGACGATGACCCGACGCTCCTCGACGAGGTTGCGGCCTGATGTCTGAGGACCACCGGACGCAAGGTGGCATGAAAATAAGTGGGGCGACCCAACGGCCGCCCCTTGATTGCCGCTGAGTGGACCTCCTCGGCGCACGCCGATCCCATCGGATCATCGCTATCTACGTCATCGATGGTAATCCGGCCAGCATGGCGGTGCAGCGAGAGCGCAGCGAGAATTGGAATAGATAATCTAAGTTGTTCGATGATTCGAGCGACATTCCCGGTGGAAAAGATCTGCCTGCGCTGCCTACGCGACAATCGCTGCCGAACGACTCAGCGATGGCTTCGCCACGGCGCGCCGGGAATACCGTCGACTCCGTGGTGGGAAGCCGAAATGGCCACGGAGCCCAAAAACCAGAGACTCACCGAAAGACATCGCCGAGTGCTCGAAGTCCTGGCAATTGCGCCGCACGGCCGCGACGTAAATGCTTTGCTTACTCTCGGGTTCAAGCTTGAGACGATGGCCGATCTCGTCCGCAGCGAACTTGCAACGGTTCGGATTGAGACCGTGGAGAAGCTCGACTCGAAGATCGAGGTTGCTCTCGTCCAGATCACAGACGCGGGCTGGCAGTTGCTCGAAGGTTTGACCTCGCGGAGACGGCCGCCACATCCGCCAAAAGACCGATGAGCCGCCTTTCGGCACAGGAACGGGCCGCCGCGACCGGCGTTGGATTCCGGTGTGAGATTATCGAATGTGCCTCACGCGCCCCCCCGTGCTCCGCTTATCCCCTTTGCCACGGGCCTCACTCGCGCGGTTGATCGGGGCGCGCACGGCCTTCTTCTTAGCGGCAAGCGTGCCATGATAGAGTCGTAGAGTGACGTACAGCAGTGAGAGTTTCGTATGAACTCCCCACACATCGTCACTACGACCGCTTTCTTGCTGCTCCTGTCGCAGTTCAACAGTGCCGACGCTGCTGGCCCGTATGACGGCGAATGGACCGGTACCGCGACGTCAACCGGTGAGCGATGCAAGCCGGCCGTTGTTAGGCTCACCATTGAAAGCCGGGTTGTGTTAGGCCAAGCAAAGTTTGAACGCGATGCGCCCAACATCAACGGAACTGTTGACGAAGACGGCACATTTGGGGGGACGATAGGCTTTCAGCCCATCAGGGGACAATTCATGCGGGATGAGTTCGAGGGGACCTTCAAGAGCTTAGATTGCGAATGGAAGGCTCTTCTCAGGCGCACGAGGTAAGGCCCTTGCGATTGAAGACGCGCTCGACCACGAGTACGGCCGGTTCAAGGATTTCTGGCGGGAGTGGGCGTAGCTGGTGCCTGCAATGGCCGCGGCGCCCGAGCGCGCGCCGGGGCAGGGGCCGGCGGCGGCGGAGACTCTGAGTTCTTGTAAAGGATGTATTGTTCGATCTCCTGCAGTTTGGTGATCTCGCGCGTCATCTGCTCCTGGCCGGCCGTGAGCCGCTCGACGCTGCGCATTATCTGCTCTTGACTGGTGGTGATACTGGCAGCGATCCGGTCGACGCTGCGGGTTATCTGCTCCTGACTGGCGGCAATACTGGTGGCGATCCGGTCGACGCTTTGCCGCACCGCGTCGAGGTCGAGTGACATCGCGTTGAGCTGCTGCTGATCGGGAGGAGGGGCGGCTGGCGCTGCCGGTGCGATCATGTCGGAAGCGTTCTGCGCGCCTGGCGCAGCCTGCGGCGCCAACCAGCCAAGCTGCGGGTACGAGCTTGCGATCATCTCTCTGGCCGCATCGCCGTAGGACTGCCAAGCTAAGGTGGCAGCGACGCCGATGCAAAACGTGATCAGGAAACCGGTGAGGCTCGGCATAGGACGGATCTGCTCCTCCCCCTTACGGCTGTTTAACAGGCCAGCATTTTGCTGACTAGAGCATACGATTCCTAGGTGGCCCCAGGGCCGGCCTGTAACAGCAGGCAGAGGTGCGGCTAGACCTGCGCTCCGTCGCCCCTGACGATAGCTTATCCCCCGATAGCTTCCGTGCCCGGCGGACGCCGACTGCGGAGGGTGTGGTCCACTGCCGACTTGCGAGGTGCACAACTCGACGGCTACCCGGGGTAGACCGGTCATGGTGCCAATCTGCCAAGGCAGCTCGGTGCCAACGAGCGCGCCAGAGTGGCGGATCTTCAACGTCGCACCGAGATCCGTCCTGCCTATTTGGTTGTAGCTACCTATTTCGCCCGCTTCCACACTACCAGTGCGGTTCCCTCTCCACTCGATCGATTAAAGTTAGTGTACCTAAGCTCATCTCCGATGATGGTAAAAAGACGCTTTTGATCGGTCCCTACCCAGTTCGGGAAGGTACTTCCTTCAACGTGAACGGTGACCAGATGATCTTCCACACTGACCGAGTAAGTACCGAAGTAGGCTATAGTCCCCTGAACGATTGCCGCGTTCTCTTCCGGGGTCCCTGCCACGCGGCTGCTGGATCCGAATTTTGGAAGGTCAGAGCGAGTGACCGTAATTGAAAATCGGCCATTGCTCTCAAAAATTAGCGAGCCCTTTGGGGTTGGACCGAATGGCTCAATTTTCTTTTGCCCGCCCTGGTTGACAGTAATCGAGACCAGGGTCCACGCACCTACAAGCTCTTTGGACCCTTGAGCAAGTCCGTCGCTAGCCGACAAACTAAATCCGATCGCTAGCATAATCCTTGTGATGGTGAACTTGCGAAAGCGCCGCATGGTGGTCCTCCGTGACCGCGTTCCTATTCCACACCGTGATCCGGGCCGTCTCCGCTCAAAGCGACAGTCCCTTTCAGACTGTATGTCCTTCCCTGAAGAGGCGACTCACCCTCGATATTACGGCGAGGGTTACCCGGATTGGCCGGGCAGAGCCTCAAACAAGGAGGGCGAGTCGTGGACCAGCATAGCCGGGCTTTCGTCGGAATCGATACGTCAAAGTTGCGCAATGCGGTTGCGGTCGCGGAGGATGGTCGTGACGGCGAGAAGCAGATAAAGGTGGCAGCCGCACCGAGGGCGGTGCGCGAGATT
>WNFT01003832.1_pt1 | contig 13439 bp, 12 predicted proteins | sample 5400191 | NCBI WGS metagenome assembly WNFT01 (sample SAMN13153359, study PRJNA577476) | soil metagenome | isolation source: 80 cm saprolite under Madrone tree | place: USA:California | collected 2016-06-14
TTGCTCATCCTTCAACATCAGGCGAATCAAGGCTGACCTCCATTTTTCAGCCTTGAATCCGATCCCAACATCCGTGGGAATCCCTTGCGTCACCCCCGAGTCAATCAGTCGCACAAACCCGAATGTCTACAGACCCTAGGACGCGTCAGGAAATATTGCATCACCTGCATGTCATCGCCCGCGAAAGAGCGTATGAGAAATTGAAAGCCCTCATCCTGAGGAGGCCGCCCTCCTGAGCTTGTCGAAGGATGGGCGGCCGTCCTGAGGCTCTCGAAGGACGAAGGATGGCAACAGGTACGGCGGAGCAGGTGGCCATCCTTCGAGACGCGCCGCTAAGAAGCGGCGCTCCTAGTACGAAAGTGAAAACAAAATTCCCGCCGGGCAGCACCATGGAGAATAGACTTTCATCCGCAGTGGTCGGCCCCGCCGGTGGGCAACTCACTCTCGGCCTTTGGAATTGGCGTTCGGCGAACGAGCTACTTGTTGCCACCGCCGCCCTGAAAATCGCCGTTGGTGCCGTATCGCGGCGCGGGCTTCGACGGCGTGTAGGGGCCGAATTCACTTTCCACGCGGGGAGCGACACGGGTTGCCCCATGGGGGGCGTACGCCATTCCGTGGGGGGCCGCGTAGGGCGCCCAGTGAGGGGCGACGTACACGTAGGCGTGGCTCGGGACCGGCTGCCAATTCTGCATCTGCGTCGCCATCGCCGGAGATGCAAGCAGCGCGGCGATACCGGCAACCGTCGAAATCAGGTTCATTTTCATGGCTAAGCTCCTTTCGGGAGCATTCCCCTCAACCAGAATGTCCCGGGTTCACGACCACGGCTGTGATCTGTCCCCAGGTACGTTCAGGAATCCGGAAAGTTTCAAACCCGGGCGAAAGAAATACAGGCGGCCAACTCCGAAACCGGCCGCTCATCAATGTTGGCAATGACCTCCGCGATCCTGTCTGCCGCCGTCGTCGTCAGGAACGCCCGCGTGACGCGATCGAATTTCTGCCGCGCCGTTGCCCAGTCGAACGGATTTGTGTGAAAGCCATGGTAGTCGTCTCGCGCGGCTCGCAGCACCGTCCCGTCATTGAGCTCGACTTCGAGGACGGCAGGCATGCGCTGCGGAAATCGCTCCGACAAGGCTTGATCAGGCGTGATGACGATGCGCCGCAGCAACTCCTGGACGTCCCGGGCGGCGATCCGCTCCGGCGCGTATTGCTCCGGCTGCACTTCTCCATCGAGAAGCGCGACCGCCAGCATGTAGGGCAGGCTGTGATCCGCCTCCTCCTTCGTGCGCACCGTGCGCTTGTCGCCCTCCTCGCCGCCGCCGATGATCTGATAGGCGACGCGGAACGTCTTGAGCCGCATTTCCCGCACCTTGTCGATCGCGAAGCTCGGCTGCGAGCGGATGTCCAGAGCGGCGTCGAGCGCCGATTGGGCGTGAATCTCGGCGTTGTGCTTCTTGATGATCGTCAGCCGCACGCGCTCGAGGTCCTCTGAAAGCCAGTCGATCTCGAACGGCCCCGAGATCGTTTCCTTGAAGCCCTTGTTGCCTTCGAAGACCGCCGCCGGCCCGGTGATGCCGTGGGCCGCGAGGAGCGCCGCGTGGGTCGCCGCCATTGCGGTGTTTGGATAAGCAAGCCCCTTCCAATGCGAAAGCGCGCCGGTCCGGGTGACCCGCAATGCCACATTCGCGGTCCCGCTGATGGCGATGGCATTGGCGATCTGATCGGGCGGCAGGCGGAGCGCCTTGGCGACCCCAGCCGCCGCCGCGTAGGCGCCCTGGGTGGTATGGTCGAAGCCCTTGTCCCGCACCGGCGCGACATCGCTCAACCGCGTGTGCACCTGGTAGGCGATCGCCAGTGCGGTGAGGAAGTCGGCGCCGCTTGCCCCGCGCATCTCCGCCGCAGCCAGCACGGCGCCCATATTGTCCGATGGGTGATTGGTCTCAGAGGGGGCCAGGTAACTGTCCATGAAATCGAGGTAGCGGCTGAGCGCCCCGTTGAAGAATGCGGCGCGGTCCGGCGACGTCTTTCCGCCTCCGATCAATGTCGCGAGCGGCCGCCCCCCAAGCTCCTCGATCACGCGGGAGATAGCCAAGATCGGCGGTGCATCAAGGGCGCCGATCGCGACACCGATGGTATCGAGCACCCGGATTTTGAGCTGTTGCCGCGCTTCTGCGCTGATGTCGGCAAACTGCCTTTCATCGACGAAACGGGCGAGCCGTTCAACTTCGGTCATTGCTGTCGGCGATCCTGAGCTCATATCCGTCAAAGCGAGGGTTGTACTCCAGAAGCGACCACGGCACCCGATGGTGGTCGGTCTCGAACCCGATGCTGTTTCCGAGGCCAAAGTTCACGACCGCATAGGCGATCTCGCCCGTTGCCGCGTCCGCCATCACCCATTCAATCCGCCCGAGTCTATTGCCGTCGGCGGCGTAAACGGGCGCTCCCTTGGCATTGTCGCTGGCGACCAGGCGGCGGTTTCCATCGATATCGCTGGCTGCTGCGGTTCGAAAGCTCTGCTCGGTGCCCATTCGATGCTCCTGCGCTAGGCCCAAGTCGAACATTCGCGCTTGCGGGCTGCCGACTTTCCCGTGCATCTCCGTCTGAGGGGCGGCACGAGGTAACGGCCGGCTGTTTGCCGAACACGTATTTGCCCATTCGGTTTCTTCATTGTGAAAAATTGCCGCGCAACGGGTTAGTCAGCCGCCTCATGATGGGGTGGAACTGAGGTTTCGGGATTTCCAGGCCGGCCTCACGTGCCCCAGCCAACCACGCATCCATAGCTATGCGCACTTCTGCGAAGGCCTCTTCCGGCGTGCTGCCGAATGCCGCGCAGGACTTCAAATCCGGAACATCGGCGACCCAGGCGCGGTCTGCCTCGGACCAGAACACAATAATGGCGTAGCGGTTCGCGGTCACTCTTCAAGCCTCAATCCGAACTCCTCTATTATATCTCTCAATTGGCGTGACATCGCTCACTTGTCCACACCGCGCCTTGCTCCACTCGGTGAATCCGTCCAAACGATCGGGCCTCCTTAACCCGTGCGCATCTCATCGATGGGGCAGAGGGACGCTATGGAATTTCATGCTGATCTGCATGTGCACTCCAAATATTCCCGGGCTACCAGCCGCGACCTCGACCTTGAGCATCTCGCCTGGTGGGCGGCCCGCAAGGGTATCGCCGTGGTCGGCACCGGGGATTGCGTGCATCCGGCCTGGCTCGCGGAGATCAAGGACAAGCTCGTGCCCGCGGGTGGCGGACTGTTCGCACTCAAACCCGAGATCGAGGCCGACATCTGGAAGACCCTGCCGCCCTCATGCCGGACTGCGGTGCGCTTCATGCTGTCGGTCGAAATCTCGACCATCTACAAGAAAGGCGAGCGCACCCGAAAAATCCATCATCTCATTTATGTTCTGGATTTCGCTGCGGCCGACCGGCTCGCCGCAAGCCTTGGACGGATCGGCAACATCGCGTCCGACGGGCGGCCCATCCTGGGGCTCGACTCCCGCGACTTGCTGGAGGTCGCGCTGGATTCCGGGCCGCATTCCTTTCTCGTCCCGGCGCATATCTGGACGCCGTGGTTTGCCGCCCTCGGCTCGCAGTCCGGTTTCGATTCCATCAATGAATGCTATGGCGATCTCTGCGACCACATCTTCGCCGTCGAAACCGGCTTGTCCTCCGATCCGGCGATGAACTGGCGGGTCTCTTTCCTCGACCGCTATCGCCTGACCTCCAATTCCGATGCGCATTCGCCCGGCAAGCTCGGTCGGGAGGCCACGCGCTTCTCGTGCGAACCCGATTTCTTCGCCATGCGGCGCGCGCTTGAGACGGGCGAGGGCTATGAGGGGACGGTGGAGTTTTTCCCCGAAGAGGGGAAATACCATCTGGACGGACACCGCGCCTGCGGCGTGCGGCTCGATCCGGCCGAGACCATCGCCCATGACGGACACTGCCCGGTCTGCGGCAACCGCGTGACTTTCGGCGTTGCGCATCGCGTCGAGATGCTCGCGGACCGCAAGGAAGCGGATGCGCCGCCGCCGCCGACCGCCGGCGCGGTGACGAACTTGGTGCCGCTGCCGGAGATGCTCTCGGAAATCGTCGGCGGCGGTGTCGCCTCGCAAGGCGTGACGCGCGCCTATGATCGCACCACCGCTGCGCTGGGCTCGGATTTCGCCGTGCTGGAAGCGGTCCCCGTCGAAGACATCGCCAAAGTCAATCCATTGCTCGGCGAAGCGGTGGACCGCCTGCGCGCCGGCAAAGTGATCAGGCAGGCCGGCTATGACGGCGAATACGGCGTGATCCGCTTGTTCGAAGAGGGCGAACTCGATCGCCTGACGCGAGGTGACCTGCTGTTTGAGGCTCCGACGCGCCGTCGCGTACGCGTCAGGCACAAGGCCGCGCTGGGGGGCGCTGAGACGCAAGAGCCGCGCGACGTGGCTCCGCTCCCTCCCTACCCTCCCGCTTCCCCCACCCTTCCCTCCCGCCTTCCCTCCCGCGCTCGCGGGGGAGGGTTAGGAAGGGGGGCGGGGGAGGGCAGGGAGGGGGCGGCCGGCCGGACCGGCGTCCTCGCCGCGCTCGATGCGGACCAAGCCGGCGCGGCCGCAGCGGCGGACGGGCCGCTGATCGTCATGGCCGGTCCCGGCTCCGGCAAGACGCGCATGCTGACGCACCGCCTCGCCCATCTTATCCTGGAGCGCGGCGTGCCGGCGGCGGCGTGTCTTGCCGTCACCTTCACGCGCCGCGCGGCGGGGGAATTGCAGGACCGGCTTGCCGCTTTGCTGCCGCCCAGCGCCGGAGCCTGCGCGGTCCACAGCTTCCATTCGCTGGGGCTCGCGATCCTGCGCGCCAATGGTGCAGCGGCCGGCCTCCAACCGGATTTCCGCATCGCCGATGAACCGGAACGAAGAGCCGCGCTCGCGTCGGCCCTGGGCGTCACGGACAGCAAGGCTGCGCGGCTTTTGAAAGCGATCTCGCGTCTGAAGCGCACAGGACGGGAGCCCGATGATGGGGAGGCAGCTTCGGCCCTGGCGGCCTGCCGCCGGCTGGCGATGGAGCAGAACTGGGTCGACTTTGATGATCTGGTGGGACGAGCGGTCGATCTCCTGGAGACGAATGCGCCGCTCGCGGCGCTGTGGCAGAACCGCTTCTCCCATGTTTGCGTCGATGAGTTCCAGGACGTGGACGAACCGCAATACCGGTTGCTCCAGCGCCTCGCGCCGCCCGCCGGCAATATCTGCGTGATCGGCGATCCAAACCAGGCGATCTATGGTTTCCGCGGCGCGACGGCGGCGTGCTTTACGCACTTCCGGCAGGATTTCCCCTCGGCTCGGACCATGCGGCTTAAGCGCAACTATCGCTCCACCGGCACGATCGTCACTGCCGCCGCCCAGGTCATCGGCGAGGGAACGCCGGAGGACATCACGCGGCCCATGCAGGATCCGGTCATCGTCCATGCCGCGTCGACGGAACAGGCGGAGGCGGAGTTCGTGACCGCGATGCTCGAAAGCCTTTTGGGCGGGCACGACCTCTTGGCCGCCAACCGAGAGCAAATCCTCAACGGGGCCGGCACGGGGCTCGGCTTTGCGGATTTCGCGGTGCTCTATCGCACCGGTGCGCAGTCAGCCGCACTCAGGGACGCGTTCGATCGGGCGGGCATTCCCTTCAAGAAGAGTTCCCCGGCACCCATCGCGGGCCAGACCCTGGTGCGGGCTTTGTTGGGTGCCCTGGAGCGGCAGGACTCCGATCTCTGCGCCCTGGATTTGTCCGCGCGCATCGCCGCCGCGGCCGAACAGATGCGGCGAGACGGGTCCGACATCGCGGCGCTGGCTGAGGCAAAGCGTTGGCTCACCGCGCTCGCCGGCGCCGGGGATGAGGCGCTGTTGCGCGAACAGGTTGCCCTCTCCACGGAAGCGGATTTCTGGGACGCGCGCGCCGAGCGGGTGTCACTGCTCACCATGCACGCCGCGAAGGGACTGGAATTTCCGGTGGTGTTCGTGGTCGGCCTCGAAGACGGGCTGATGCCGTTTTCCTGGGGCGCTTCAGAGGCTTCAGGAGCCGAAGACGGGTCCGAGGAAGGCGGCCCGGATGCCGAGGAGCGCCGCCTCTTCTACGTCGCGATGACGCGCGCCAAGGACCGGCTGTTCCTCAGCCGCGCCCGGCAGCGCACGTGGCGCGGCCAGCCGCGCACCTTGCCACCCTCGCCATTCCTCCGCGATATCGCGGCCGAGCTCGTGCTTCATCAGGCGCCGCCTGCCCGAAAGGAGCGGCGCGAGGCAGTGCAGTACAGCTTGTTCTAAGGCGCCTCGCGCGAGAGGGTATGGTAGCAGCCGATCCCGCCTTCAGGCGGGACCGGCACTAACCTGGAAAAATACCCTACGAAACTTGAATTTGTAGGGTATCCATATTGGTCGCGAACGTCGGACGGATTTCAGTTGTGGCTGCAGGGCGACACGCAAGCGCGTCCCCATGGCGCCCCTACTCGAACAACTTTGCGATTTCCGCCATCGGCCGAAATAACTTCATCGGCTGATCCGGGAATGGCAAAAAGCTCTCGCGTTCATAAAACCGACGGGCATTCTCATCCTTGGCGTCGACGACTACGGCGAAGGACGCGATCTCGCTGCGGACGGACCGGAAGAGTGCGTCGGCCAACAGAAAGCGCCCGTAACCCTTGCCCCGATGACGCCGGTCTACCGCAAGCCGGCCGAGGAGGGTTGCCGGAACGAGCGGGTAGCGCGGCAGTTTCTGGGCAGTCTGTGCGGGCAGTTCCGCGAGATTCACGGCCGTCGCCGACAATGTGTAGTAACCGCCGATGGCACCGCCAGGCAGAACCAAAACGAACGGCGCTGCCATGTTCTTGCGGGCGTCTTGCCCGGCCTGAACCCGCAGATACCGATCAAGGGGTTCTACGCCACTTTCGAAACCAGCCCGGTCGTGCTGCGGACCAAGCGCCTCGACCCGCAGCGCGTCCTCGGCAGCGCCGCTCACTCGTCAAACGCCGGTCGCTCGGCGATAACGGCGCACCGTGTCGCGCAATCGGTCGTTGACAGGCCGCGGCTTGATCAGGGCTTCCACAAACGCGTGGCTGTCGCGCAGCGACAGATCGATGCGCTGGTGCTCCTCGATGGCGCGGCGGGCGGCGTCCTGCACGCTGGTCAGCACGAAATCCGTCACGGTCCGACCCTGCAAGGCCGCGGCACGTTCAATGAGGTTCTTCTGATCAGCCGTGACGCGCGTCTCCAGACGTTCACCACGGACACGGCTGCGAGGCGGCTTGGAACGAGGCGACTTGGAAGCTGGTTCGGCCATTGTCTTTTCTCCTGGCGGGAATGTACGGCCAATGGCCGGGTCTTTCAAGGTCCTCCTCGGCCTCTCGAAGCGGCTGATGACGTTTCAGACCGCGCTCGACCAGGACGTGGATGTCGTGATCAGAACAAATCGCGGTCGCGAACGGCCGGACGGCTCCTCAAGTCGAGGCAGCGTGATTGATCTCTTCGAGATCAGCCTTTTTTCGTTGGTTTGGCTGCCTGGCTCGAAGCAATCCCTGGCACCCATCAATTTGGCCAAAAACAGCTAACCGATCGCGTCAGCAGCTCCTTGGATCCTACGTTCGATCTGCGCTGGCGATGCTTTCATCTCTACTGGAGTCTGCAAAGCTACGCTCCACCGCGCTCCGTCAGGACTTTAGTGCACTGCGATATTGCAGCGTCAAATTCATTATCAATCAAGCTTATCAAGATCGAAAGTGCTAGCTGCTCTTTGTCAGACATATCGGCACCTCTAATTCTCTCATATATCTTTCGCACCGTCGGATTTGTGACGTTGAACCACACCTCATCACCAAGATCCCAACCTATCTTACCAGGCCTTATCCCGGGTTCTACAAACTTCACCCGCTTACCAACCGCAGATCTCAAATCCTTGGGTAGGCCCAGCGATCTGAGGTCGCGAACAGCAAATGATTCAAGCAAATCGATGACTTTGATGTTATGCATGCTCAGATACGGAGAAATGATATCAAACTCTCTTATCTTGCCGACACCGCCATCCGCCCGTACAGCCTCGATTACAATCTCGCTTAACTTGTATGCCAGCTCAGCTTGCATCGCAGCAATGTCGTCCTTTTTATGCCACAGATTGACGCCGTCCATATCCGCCAGAGGTTTGACCCACGTACCCTCCTTGTAACAAACATAGACACGCTCTACATTCGATTTTACGATGCTTTCCAGAGTGGAATAAGATCCGTCAAATAATTGAACATGTAGCCGCCCGGCTTCATGTAGAAGCTGGATCTTTTCTTCTTTTGCACTTTTCAAGTAGGCATAGGCAAATATGATCGCCACTTGATCGCGAAATTGTTTCTTTTGTGACTCGGCGGCGATCTTTTCGAATAGTAGGTTAGACCGCGCTCTTAGCTCACTTCTCTTTTCTTTCAATTTATCATTATTGACGACTGCATCGCGAGCCACTGGAAGGTCGATCGCCTTGGCCGCAAAATTGATGAACCCGCTACAGTATCCCAATGAATCAGGCAGCCAATCGCTCGTTCGCTCCTCGCAAACAAAAATTCCGTCGTTCAATATATCGATCGAGCCTTGCGCGCTAACAGCCTCAGCCCCTTCCTTATTCCAGGGAACGGTAATTCGACAATAGTATCCGTTTCCTTCGATTCCAACGGCTCCCTCACCGAGGTCTATTCCCTCGACGCGCGTACCGCTCCTTTTCACCGCTGCGAAAAGATCGCGTCTAGATGACTGAAACTCCTTTTCATCTCGCGTGGTAAAAAAATAAACTTCAGCCAAACTTACCATCCGGCAATAGTGTCGCAGAACGTCGTCGGCATCAAGGCCGCAAAATTCCTCCTTCAGATAGACCATCACACTACTGCCGCCGATGTCTCCTTGAACCGCACTTAAATCAATGCGCTCACCATAACCACCGATTGCCAACTCGAATGGTCGACCGGTTTCTCCCTTTTGACTGCGAATCACGAAATTCGAAGCAACTCGAAAACAGCTCAACAGTCCGATCCCAAAGTTTGCGATCAGGCTTTTTCCGGTTTCCTTAAGCAGGTTTTGCACCGACTCCTTGGTGTTTCTAGATTGGCCAATCCACAAAAGCGTGTCTTTGACTTCGGCCACGTCCATGCCAGATCCATTGTCATCGATCCGAATGGCAAGCAGCTTGCCGGTAGCATCTCGAAATTCGGCCACGGCAATTTTAGCGTGATAAGGTATACCATTTTTTTTGCATCGAGCCGCTTCGACGTATGTTGCATCTAATGCATTTTGGATCAACTCTCGAACAAACACATTTGGATCTTGGTATATGCCACTGACGAGCATATCCAAAACGGCAGCCGTATCAGTCTTGAATGACAAATCTTGATCGAATTCAGATTCAAGCTCTTGAATACGCAGTTCAATACCAGTAATAGGCATCAGATCAGAATGAAAATAGGGAGATACTCTTTTGAGTTGAGCTTCGATTTCAGAGGCATACCTTTCGACTGCAGCTTTGCCTTCGTCTGAAAAAGAGATTGCGGACAACAAAATCTTGTTTCCGGATCGGTTGATACCTGAAATTTGCATATGCCGCTTCCAGTGCCGAGCGCTATCCTCCTCCATGGACAGATAGTCAAAAACAATCCGTGGTGCACGACTTTCGTCAGCATGACAAATGTCTGCCATAGACAGGCACGCGGCGAGCATTCGAAGTCGAACACGGTTACTGCCCAACACCACGTCTGGGCCAAGTTCTGATATGCTGTTAACGTGGTGGCCGCGAATTATTTCACCTATATGCGTCGCTTCTGGCGTTGATAACCCGAGTTTGTCCTGTAGTCGACGTAGCTCTGCAGGGGCATTATTAGCATGCTCCCGCCGAGCCCTAGCTTCGTCTCCCGGAAATTTCGGTATCATAAAAACGTCATGACAATAGGTGGCGCAAAGCAGACAAAAAGCTTCCGCCGCGGAAAATCCGCTGATGTCCCTGTCCCCCAATAGCCAGTCGTAGATCTCTTCCACTTTAGTGATATGCGATAACCCGTGCGCTGTGTATGAAAGGTGAGCACCGGATTGTGCCCATTCGAGTAATTTTATTGCTTGTAATTCAAAGGCTTTGAACCGTGCGAAGAGCCCCTTGTCACTCCGGCTTAAATGGTCGCGGACTTTTCTTTGATTCTGGATTTTCATGTTCCGTCGCGGCCTCATCCGCAGAGATCAAGACCATACTCTAAGTTGCAGAGAGTGTGTAGCTAGATCTCGGAGCCTGCACCCACACATTGGCCGACCGGTATGCGTCGGGCCGTCTTGCTCACAGCAAATGACTAAATACCTTGCTTTTTCAATAAAATGTACATTCGCCCTCCTATTCCCACTCGATCGTCCCCGGCGGTTTGCTCGTCACGTCGTACACCACCCGGTTCACCCCCTTCACCTCGTTGATGATCCGCGTCGCCACCCGGCCGATGAACTTCATGTCGAACGGATAGAAATCCGCCGTCATGCCGTCGGTCGAGGTCACGGCGCGCAAGGCCACCACGTAGTCGTAGGTGCGGCCGTCGCCCATCACGCCCACGGTCTTCACCGGAAGAATCACGGCGAAGGCTTGCCAGATATTGTCGTAGAGCCCGGCGCGGCGGATTTCCTCGATGAAGATTTCGTCGGCGAGCCGCAGAATATCGAGCTTCTCGGCCGTGATCTCGCCCGGGCAGCGGATCGCGAGGCCGGGCCCGGGGAACGGATGGCGGCCGACGAAAGCATCGGGCAGGCCGAGTTCGCGGCCGAGTGCGCGCACTTCGTCCTTGAAGAGCTCGCGCAAAGGCTCGACCAGCTTCATGTTCATGCGCTCGGGCAGGCCGCCGACATTGTGGTGGGACTTGATCGTCACCGACGGCCCGCCGGTGAACGACACGCTTTCGATCACGTCCGGATAGAGCGTGCCCTGGGCGAGGAATTGCGCCGGCGCCCGGCCATCCACTGCGATCTTCCTGGCCTCAGCCTCGAACACATCGATGAACAGCTGGCCGATGGTCTTGCGCTTCGCCTCGGGGTCGGTGACGCCCTTGAGCGCCGCCAGGAACTGCGGCTGCGCCTCAACGTGGACAAGCGGGATATTGTAGCTGTCGCGGAACAGCGTCACCACTTTGCGGCCTTCGCCGAGTCGCAGCAGGCCGTGGTCGACGAACACGCAGGTGAGCTGGTCGCCGATCGCCTCATGGATCAGCACGGCCGCAACGGCGGAATCGACGCCGCCCGACAGGCCGCAGATCACCCGCCCCGTGCCCACCTGCCGGCGGATTTTGTCGATCGCCTCGTCCCGGAACGCCCGCATAGTCCAGTCGCCGGCGCAGCCGGCAATGTTGCGCACAAAGTTGCGTAAGAGCGCGGCGCCGTGGGGGGTGTGCACGACTTCGAGGTGGAACTGCGTGGCGTAGAATTTGCGCTCCTCATCCGCGATGACGGCGATCGGCGCATTGGGCGATGTGGCGACGGGACGAAAGCCGTCGGGCAGCCGCGTCACCCGGTCGCCATGGCTCATCCACACCGGGTACCGCTCGCCCTTGCGCCATACGCCGTCGAACAAGGTACAATCTTCGGTCACCTCCACCTCGGCGCGGCCGAACTCGCGGTGGTGGCCGCCCTCGACCTCGCCGCCAAGCTGCTGCGCCATCGCCTGCTCGCCGTAGCAGATGCCGAGCACCGGCAGGCCGGCCTGATAGAGCTCGGGCGGCGGCAGCGGGGCATCGGCGTCGAGCACCGAAGCCGGGCCGCCGGAGAGGATCACGGCCCGGGGCTTCATCGCCGCGAAGGCTTCGCCCGCTTTCTGGAACGGAACAATCTCGCAATAGACGCCGTCTTCGCGCACGCGCCGGGCGATCAGCTGGGTGACCTGGGAGCCGAAATCGACGATGAGGATTTTGTCGTGCATTGGTGGTGGTTCACCGATCGTCAGCAGCGCCGCGATTCGTTTGCCCGCTGCGTCAAGCCCGTTATGTGCGGCGCGCCATAGGCCCGGTCAAGCCCCGGCGCTGCCGCGGTCTGATGCATTGACGCCCCGCCGTCCCGGCTTATTGTCCGGACCGACCGTTCGATGTGGCCGCTACTCGGCGCAGGGAGGGACCGGGATGAACAAGCGCGTGCTTCTGACAATCGCTTTCGGCCTTACGGCCTCTGTCCCGGCCTTTGGCGCCGAGATCAACATCATCAGCGCTGGCGCAGTCGAGCCCGGAGTCGTCGCCGCGGCGGACGCATTCCGCAAGGAGACCGGCACCGAGGTCAAGATCAAATTCGCCACCGCCCCCGCGATCCAGCAACGGGTCGGCAGCGGCGAGGCGGCCGATGTGGTGATCGCGCCGCCGGCGCTCATCGAGGAACTCGCGAAGGCCGGCAAGCTCGACGGACCGGGGCGCGCTACGGTCGGACGGGTCGGGGTCGGGGTCGTGGTGCGCAACGGTGCCGCAAAGCCCGATGTGTCGTCGGCCGATGCGCTCAAGCGCGCTTTGCTCGACGCCGAATCGGTCGTCTACAACAAGGCATCGACCGGCCTCTATCTCGAAAAGCTGTTCGAACGGCTCGGCGTTGGCGTTGAGGTCAAGGGGAAGGAAACGCGCTACCCGGACGGCGCCGCCGTGATGGAGCATGTCATCCATGGCAAGGGCAAGGAAATCGGCTTCGGCGCCATCACGGAGATCAAGCTCTATGGCGACAAGGGCGCGCAATTTGTCGGGCCGCTGCCGGGAGATGCCCAAAATTATACCAGCTATGCGGCGGCGCCTTCGGCCGCGCCCGCCAACCGCGACGGCGCAGCGGCATTCGTGAAATTTCTCGCCGGCCCGGCCGCGAGGGCGGCTTTCCAGGCGAAGGGCGTCGAGTAGGTTGCCGGCGGATGCGGGCATCCCGCACCCGTGAACAGGAGGAAAATGAATGCGAGGCTTGGTGGTTTTGGCGGCGTTGATGGTGAGTTCAAGCGTGTTCGGGCAGGAGTGTATCCGGCCCGAGTGGGGCAAGTGCGTATCGTTTCCGAATGGCGGATCGCATACCGGCACATCGATCCAGAAAGAAAAGATCCAGGCGGAGGTCACTCCCGGTCCGGACATCTGCGTGATCAACGAGGAGGAGATCGGCGGCTATACGTTCGCGCGCTTCGGGCGTAACGGCACGCCGTGGCCGAACGCGGACTGGGCGGCGAACGTCGACGATTTCTGCTTTTTCAAGAAGTGAGTGGCGGACCGGCTCTGGGACCGCGGGCGTCCCGCCCGCCCTGCAACCAAGAAGCAGGCGGGACGCCCTGTCAAAGAGCGGGCGGGACGCCCGCGGTCCCAGTCCCCGTCGGTTACACCTTCTTCGGCCAGGGCACGCCCTGATAGCCGAGCGGCACCGAGCCGATGCCCTTGTAGTTGAACTTCTGCACGCGCTTACCCTCGTAGGTCTCGGTCGTG
>WNFT01013470.1_pt1 | contig 13439 bp, 12 predicted proteins | sample 5400191 | NCBI WGS metagenome assembly WNFT01 (sample SAMN13153359, study PRJNA577476) | soil metagenome | isolation source: 80 cm saprolite under Madrone tree | place: USA:California | collected 2016-06-14
TCATGCGCAAGCGATCGCGCGCACGGGAAATTTTCTGGAGGACATTAACGCCCAGAACTTACGCCAACGTTGGACAAACACGGTGGGTTTAGGCGCGCGATTCAAGACGCCGTTCGGCGGCGCACTGGCGATTGATTACGGATACGTTCTGAATCCGCCGCAGTTTCTGATCCCGCAGGGGTTGAACACCAATGCTCCGTTTACCGCGATTTATCGTTTGCACCAGGGCCAAATTCAATTTCGTTTGACGCAAACGTTCTGAGCGGCAAGGAGCAAAGCGCGAAGGGCAAAGAGCAAAGAGAAGTGAGCAGGGGGGAAAGGAGAAAGAAATGAAAATTGCAAATTGCAAATTAAGAACTTCAAAATGTAACGGTAACGACCATTGCGCCGTGAGGCTGCCAAACAATTCGCAATTTTCAGTTTTCAATTTTCAGTTTTCAATTCCACTGCTTTTTGCCCTTTGCTCCTTTCTCTTTGCTCTTTGCCCTTCCGTGCACGCGCAAGTCATCGCCGACAAAGCCGTCGCCAGCGTTACCAACGGCTCGCGCGCGACGCCCGATCTGATCACTTACTCGGACCTGATTTGGCAACTGGCGCTTGAGCCGGCCACGCCGTTCGCTGAGAAACCAAGCTCGGGAAATCTCAACCGCGCTTTGCGACAGCTGGAAGACCAGGTGCTGGTGCTGCAGGAAGCGCGCAAGCTGCCCAGCGCCGACACGCCTGAGGCCCGCAAAGATCGCGATGAAGAGGTCAAGAAGCGTCGCGATGAACTCGCTCAGTTGATGGGCTCGGCGGCGCACTTGCAGGAGCGTATGACGCGGGTCGGGCTCACCAGCGAGCAATTGGATTCGATCCTGCGCGACCGCGTGATGGTTGACAAATATTTCGATTTTCGTTTTCGCGCTTTCGTCGTAATCGCACCCAGGGAAATCACCGACCGCTATAACGAAACCTATGTACGAGAACGCAACAGCGGCCGCATCGTTCCCACTCTCGATCAGGTCCGCAGCCGGATCGAAGAAGATCTGAGAGTCGAGAAGATCGCAGCCGAGATCGATGCGTTCGTGGACAGGTTGCGGAATCCTGCCCCGATTCGGCGTTTCATACTACCTCACAGCGAAGTTTTCTGAGCGTGCGACCCGCGTTAGGGCGGTCGTGCGCCAGCAGGATATGCCAATCGAGATCGTGTCCGAACATCCGGAACCTCGGCTCACCGGTTTTTGTCGGGGCGCCGGGAACGCGCTATGGTCATTGAGCGCGATAGCAGTGCGCAAGCGTCGCTTCGTGCTGCGCGCGATGCTTGTGGCTGTGCTGCTCGCAGTCGTTGGCGGCGCAGTCCTGCTCGTTAATTCGTATCGCTCGTACGCAAAGCTGGTGGACGCCCGCCTGGCGCGCGGGTATCTGACCAGCCGCGGCGGGATCTTTGCGGCGCCACGCACTCTGCTTCCGGGCCAAAAGTTTTCGCGCGACGAACTGGCCGTTGTCTTACGTCGCACCGGCTATCTGGAAACGGATAGTGCCGGCGAGATTTGGAACGGCAGCTTTACAGTGTTGAGCGACGCGATCGAAATTCGGCCGGCGAACGACGGCGGGTACCCGGAAGCCGTTAGAGTCACCTTTGATCTTAATGGACGCATCGCTGAATTAAGCGGCGATGGCGTCACGCTGGATCGATTTGCCCTGGAACCGGAAGCGCTCACCAACGATGCGCGAATGAAGGAAGGTGCGCGCCGTCCGCTGGCTTTCAAAGAAATTCCAACGGTGCTGGTGCAGGCGATCACCTCAATTGAAGATCGCCGCTTTTTCGATCATCACGGTCTCGATGTTTGGGGCGTGGCGCGGGCGCTGTTGCGCAATGCCGGTGACGAACGGATTGGCCAGGGCGGTTCGACAATCACCCAGCAACTGGTCAAGAACACTTACCTAACGCCCGAGCGGACCCTGCGGCGCAAGTACGCGGAAGCGATGTTGGCCTTCACCATCGAGCGGCGTTTGCCGAAGGAAGACATTTTTGCGCTTTACTGCAACGAGATTTATCTGGGGCAGCGCGGCGCGCTGGCGGTCCGCGGCGTCGACCAGGCGGCACGCGTGTATTTTGGAAAGCATTTGAACGAACTGACCGTCGGCGAAGCCGCGACAATCGCCGGCATGATTCAAAGCCCGGCGCGTTACGCGCCACTCGCGCACAACGATGCCGCAAGTGCGCGGCGCAACACCGTGCTGGGCACGATGGTGCGCGACGGCTTCATCACGCTCGAGCAGGCCGCGGCGGCGGCGAAAGAGCCTTTGACGATCTCTGATTTCGATCCGGCTCGCGAATCATCGGCTCCGTACTTTATTGATTATGTGAATCGGCGGGGCAGTAGCCCGACCGTGAGGGAGGGCTTGGACGGCGCTCCGATAATCACGACGCTCGATCTCGATCTGCAACGAATGGCCGAGGAAGCAATCAAGCGACAACTCGATCGCCTCGAAGCGATTTACAAACCACGCGGGCTGACGCCGCAGGCTGCGCTGGTCGCGCTCGACCCGCGCACGGGCGATGTTTTGGCGATGGTCGGCGGTAAGGACTATGCGGCGTCGCAACTGAATCGCGCCACCGACGCGCGCCGCCAACCCGGTTCGGTCTTCAAGCCTTTCGTTTATGCGACGGCGCTCGAAAGCGGCATGTCGCCGCTGCAAACTTTCAGAGACGCGCCGCAGACGTTCACTTACGATCACAAATCCAAATACCGTCCCGCGAATTATGGCGGCGGGTATTCGATGCGCGATGTTTGGTTGCGCACGGGCTTGATCAAGTCGCTTAACGTCGTGACGGTGGACGTGGCGATGCAGACCGGCCTGGCTCGCGTCGCGGACACGACGCAGAGTTTCGGATTGCCGCGGCCCGCGCCGTATCCGGCGCTGGCGCTCGGCACGACGGAAGTTTCACCGGTGCAGATCGCCTCGGCCTACGCGGCGTTTGCCAACGGCGGCCGGCGCATTCAACCGAATGTCCTGGCGCGATCAGTGTCAGAACCGGGAGCGGGCCGGGGTCCCCGCGCGGGCAGCACGCGTGGGGTGGAGGATGCGACCGGATCAAGGAGTCAGTTTGAAACTGAAGCGCAAGGGAACGATCAAGTGATTCAGCCGGGCACGGCGTTTATGATCACAGACATGCTGCAAGGCGTGATCGAGGAGGGCACGGCGCGCGCCGCGCGCGGACAAATACCCAGGACAGCTATAGCTGGTAAGACCGGAACGTCGCGCGACGGCTGGTTCGTGGGCTATTCAAAGAATTTGGTTTGCGCGGTTTGGATTGGATTCGATGACAACAAGCAGCTAGGTTTGACGGGCGCGGCGGCGGCTCTGCCCGCCTGGGTTGATTTTATGAAGAGCGCCGTCGATTTCCGACCCGAACTCGGCGGCAAGTCTTTTGATCGCCCCGACGGCATCACGATCGTTGAGATCGATCCCGAAACCGGCCAGCTCGCGACAGGCCTTTGTCCGCTCCACGAACGCGTGGTTGATACTGATAAGAGCGGAAGAAAAGTGCTGGTGAATGAGATGAGACTCGTGGGGAGATAGTGTTCGCGGCTCTGCCGCCAGATGTGCGGAAGGTCTTTGACCTTCCGAAAGACTTCTTAAAATCAGAAGGGCTATGCCCTTCTCCATTCGATCCGATCAAAATCAACCACCAAAGGTTCATCATCCGTTGCCCGCTTCTGCCAAATCCTCGCGCTCGACCAGCGGTAATCGATCGCCCGCTCGACCAATCCCGCCCGCAACGGGTTGAGATGGATGTAGTTCACCTTTTGCATAAGGACAGCTTCACCGAAAACGGAAAAGACATTTTTCTCCTGTTGCCATAGTGAGTGGCTGTGTTTGCGCTTCCATTCTTCGTGCCGCAATTTCGCGAGAGAACTTTGGTAGTCGCGCTCCTTCAAATAATCAATCACTCGCCGCGCAGTTATGCCTTTCACGCAGCGCAGTACGTCCGCTGAGGTTTTCGGGCAATCGGTCAGCAGATGCAGATGGTCAGGCATGATCACGTAGGCGAAGAGCAGGAACCCTCCCGACTTGCGGGCTTCGTCGAGCGCTTCGCAGGCGACAATCTTGATGGCGTCGGATTGAAAGACCGGCAACCGGTCCTTAGCGACAATTGTGATGTAAAGGGCTTGGGAGTCTCTGGAGATCTGGAACTTGGGAGACATAGCCTTTGGGGCATAGCCCCGAGAGATAATTAAGAGCCTTCCCGGAAGGTCAGAGACCTTCCGCACATCAGGCGGCGAAGCCGCCAGACGCTCTTCAATATATCGCTAATTGTCTCGCGTTTTACGAATAAGCCTTGCGTGTTTTCTTGCTATGCTAGCGATCCCAATGGAAAAGCCGATCACACCTTCTCCAAAATCACTTGCGCGATAGCGTGCTCGGTCGTATGGGCAATCGAAATATGCACCGCGGTTGCGCCTGATTCTTCATAGAGCTCGCGCGCGCGGCCATGGAATGAAATCAACGGCGCGCCCGACCCTTTCGCCGACACTTCCACGTCCTGCCAACCGATCCCGCCACTCCAACCAGTCTGCAAAGCTTTCAGCGCGGCTTCTTTTGCGGCAAAGCGCGCGGCATAATGTTGGGCAGCGACTGCGCCACGCGATTCGCAGTAGGCGCGCTCGGCGTCAGTAAAGACGCGTTCGGCAAAGCGCGGCGTGCGCTCGATGGTTTCGCGCACGCGCCGGACTTCGATAATGTCGATGCCGATGGAAATGATCATGGACGATTCCGCAATTGAAAGCGCCGGTTTCTACTGGCGCGAAACGGACGGCGTGCGCGCGCTGGTTTGCGCGCCGCTGGAACAGGACGGTTTCACTAATGCATTTTCAACTCGGCTCGGCGGCATCAGCCCGATGCCGCTCGGTGCGCTCAACCTCGCCGGCTTTAACGAAGACGACGCGGAAAATATTTACGAAAACCGGCGCCGCTTCCTGAAACTGTTCGAAGGCGACTGGACGCTGACCGGCTGCTGGCAAACGCACAGCGCCGGCGTGCGCGTCGTTCGGAGCGCTCCGGAAGCACAACCCAGACCCGGCGTGCTGGGCGACGATATTTACTGCGATGCGCTGGTCAGCCGGACGCCGAAAATTCTGCTGGTGGTCAAGACCGCCGACTGTGTTCCTATCCTGCTCGGCGATGCAAAGACCGGTGCATTCGCCGCCGTTCACGCCGGCTGGCGCGGGACTTCCGCTTCAATTGTTTTGGCCGCAATTAGGCACCTGCAAAGCGAATACGGCGCGCGCGCCGAAGACTTGCGCGCCGCGATTGGGCCGGCGGCCAACAGTTGTTGTTACGAAGTCGGCGATGAAGTCATTAAAGTATTCAAAGAGCGCTTTCCCGAGTCAGACCACTTGTCCACGCCCACCCGCGAAGGTCATGCGCGCATCGATCTTCATGCAGCCAATCGCGATCAACTAATCTCGGGCGGCGTCTTACCCGATCGCATTCACGTCGCACCGCTGTGCACGATGGACCGCACGGATCTTTTCTTTTCCTATCGCCGCGAAAAAAAGCTGCTTGGCCGCGTCGGGCGCTTGATGTCGGTGATCGGAAAGCAAGAGTAGCAACTCCCAAAGATGAAGTCGGACCTGCGCCTTCGAGCGCGGCTAACCCAAACCGAGTGTCCCGCCACCGGAACGAAAATCGGGTGGTGGTGGCGGTAGTAACAGAGTTTCACCGGATCCACCTTTGACGACGAGCGTCCCGGCCAACATATCGTGCAGCCCCTGCTTCTGTTCAGAGAAGGCGATCATGATAAAGCCCACGCCCAGGATCAGCCCGGATAGGATCTTGCCAAAATACCGGCCGGTGGCTTTGCCGAAACCGATGCGATTTCCATTCACATCGGTAACTCTCAGGCCCAGCACTTTCTTGCCCACCGTTCCCTGCCACGACGAGCTTTCGCACAGGCTGAAGTAAAGCCAACCGGCCACGAGGGAGAGCCCGTTGGTCGACAATCTGGCCGCCAGCATATCCGTCGAGTTCGGGTCTGAACCGCTGGCGAGGATGATCAAGCCAAGGACTATCCCCACGGGTATGGAGACGGCGCACGAGATTAGGGTGTCGATCAAGTACGCCAGGAAACGGATCCAGAAACCTGCGTACACAGGCTGTGGCATAGGTTCGAACACGATTGCTCGCCTCCTCCTGAGCGCCGACGGTTCGCCGGCATCCTGACCGGCCTGATTACCCTCTTGCTAACGCAATTGGTCAGGGACTAACGTCTGCCGAACACCCACCTGTTGGCTCGCTGAACGCGATCGTTTGCGCCGACGACGCCGACGCCCATGTCCAGGTCGTGATTCTTTGGCGGAAAACAAACCTCGTCGTTGCAACTCTGATAACGCAGGCGCGCTTTCAAGACTACCTCATTGCCTTGATAGTTCGCGGGCACGGTTATATTGAATCGCAAGATCGCGCGACCTTCATAGACCGCCAGCGGCTCGTTGTTTACGGCTTTTAGTTTGCGCACGGTGGCGTGTGGATAGATTACCGGTCCCACCGTGACGCCGCGCGGGGCTTCGATCTTCAACGAGGTCGGAATCGAATATTTATTGAGCGGGCGGTTGGAGTTGACGTGATAACCGGACGGGATCTCCATCACGATCGCCGCCCGGATCGTGCGCCCGCGCTGGGCTTTGTCGTTTGAGTAATAACCGTTCACGCCGATGTTCGGATCAGGCGCCGGCGCGGCTCGCATCCCAGACCCGAGCACCAACAACAGTACCGCAAGTGAAAAAGTGAATGTGCGACGCAGAAGCTTTGTATTCATTTCAATTCCAATCAAGTGGTTCAGTTTAGATGGCCAGAGATTCTACCTGCCCCGGCGCGAAATCTGAAACTGTCTGAGCAGGATTTGCGGCGCGCGCCGCCAGTTGCCCGCAGGCCGCCAGAATATCGCGCCCGCGCGGCCGGCGCACGAAAGCATGGACGCCCTTCGATTCCAGAATTTCGCGAAACAATTCGACCCGCTCAGGCGGCGAAGGTTGATAAGGCAAAGGCTCAGCCGGGTTGTGCGGAATCAGATTTACTTTCGCGCGCAGCTCGTGGCGATTCAAAAGGTTCGCGAGTTGCCGCGCCTGCTCGTCCGAATCGTTGACGCCGTTGAGCATGACGTACTCGAAGGTAAAGCGCTCGCCCGGCTTGAGCGCCTTTTGAAAATCTTCACACGCGCCCAGTAATTCGTTCAGCGGCCATTTCTTGTTGATGGGCATCAACTTGTTGCGGAGCTCATCGGCCGGCGCGGCGAGCGACACGGCGAGATGCGGGCGATCGGGAATCGTGGCCAGCTCGCGTATGCGCGGTACGATGCCGGCAGTCGAAACTGTCACGCGCCGCGGCACGATGTAGAGGCCGTGGGGCTCAGCCATAATCCGGATCGCTTTCATCAGGGCTTCGAAGTTCAGAAACGGTTCGCCGGCGCCCATGCCGACCAAATTCGTGCCGCGCGGCGCTTTCACTGAGACGCCGTACGCATCGTTCAAAGCGATAATAATTTGCTCGACGATTTCGCCCGCCGTCAGATTTCGCAGCAGGCCAAGCTGGGCGGTCAAACAAAATGTGCATTGCAGAGGGCAGCCTGATTGCGACGAAAAACAGATCGTGTCGCGCCGCTCTTCGGGAATGAAGACGGTCTCAACGGGAAAACCGTCGTGTGTCTTCATCAAGTAGCGCCGGGTGCCGTCGGCTGAAAGGTAGCGCGACTCTAAGGCAAGGGTGGACGCGGTTGATCGAGCGCTAAGTTTGGCGCGCAGTTCTTTCGGCAGGTCAGTTAGTTCGTCAAACGAGCGCAGCCGGCGCTGATGCAACCCGGCAAAAATCTGCCGCGCGCGATAGGCCGGCTCGCCCAATCCCGCGACGAACTCAGCCAGTTCAGTTTGCGATAAACCTGAGAGATGAAATGACTTCATTTGATCACCCAGATTCTAGCATCTGGAGCGAGCCAGGGTTAGTGTCGGAACGAAGCGATGATGCAGAGAACCGATGAAGATCTTCAGGCTTGATTGCTGTGGTGAGGTGTATCAAGATTGGGCTCGATGCTAACGAAACCTGACCTCGAAGCCTTAGCAGAAACCCGGCTGCAAGATGCGCTTCTGTTATTTCAGGCGGGACGCTCCTCCTCGGCATACTACCTTGCAGGCTACGCCGTCGAACTCGCCCTTAAAGCTTGCGTCGCAAAAGCATTTCAGCCGAATGCGATACCTGACAAAGCTTTTGTTAACGAGATCTACACACATAGTCTGGAAAAGCTACTTAGCACTGCTGGTCTTTCTCCACTCTTCAGCGTAGATTCAAAAGCTGATCCGGAGCTTGCGGCAGCTTGGGGCATTGCGAGCAAGTGGACGGAGTCGAGTCGCTATTTGTTATGGGATACAATCTCCGCTGGTAGCCTTATTGGCGCGATTGGAGACCCTAACCATGGAGTCTTTCAATGGGTGAAGAAGCATTGGTAGAGAGTCAAATATCCGATACGATCTCGTTAGTAAAGAGTCTGGAAGGCCAGGGCGATAACCCGTCTTCAGTCGTCTGGTACTATTTCTCAGACGCTGATGAATGGCGCCTGCTGCTTGCTGGCGCGAGCTTTGACGCTCTCTTGCCTGGAGAAGAGTCTCGCGCTTATCAGAAAGTGGCGGAAGCGTTGACCAAAGCTGAAGTCACATCACTCACTATCGGTGAAGTCAAACTCGTAAAGACCGATTATCCGTTACTCAAAGCAACGAAATTCCTTATCGGAACACCGCCTGACGCCATGGTGCGCGCCCACTTCAAGGACAATAGAGTCAACGGCATTTTTATCAAAGAGATGCTCGTTCTTCGGTCGAGCTGAGTAGCATCGCTTCTTCTCTACCGCACAATCGTGAACTTCGCGGTCTGCACCAGAGACTGTCCGCTAACCCGGTCGCGCGCCCGAACTTCAACTGCATAATCGCCCGGCGCCAGACCGCGCGAGTCGATCAGACGCGAGAGGGTCAGACGCTCTCCGGCGGTGTTTGAGCCGCGCCAATCCTCGATTTGTTTGCTCAGCTCCTTGCCGTCTTTCATCAAGGCGTATTCCACCTCAATCGCGGGGCGCAGCGTCGTCTGATCGATACCGGCGTTATAGATCTGCATGTAAACGCCGACCGGAGCGCCACGATGAAACGTGCCGGAGATGTTAGGAATCACCTTCTGGTCGCCGATCATGAATTGGCGCGAAGCAGTTTCGTCCGATACCGTTTGCAGGACTGAAGCAAGAATCAACGAGGAGGTCGCGAGATCCGAACCAAATTTGGGAACGATGAAGCCGATGTGACGAAGGCCGGTCGCGCCGGTCCTGGTGTCCCGAACCATCAGGTCAGCCTTGTAGTGGCCCGGCGCCAGCATAACCGTTTTCTGATAAGCGGACTTGCGTTCTTTGGCTTCAATCAATTCCTCGGTCGTCGCGGTCGTGCTGACTGCATCTTCAAAGAAATTCACGCGTCGTCCGATGACGTTGATGATGCGGCCAGTGATGTTGATGCCCGCGACCTGCACGCCGCCGCTATCGTGGAACGAAAGCTCTTTGTTGTCGGTCTGGACGGTGACGGTAGTAACGACGCGATTCTCATCGAGCCTGAAGAACCCAAAACTCGCTTTAAAGTTGAGCGGATTGTCTTCGATCTTCGGCGTGCCTATGAGTCCTTCACCGAACGGATCGTATCTCGGCGCGGGCAGTGGCGCGTCCAGGATTCTCCGCAGATCCCCCCAATTGAAAGGGGAATCCTGCTCACGCATGGAGAATGGATTACCAATTCCATTCGCTGCCGCAGCGCGATCGGCCTGACTTACTCCATCCATCGTCGGCGCGGCGCTGGGAACCATCAACAGGGCTTCCTTCTCGAACGGATTGCGCGCCAGGCGATACTCGCCGGTGCCGGTCGGATCGACGAACTCGATCTCCGCGCCCGCACGTCCGGGGATATTGCGATAGAACCAGCGCTCGAAAGGATAAGTCGAGGTCGAACCGCCGCCCTCGTATGACGCGCGCTCGTAACTGCCGCCGGCCGGATGCGATTCGACGTCGTCGGGCTTGCCGTATTTCAGATAAATGCGGCCCCGGTCGGTTTTGTATCCGGGCGTGCCGGAAGCAAAATGCTCGTTCACGTAGGCGACGCGCTCGTAATACGCTTCGCGGTACTCATTCTCTTCAGTGTCGGGATCGGGATCGCGACGATGCCAGAAGTCACCGATGAACTGCTCACGCTCTTCATTGGTTCGCAACTTCTTCCAGGCATTCAATTCATCGGCCGTCATGATCGGCTCAACGTCTCTGGTCCAGTCAGTGAAAGCCTTATCGGGTTCCACTTTGATCTTGCGCGGCTTCCTTTGCGGATCGGAATTTGGAGCGGGCTTCTGCGCGAAAGCCTGAGGGACCAGGAATACCAGCCCGGCCAGGATTGAGACACGAACCGGATCGCGAGTTAGCATCGACGTGTACTCCTTTTCGGAAGGTGAGCAAGACCGCTAACTATGGTTGGGGAAACTCCTAAGTCAAAACCAGACCGGCTCTCGATTCCTGTTTGGACATTGTAGTCGCCCGGCGTCAGCCCGCGCGAATCAATCAGTTTCGACAACGTCAGACGCTGTCCGGCGTCGCTGTTGCCACGCCAGTCTTCCAACTGCTTACCGAGTTCCTTGCCGTCCTTCATCAAAGCGTATTCGACATCGACTGCGGGCCGCAGCGTCGTCTGATCGATTCCGGCGTTGTAGATTTGCATGTAAACGCCGACCGGCGAGCCCCGGTGAAACGTGCCCGACACATTCGGGATGACTTTCGCGTTGCCGATGGTGAACATGCCCACGGCCGGTTGATCGCCGAGCCCTTCGAGTTTCACCGCCAGCACCAGCGTCGAAGTGGACAGCTTGGCCGGATCATACTTGGGTACTTCAAAGCCCTGATGTCGCACGCCGGTGGCGCCCGACGCGATGTCGCGAACGATGATGTCGACGCGGTAACGACCCGGCGCCAGCGCCACCGCTTTTTGATACGCGGACTTGCGCCCTTTGGCCTCAGTCAGTTCTTCCGTGGTAGCGCGCGTAATCACCGGATCTTCGAAGACGCCGGCACGACGTCCGGAAACGTGGGTAATCTTTCCGAAGATATTTAGCTGCGCCTCTTGCAAACCGCCGCTGTCCTTGAATACGAGGTTCTGGTTGTCAGTCTGAATCGTGAAGGCGGTAATCACGCGCTCATCCGACTGGCGGAAAAAATCGACTCGCACATCAAAGTTGAGCGGATTGTCTTCAATGACCGGGGTGTTCACTGCCGAGGCCAGATCGTTGAACTTGATCTGCGGCGGCCGGCTTAAATCCGCAAGAAGCTGCAGACGTGAAAACGGACTGTCCTGTTCGCGCATGTAGCCCACCATGCCCACTCCGCCCATGTTCGCCACGCGGTCCGCTTTGTTGGCCAACCCCATTTCTTCGGCCAGCGTCAGGCCGGCACCGGGAATCGTCAACAGCGCATCTTTCTCGTCCGGATTCCGCGCGATGCGGTACTCGCCGCTGCCCGTCGGATCGACGAACTCAATTTCAACTCCTGAACCCACGCCCGGCAGATAGCGATAGAACCATCTCTCGAAAGGGTAGGTGGTAGTCGAGCCGCCGCCTTCCTGTGGCTCGCGCTGATACGAGCCACCCGATGGATGCGTTTCGGTTTCGTCCGGCTTTCCATACATGATCCAGATACGACCGCGATCCGTTTTCCAGCCGGGAATTCCGGAGGCGAAGTGCTCGTTCGCATAGGCGATGCGCTCGTAGTATTCCTCGCGAAATTCGTTTTCGTCCGTGTCCGGATCGGGATCGCGGCGGCGCCAGAACTCTTCGATAAAGCGTTCGCGCTCGTCGTCAGTCGCAAGTTTCTTGAAAGCTTTGCGCTCTTCGTCCGTGATGATGTAAGCGACGTCTTTCTCGAGCCAATCTTTGTAAGCCTTTTTTAATTCCGGCTTGACGTTGCGTTCACGTTGTGACGGATCCTGGCTTTGGTCGTTGGCCTTTTTCTTTTGCGCCAGGCCTGCAGGCAAGGCAAAGGTCAGGCTTAAGAGAGCGACCGCCAGGCGGCTCAAACTGCGGTGTGACATAAGAAAACTACTCCTCGGGAAAGCTGATCGAAAACTCGAAAACGGTTGAGCGCCAATGTTATCCGGAACTGCGCGGCTCTAATTCACTAAGATCGAATTCTAGAGTTGGCCTGAACGAGAGTCAAGATGCGGTTGGGAGCGGGGTCAGTTGCCCTCAACTTAACCACTAAGACACAAAGGACACAGAGTTCTGGAAAGAGGATTGCAGGCGGATCTGTGCGGCCTATTGCGTGGTTTTCAGCAACCTTGCTTCTTTGTGACTTTGTGTCTTCGTGGTAATTAGTTCACTCCGGGCGGCGCTCGCGGCCGCAGATCCAGGCGACCAGAATTGAAATCGCATACAGCGCAAACATCGGCGCGGCGAACAGCAACATGTTGGGCACGTCGTTTGTGGGCGACAAAACCGCGGCCACAATCAAAATGACGATTACCGCCGTGCGCCAGACGCGCAACATCCAGCCTGCGGTGATCAATCCGATCCGCGCCAAAATGTAGGTCACCGCCGGCATCTGAAACACGATGCCCATGCCGAGCATCAACAGAATGATGAAATCGAAATAGTCGTCGGCCTTCAGCAGCAGCCGGAAATCCTGGCCCAGCCCGAGCAGATATTTCGCCGCCGGCGGAAAGATCAGGTAGTACGCGACCATCGTTCCCAAAATGAAAAAGATGCTGGAGAGCGCGATAAACGGGGTCACGTATTTTCGCTCGTGCGGGTAAAGGCCCGGCGAGACGAAGGCCCAGATTTGCCAGAGCAGGAACGGGACAGAGAGCACCAGCGCCGCGTACAGCGACACCTTCACATAAAGCGCGAATGGTTCCAGCGCCGTCGTTACGATCAGTTTTTCGTTCGGATCGGGCAAAGCGCCGAGCGGCGCATTCAAGTCTATCGGTAGACGCACGTCTTTCGGCACCACTGTGTCGCCGGCGGACAGGGCTTCATCTGTGAACACGCCGACGTGGCCGTCCTTGTCTTTATCTACGCGGGCCGCGACCGAAGCGCCGGCCGGAATCATGGCCGGCCCCAGCCTGGTCGTCTGGGGGAAAATGTAGCGCAGCTTGTCGTTAACCTTCAGCGAGCTGAGCGGCCCCGAAGTTTGTTGCCCGTTCAAGCCGGCGATTTGCACCTGACGTTGTTGCGCGTTTGCCAGCGCTTGCATCACCGGTCGCGCCAAAAAGTTGTAGATGCGATCAGACAGGAACCAACAAGCAAATGCTGCGACCAGCACAAACGCCATGCTCCGAATCAGGCGCTTGCGCAACTCGTCGAGATGTTCGAGAAACGACATCTGGCCGCCGAGATCTTCG
>WNFT01017710.1_pt1 | contig 13438 bp, 14 predicted proteins | sample 5400191 | NCBI WGS metagenome assembly WNFT01 (sample SAMN13153359, study PRJNA577476) | soil metagenome | isolation source: 80 cm saprolite under Madrone tree | place: USA:California | collected 2016-06-14
CGAGTTGTAAATGCATGCTGCGCCAGAAGCGAGCAGCCTGAGGTGGCGATCCATCGCGTCCTGATTCAAAGGAATCAGCAAGTCCAAGCGGTCACCCATGTTGGTGACTTTTTCCGGTCCGGTGCGAATAGTGAGAAAGGTATGGCCACCTCGAATGATCGACTGATAGGCGTTGTAAGCATTCAGGTGCAGCCCTCGGCGGCTAAAGATCTTTGCGAAAATATCGCCCGGCGTAGCGACGCCCTGACCGGCGGCGCCTCCGATGCCGATGGCAAAGGTCTGCTTCATAGCAATCTCCTAGCCGGGGTATTTTCCCGTAATATATCCTTCCAACTCCTCAATGGTTTGTGCCTGACCAGAGATAATCCATTTCACCAAATCGCCAATTGAAATCACCCCGACCACGACGCCATCCTCCACCACCGGAAGATGGCGAAAGTGTTGCTTTGTCATGATGGCCATACACTCGTCTACGGTGTGTTGCCGACTCACAAAGACAACCGGGCTGGTCATGATCTCGCGGACTAGGGTTTCTTTGGAAGAATGACCCATGAGGATTACTTTGCGCGCGTAGTCACGCTCCGACACGATACCGACCAGTCTTTGGTTGGAAATGACCAGCAAGGCACCAATACCGTGCTCCGCCATCTTTTCAATCGCCTCGTAGACCGACTGCTCGGGTCCTACCGATAGGACCCTGTTCTCGTCTTTGCTCTTCAGAACCAGTCCAATCGTGTCGGAAAGTTTCATCGCGCCTCCTTGTCGGTGATCACCTGCTGGTTCGCCAATGCCGCACCGGCTTGACCTTGTCGGCGCGGAGCAAAAACGTGTCCACGTCCTTCACCAGTTCTCGAGCGAGGAGCACGTCAGAAGTCTTGCTTTACCTTTGAATCGGCACCAGGAATCTGGCCACCTCTTGAAACTGATGCCCATCTCCTCTTGAAATGGTTTGGCACATGGATAGATGTCGACCTTTTCGTCACCGTCCTTGATAATCGGTTCCCCGAAGGCTTTCCTGGTCCCGAGGGAGAGCAGATTCACCCCGTCTATCACTCTCTTGATTTCTGTCTCTTCGTGGAGGTCATACTGAGGTAAGCTGCTGTCTTCTGGGTGCGTTTCTTGTGAGAGTCCCGGCGCCCTGTACAGAAGAAAAGACAATGCAACTCGGAAAGCTATCTGGCTTCCATCTGGCAGGATGACGTGCTTCAGACCCAGCGACACGGCTCCCTCTGGTTGGCTTACCAGGAATCCAATGCGGGGCGAGTACCCCTCTAACTATGGCACGCCCCCGAGGAACATGCTTACCGGTTCCCAGGTTTGCCTAATAGCTTCTCTGCGATAAGACCGTCAACTCAGTCTCTTTCCGGGAAGACAGGAGAATCGTACACCCTCAGAGCTTCTCATGCCAGACTCGGCGATAACTCCCGGGGGGTCGCTAGCCTTGATCGGAAAGGCCTCGGGCAGACAGTTCGCAAACGACTGAAACGCGACCCCGAGCGTTTTCGATCAGCGCTAGCGACCGCACGTACAGAATCGGCTCAACCGCTGCGCATGGCTTGGAGACAATGGCGAGCCCCGCACGGTCCAGAAGGAACTCATGAGGCACGCATCTATTCAGACCACGCTGAATACGTATGGCGGAGGTGTCGGTGACAGGTTAGCGGCTAGTCCAAAGGTGTCATCAAATGCAAAGCAATGCCCGAAATCCTTTCGGATAACGGGCATTTTTGTTTGCTGTCTATACAGACTGAACGTTCTGAGCTTGCCAGCCCTTCGGACCTTTGGTCACGTCGAACTGCACCGCTTGCCCTTCTTGCAGGCTGCGAAAGCCGCCAGCCTGAATAGCGGAGAAATGCACAAAAACGTCTTCGCCATTCTGACGGCTGATAAAGCCGTAGCCCTTGGCGTCGTTAAACCACTTCACTGTTCCTTGTTCTGCCATTGATATTCCTATTCCTGAATTGTGCTGAGAAGAATCGCTGCGGTGAGAGGGGGACGCTGGTTGGCGATACCGACTTTCAACTGCGTGTGAGTCAAACTTAGCTGACTCTAATTATACGCCCTGAACCGAGAAACGATCAAAAACGCACGAGTCCATTCCAATCGGCGGTCAGGAGAGCAGGACCGGAGGTAAACTAGCGTATTATGCGCAAGCGTCTAATCACGCCGATTCCGCAGGCTGCTCCACCACGCGACGAAGGCTGGCTGGACATTGAACGTGTCGCCGTGGTCGAGGTCACATCGGAAGAGAAGGGATATCCGGTCGAGTCTGCGCTGGTCTCAGGAGAAACGCAGGGCTGGCGTGCCGCCGATTCTGGCTGCCAAACCATCCGGCTAATCTTCGACGAATCGCAAAGACTCACACGCATCTTTCTCGTCTTCGAGGAAACGGGGACAGAGCGCACCCAAGAGTTCGTCTTGCGATGGTCTGCGGATGGCGGACGCTCGTTTCGAGAAATTGTGCGCCAGCAGTGGAATTTTAGTCCCCCTAAGACAATACGCGAGATCGAGGAATATCAGGTTGAACTCTCAGATGTCACCGTTCTTGAACTGGTGATTGTGCCCGACATAAGTCGAGGAGCGGCTCGCGCCTCGCTAAAGAGTCTGCGTCTGTCTTGACTCGCTGCGGCCCCGCTATCTAAACGCGAGGCTAAAATGAACCGGACTCACTCGATGGTCACTCCGAGTAGCCCTCGTCATGGTTTTCCTGGTTGTCGTCGGCCCCTTCATCCTGTTCGTCTTCCTCGTCGTCTGGCTCTTCTCGAACGAGGGCATCGGCAGTTAAGGAACGATCAGCGGTTTCTGGGCCAAAGCGTCGTATTCTGCTCATGCCAAATGCTACGCTCCGTTCCCTGGGGGCTGTCTTGCAGTTTTCAGACATGGGCATCTGATGGTTTCAGCGGCGGCCTCTTCCATGTCGCTGCTTTTTTAACCCACTCTTGGTGTACCATGAGCCACATCGTCATTGGTATCTCGTTCGATCCGTCCATTTCAGAAGCCTTGCTCTGGCCTAAGGAGTCGAATATGAAAAAACTGATGTTTGCTACGCTGGCGTTCGTTCTCGTCGCGCCTTTGGTCTTTCGGGCACAAGACGCCGCAAGCCAAGACAACACTAAAGCTACTGCCACCCAAGAAAAGCAAGACAAGAAGCCCAGGAGCCACACCAAGATCGTGACTGGCTGTTTGCAAAAAGGCGATGAACCGGGCGAGTTTTCGATTACGGGCAAAGACGGCAGGACCTGGGGCTTACGCAGCAACAGCGTTAAGCTTGAGCAGCACGTCGGTCATCAGGTGACGGTCACCGGTTCGGCTCACCGCGAATCGAAGGCACAAGAAAAGGCGGAGGAAAAGAAAGAAGGCCAGATGGAGAACGCGGCAGGCAAGGAAGAGTATGGTCACCTGCGTGTCACCAGTCTGAAGATGATCAGCGAGACTTGTAGCAAATAAAGGATTCGAGCACTTGTCCGCTAGGCCAGCACTCAAAATGCTGGCTTTTTTCTTTGGCCTTAGATTAAGCGAACCCACCCGCCAACCCGGCGTGAGTGAATCGGACCTAATGGATCGAACTAGCTACCGCAGAAAACGCGTTATTGGCATTCGATCCGACGAGCCGAATGGTGCCAATCACAAGAACCAAGATCACAGCTAACATGACCGCGTACTCTGCGATGTCCTGGCCTTCATCAGACCAAATGATACTCAGCAGATCTTGCATAAAACGACCTTTCTTCCTTGCAGCGGGGAATACCCGACAGCCTGTAAGATAATTCTACGCTTTCCTGTGCCTGCATAAATTCCGATTCCCCAAGCGCTCAACAGTTTGAATTATTCGTGAGTGGATTTGTCGGTGGGATTGCCCTGTGTCTGAAAGCGATGCTCTTTCTCTTCCAGCAACTCGTTGAGTTCGACAAGAAGGGCTTGGGATTTCTTCGGGTCTTGCTCAGCAGCAACCTGTGCCGCCAACTTCATCATCGTTCTCGCTTTTCGCCTTGCAAAAATAACCTTCGACTGGTGCAGGTTGAAATTTAATCGGCGGTGCGAGTGCCAGGAGGATTGCTCGGTGCGTCCGCGATCTGTTTTGCATAGCAGGACTTGTGAACGGCTTTACCGTCTTCGTCCGCAGCCGTGTCGATTCCAAGTTTTAAGAGCTTGTTGCAGATGCGACAGGCCGCTTGAAAATTGCCGTTACCAACCATGCGCGGGCCTCCTCTCAAGGGGGGGCGGGCTGGTATTGAGGAAAATGTATACGACGCACGACATTCGCGCAACAAAATGCTCCCATGGTGCGGTAGCGCACCATCTAGCCCGCCCTCTTCTCCCGCGGGATCGGAGGGTTGACTGCTGAGTATCTGAGCCGTTGGGTGTGCTCACGGAGGGCGGCTCTGAGTTGTTCGAGAACTTTGTGTAACTCGGCCGGGTCCTGACTCTTCACAGCTTTGGCGCATAACTCGCGAATCCGGTCATCCAATCGCCTGAGCATAGACGAAGTAGGCCAGAGTGCCCGTAGTTTCCCACACGTCAAGCGATTCGTTCGATACAGTACATTCTGTAGAGGCGCGGAATTCTTTCCCGCAACTAACCGACGTAACCACTCTGCTCAATTTGGCGAGTGGGGAACCGGATACCATCAAGCTAGGATTGGGTGTGTTGTTCTTGAAGCGGATCGTAGGACTGTGGCCCTATCTCCTGATCGTCATTTCGGTGGCGGGACTGGCATACGTGTTCTTGGCTGCGTCGCGTTAGAGTCGCCGGCTACAAAGGCTTGATATGTTGCTTGCGCTTCTCTACGTCTTCCCCCGCCCGTGAGCCTTGCTTGGTGTCCAAAAAATGAAGCCCAGGTACTGAAGGCTCAAGAGCGAATCTATTCAGCGTAAGACGGACTCATACTTGGCGTTGTTGTCGTGATATGAGTTCACGCAGTCCGCAATTTCCTCTTGTCGTCCGAGCCAAACGTAAGCTGGAATTGGGCCTGCCTCAGTTGTCGACTAGGCCCTACGGCCCGCGAAAGTTCATGAAAATTAATCCGAGTCGAATGCAGAATAGGAGAGGCTCGGAGCGGCGAGATTGAATTTTCAATGGAGAGGTTGAGGCTGTTCAGTTGTCTGATCCGGAGCGTGCGTGTTGAGCCGAATAATTGGGCGTTGTCGTCTCCCTCCGGTGGGAGCGGCGATAGCCTGTGACCCTGCTTAAGGAACTCTAGGCACGCTCTCCGCTCCCGCCAGGAGGAGACGATATGTCTTATAGGATAGCGGGAATCGACGTGCATAAAAAGATGCTGGCTGTGGTGGTAAGCGACGTTGAAGTCAAAGGCGAATACCAGTTTGAGCGGAGGCGCTATGGTAGCAACCCTGAGCATCTTCGATTACTGGCGGAATGGCTGATCGGGCAGCAGGTCGAGGAAGTAGTGATGGAATCCACGGCACAATATTGGCTGCCGGTGTGGGGAGCACTGGAGCGGTATTGGAAACCGATCTGCCAGAAACGAGAAGGCGCTGGCCCGATGTCGGGAATGCTACATTTGGCGCAAGCCCAATCGAATCGCGGCCGGCGCGGGCGCAAGAAGGATTTCCCCGATGCCGAACGTCTGGTAAAGCGACTGGTGGCCAACGAGCTGATTCTGAGTTTTGTACCCGACGCCGAACAACGGCTGTGGCGCACGGTCACACGCCGAAAGTACCAGCTGACGCGCAACAAAGTGCGTTTGCAGAACCAGCTGGAGGCTTTGCTGGAACAGGTCCACATTAAGTTGTCCAGCTTGGTCTCGGATCTTCTGGGTGTCAGTGCACGACGCATGCTGAAGGCGCTGGCTGAGGGGGAGACGGACCCCGCGGTTCTGGCGGCTATGGCTCATAAACAGTTGCGTGCTACGCAAGCACAGTTGTGCGATGCACTCGGCGCCTGCGCAGAGCTCAAGCCCATTTACCGCCGGCTGCTGAAGATGTTCCTGGAGGAATTGCAACTGCTCGATCAGCAGATCAGCCAACTTGACCAGGAGATGGCAACTTTGCTCAGCCGACACCAAGATGCGGTCGAACGCTTGGCGCTGGTGCCCGGTCTAGGCGCGGACTCAGCACAACAGATCATCGCCGAGGTAGGTGCCCAGGCAGCGACCTTTCCTTCCGCCAAGCAGCTGGCTTCCTGGGTGGGGGCATGCCCCGGAGATGAAGAGAGCGCCGGGGTATCCAAGACTCACCGCTCCCCGAAAGGTAATCGCCACATGCGGCGCATTCTCAATCAAGCCGCCAATGCCGCAGCCAAGTCGAAAGGGACCATTTTCGAGATCATCTATCGCAGACTGGTGTCGCGCCTAGGACATAATCAAACTATCGGGGCGATCGCCCATCGACTATGTCACCTGATCTGGATCATTCTCCATCGGGGAGTGGCTTACGAAGAGCGAGGTCCTTCGGTCAACGCAAGGTCAAAACAGAAGCGTACTAGTCGAATGATCCGGGAACTCCGGCTGCTTGGCTACCGAATCGAACCGGTGGGCACTCCAGCCTGAGCGAGGAGGATTTTCGACCCTGCGAACCGGTGGGCACTCCAGCCTGAGCGAGGAGGATTTTCGACCCTGGAAATGGTGGAGACAAATGTCAGTCGAAAGGCTGATTGCTGCGAGCTATGAATTGAATTGCCTCCCTTTCGTGTTGTGTTGAAAACGAACACGCCAGACCAGAAGCAGCCTACGGCACGATCTACATGTGGATTACAGCCCGCACCCGATGGAAGCACACAGTAGGGCCTTCTAGTGTTAAGTTAATGCTTGCATACACATAAGAAGATCGGTGGGACGATTCCGCCGATCGAGAGGGAAAAACCACCAAAGTCGATGAGGATCGCACAAGTAGCCCCGCTTTATGAGAGTGTTCCCCCCCGTCTTTACGGTGGAACGGAACGAGTTGTGTCGTGGCTGACTGAAGAATTGGTTTCCCTTGGCCACGACGTAACGTTGTTTGCCAGTGGAGATTCCGTAACCAATGCGCGCCTGGTGCCAGTCTGCAAGCGGGCGCTAAGGCTCGACTCCGATTGCATCGATCCTTTGCCCCACCATGTGCTCATGCTGGAGCAGGTCTTTAGCCAGGCGAGGGAGTTCGATTTAATCCATTTCCATACCGACTATGTGCATTTTCCCTTGAGCAGGCGTGAGCAGACCCCGTGTGTCAGTACTCTCCACGGACGGCTCGATCTTCCCGACCTCGTACCCATCTATGAAAACTTTCGGGAAGTCCCACTGGTGTCAATTTCCGACAGGCAGCGTCAACCCTTCCCTTGGGTGAACTGGCAGGGAACTGTCCATCACGGACTGCCGCGGAGTGCTTTTGCATTCGTTGAGGGGAAGAGCGGATATTTGGCATTTCTTGGCCGGATTTCTCCAGAGAAGGGGGTGGACCAGGCGATTGAGATAGCCAAGCGTTCGGGCAGAGTGTTAAAAATCGCCGCCAAGGTCGATCGCGCGGACCGGGAGTACTTCGAGAAAGTCATTAAGCCGTTGCTCGATCATCCTCTTGTCGAGTTCATTGGCGAAATCGGATCCGCGGAGAAAAATGCTTTCCTGGGAAATGCTGCCGCGCTACTGTTTCCCATTAATTGGCCGGAGCCGTTTGGGTTGGTAATGATCGAGGCGCTGGCCTGTGGAACCCCCGTGATCGCGTATCCGTTCGGATCGGTTCCAGAAATCGTCGCGGATGGGACTGCGGGTTTCATCGTGCCCGATGTGGATTCGGCCGTAGATGCGGTGGAACGGATTGGCGAGATCGACAGACGAAATTGCCGGAAGCGTTTCGAGCAGCATTTCACTGCCGAGCGCATGGCTCAAAACTACCTGGATATTTACAAACGGCTGCGTCGAGGCAAGTCCCCGGCTATTAGAATTGACGAGGGAGTTCTGAGTTGGTCGAATCTGGCGTCATCCAGCACTACTACATAGCTGCCACCTCATCGCCTTCCGATGATCGCGCCCAGGTTCTCAAATACGGGCGAATGTTTTTCGTGTTCGATCGCATTGGCGACATTCAAACTTCTGGCCTTTGCGAGCAGGGGCTTTACTTTGAGGGAACACGTCACCTCTCGCAACTTAGCATCTATCTTTGGAATGCCCGCCCCTTGCTGCTGAGTTCGACGGTCGAGGCGGACAATTTTCTATTTTCTGCCGATCTGGCCAATCTGGACGTTTCGTTCGAGGGCAACGTGGTCAACCCTCGGGGCACGTTGCATCTCTTGCGCTCAAGATTCCTCTGGCGGGACGTTTGTTACGAACAATTTCTGTTCGTGAATCATGGCCTGTCGGAGCTTTTAGTACCCTTCCGTATCAATTTCGATGCCGACTTTGCGGACATCTTTGAAGTGCGCGGCACTCGCAGACCAAGAAGAGGCCAGCGTCTGGCAGACCAAGTGCAGGACAACTCGATTCTCCTGCGCTATCAAGGGTTGGACGGCGTTATCCGCCGGACTTGTGTCCGGTGTAATCCTGCACCGGCGCACGTCACGGGTTCAGAGCTTGAATTCGCAATCCCCCTGCTTCCCAAACAAAAGGCAGTTTTTCACCTGGAGATTGCTTCCGATTCCTGTTCCGCGGAGACTTTCGTAAGCTTTCCCCATGCTATTTCCGCTGCTCGCGACGAACTGAGAACGGTCCGCGAAGGTTTCCCACAAATTTACAGTTCTAATTCACGCTTCAGCGATTGGATGACGCGCTCCGTTGCCGACGTGCAAATGATGATGGTGGGCAACCCCGAGCCGGGTTATCCCTATGCGGGCGTGCCTTGGTTCAGCACGGTTTTCGGCCGAGACGGAATCATCACGGCGCTGCAAACGCTGTGGCTCAACCCGGGAATCGCCAGAGGAGTCTTGGACTTTTTGCGGTCGGCACAGGCCCGGGAATTGAATCCGTCGATTGAAGCTGAGCCGGGAAAGATACTGCATGAGGCGCGCAAAGGAGAAATGGCTGCCCTGGGCGAAGTTCCCTTCGGGTGCTATTACGGCAGCGTGGATGCGACACCTTTGTTTATTGTTCTTGCCGACGCATATTACGCCCGCACTGCGGATCAAGAGTTTCTACGGCGCCTGTGGCCTCACGTGGAACTGGCGCTGCAGTGGATTGATAAGTTCGGAGACCTTGATGGGGACGGCTTTATCGAGTATGCACGACACTCGAGCCACGGTTTAGTACAGCAAGGCTGGAAGGACTCGAATGACTCCGTGTTCCATGCGGACGGAACCTTGGCCAAGGCCCCGATTGCTCTTTGTGAGGTACAGGGATACGTCTATGCCGCCAAATTGGCGGGAGCCCGCTTGAGCCGTATTCTCGGCGAAACAGAAAGGTCTCGTGTTCTCGAGCGGGAAGCGGAAAGCATTCGCGTCGAATTTGAGGAACACTTTTGGTGTGACGAACTTTCCACCTATGCCCTAGCTCTTGACGGCGACAAACAACCCTGCAGAGTGCGGACTTCGAACCCAGGCCACTGCCTGTATACGGGTATTGCGTCGCCCGACCGAGCTCGCCGCGTCGCAGAAACATTGTTGAATCCCAATTCTTTCACGGGCTGGGGAATACGTACCGTTGCTTGTGACGAAGTCCGCTACAATCCGCTTTCCTATCACAACGGTTCAGTCTGGCCCCATGACAATTCTTTGATTGCCTGCGGCCTGGCGAGATATGGGTTCAAGGACTTGGCGGCTCAAATTCTGCTGGGATTACTCGATTTGAGCAGCCTGGTCGAGCTTCATCGTCTGCCGGAACTGGTCTGCGGGCTGGAGCGCCGGAATGGCGAGGGCCCGACCCTTTACCCTGTGGCTTGCTCGCCCCAGGCGTGGGCGGCGGCGGCACCATTCTTCGTTCTGCAGGCGTGTCTGGGCATTTCCATACAACCCGAGCACAACCGTATTGTCTTCGATCATCCCCACCTTCCTGACGGCATTCCGCAACTCACCATTAGAGGCCTGAGGCTTGGTGACGCAAGCGCAGATCTTCTTCTGGAGCGAAGGGCCGGCTGCGTACTCGTCCATGCCGGAAATAAAAATGATGAAATCGAGATAGTCACAATCGTTTCTTGACATGGTTTTTTTGAACGGTAGCTTCTCGCCGAGGGCCCGATCCGTCCGGTTCCGGACCGACCAACTCATTCCTATGCAAGCGCATCACACATTGTCCGCTTGCGGGTTGGTTCGCCCGTCAAGCTCTGCACTTCTCTTGTGGTCAGGCCGCGAGGCCCAGTACTTGCTGCCACCAGGTCAGCCGGATTCCTATGCGCATCTCACTATCGTTTCTTCTAGCATTCAGCGCATTTGCCGCAGCGGCTCAAGTTCCTACGGTGGTGGGTCCACAAGCGCTCTATGAAGGCCAGTCGGTAACCGCTGTCGACCTGATTGCGAATCCCCATCGAGATGTGGAGCCACTGCATGCCTTAGTGGCGCAGAAACCAGGGCAGCCTTATTCCCAGGAAAAAGTGCTAGCGAGCATTGACGCCCTTCAAAAGACTGGACAGTTCGAAAAAGTCACAGTCAGCGTGATCCCGGATATCGCCGGACTGCGGCTTAATTTCATGCTTGAACCCGCCTACTATCTTGGTGTTGTCGACTTTCAAGGCCTGGCCAAATACTTTTCGTTCACCCGTCTCCTGCAGGTAGTGGATATGCCGGAGGAATATCCATACGTCAAGGCCAGGATGCCCGTAGCTGAGGCGCAGTTGCTGCAGTTCCTGCAACGCAACGGTTACTTCCAAGCGCAGGTTCACTCCGAATCCCAAATCGACGACGCCAAGCAACTGGTGCACGTCACCTTCGTGGTGCGCATCGGCAAGCAGGCCCGCATTGGGAAGGTTGGGTTCGAAGGGCCTGCTGATCCTGAGCAAGCCCGCCTGCTTCAGCGAGTACGTTCGCTTCGTGCCCGATTCACCGGTGGCCTGCTTAAGCCGGGGAAACCCTACACGCCTGAACGGATTAAAGCAGCGACGACCGTGATCAAGAAAACTCTGACCACACAGCACCGGCTGGCGAGCACGGTTCAGGAAAATCCGCCGCAATACCACGCGGAGACCAATCGCGTCGATGTGTCTTTCAAAGTGGAAGTTGGCCCGCTGGTAACAATTCACATTACGGGCGCCAGACTTTCCATCATCCCTTTCCTGTCCGGACGGCAAATGCAAAAACTGATTCCTATCTATTCCGAGGGAACCATTGATCGCGACCTCGTGGAAGAAGGGCGAAGGAATCTCGTCGACCATTTTCAGAAGAAGGGTTTTTTTGATGCCACGGTGAACGCTGATTTTCAGCAGCAAGCGAACCAGATCGTACTCGTCTACGAAATTGATCGCGGGAAAAAGCACAAGGTCAATGGCATATCGTTTCAGGGAAACTATCAAATATCTGAAGCCGATTTACGGCCCCTGGTCACGATAAAGAAATCTCACATCTTGACGCATGGAAGCATCAGCCAAAAACTGCTCAAGCAGAGTGCGGACAATCTTCGAGCCTTCTATCAGGATAAGGGATATCACGAGCCTAAGATTGATGTCGCGTTCCAAATTGAAGAAGGTCCGCAAACAGTCGTCGACAATGTTCAAGTAACGGGAAACAACAGCCTCCCGGAAAATCAGCTCACCGAACCCTATGGCTTCCAAATACGGTCGGGAACGCCGTTCTCCACGCGACGTTTGTCCGAAGATCGGAACCGGATTGACGCCACCTACTTGAACCGCGGATATCTCAATGCCGAGGTAAAGACCAGCGTAAGTCGGCATCCGGATGATCCGCACCGCGTGGACGTGACCTACGCAGTCACCGAGCGCCAAATGGTACGTGTCAGCGAGGTGGTGTATTTGGGACAAAAGGTCACACGGCCCTCGCTAATCAAGAAAACAGCGCGGGTCTCTTCCGAAACTGCTATGAGAAAAGTTGACTTGCTGGCAGCGGAGAGTCGTCTGTATGACCTGAATATATTCGATTGGTCCAGCGTGGGGCCGCGAAAGCCTATTACCGATCAAAACGAGGAAGCAGCGCTGGTCAAGGTACACGAAGCCAAACGTAATGAGATCACTTATGGATTTGGATTCCAGGTGTCACGCCGCGGGGGCAACGTACCTACGGGCACAGTCGCCGTACCCGGACTTCCAACCATTGGGCTTGGTAAAAATCAGATCGCACCCAGCGAGTCAACGTTTGCCAGCCCGCGCGGGTTAGTCGAGTTCAACCGCCGGAATATGCGGGGATTGGGGGAAACTGCCAGCGCCTCCATTCTGCTCTCTCGCCTCGATAGTCGGGCGATAACCAGCTACGCTCAACCTCATTTTATAGGCTCCGAGTGGAGTTCACTCACAACTATCTCAGTTGAGCGCACGACTGAGAATCCGCTTTTCGCGGCTGGACTTGGTGACGCGTCGTTCCAGGTCGAGCGGCTGCTGAGCCGTAAGACCAATACCCGGCTGCAGATTCGCTACGATTTCAACAAAACTATCCTGTCACACCTGCTCGTTCCAGAGCTGGTAATGGAGCGCGACCGAAATGTCCGCCTCTCCACAATGTCTGGCGCCCTTATTCGGGACACTCGCGATAAGCCTTTGGACGCGCACCGTGGCATGTACTCAACCGTGAATCTAGGGATCACTCCGGTCGCGCTTGGCTCCAGCGCAAATTTCGTCAGATTTTTCGGGCAATATGCCTACTACAAACCGCTTCGTTCAATTGTGTTGGCCAACAGCATTCGCCTGGGCATGGCCAAAGCATTCGCCGGAAGTTTCGTTCCGACCAGCCAACTGTATTTCTCCGGAGGCGGAACATCTCTGCGTGGCTTCCCGATTGATGAAGCCGGACCGCAACGCCTGGTTCCTTTCTGCAACGTTCTGAAAAATCAGTCGGGATGCGTCAACGTCACCGTGCCTGTGGGTGGAAGACAGCTCTTTATTCTCAATTCTGAAGTCCGCTTCCCGCTGGGGATCATGAAGGCCCTGGGAGGAGTCGTCTTCTATGACGGTGGCAACGTTTACAGCGCCATCAACTTCAACAATTTCATAAATCACTACAGCAACACAGTTGGAATTGGGCTCCGGTACTCGACCCCCATAGGACCGCTCCGAATCGATGTGGGGCGCAACCTTAATCCGGTGCCCGGGCTTAAGGCAACTCAGTACTACATCACGTTGGGGCAGGCTTTTTAGGAGAAGTTATGCGGTGGCAACGAATTATTGGATGCACGGCGGCGGCGCTGGTGGGTTTGATTCTCGTCGCCGTCGTGGGAGGATATTTTTACTTGAAGAGCAGCGGCTTCAAGGAATACGCGCTCCGCACAATCGTAAAGCGCACAAATGAGGCAACTGGCGGACGAACCGAAATTGGGAATCTTGATTTCCAGCTTTCCACGCTCACCGCGCATCTCTACAGTATCACCCTTCATGGCAGCGAGTCGTCGGACCAAGCGCCGTTGTTGCAGATCGATAAGCTGACC
>WNFT01003616.1_pt1 | contig 13436 bp, 11 predicted proteins | sample 5400191 | NCBI WGS metagenome assembly WNFT01 (sample SAMN13153359, study PRJNA577476) | soil metagenome | isolation source: 80 cm saprolite under Madrone tree | place: USA:California | collected 2016-06-14
TTCGCGGCGTTTCCGCCGCGCTGCGGGTGAGTTACATCATACTCTTCATAGGCGCGGATAATCTGCTGCACCAGGTTGTGGCGCACCACGTCCTTCTCGCCAAAATGCAGTACGCCGATCCCCTCGATTTTTTCGCACACATCCAGCGCTTCGATCAGCCCGGACTTTCTCCCCTGCGGCAAATCGATCTGCGTGATGTCGCCGGTGATCACCGCTTTGGAGTTGAAGCCCAGCCGCGTGAGGAACATTTTCATCTGCTCGCTGGTGGTGTTTTGCGCTTCGTCGAGAATCACGAACGAATCGTTCAGCGTGCGCCCGCGCATGAACGCCAGCGGCGCGACCTCGATGATTCCCTTCTCCAGAAAACGCTCCAGCTTGTCCGCGTCCAGCATGTCGTAGAGCGCGTCGTACAGCGGCCGCATGTACGGATCGATTTTTTGCTGCAGCGTGCCCGGCAAAAAACCGAGCCGCTCGCCAGCTTCCACCGCCGGGCGCGCCAGGATGATGCGGTTCACTTGCTTGGTCAGCAGCGCGCTCACCGCCATGGCCACGGCGATGTACGTTTTCCCAGTTCCGCCCGGACCGATGCCGAACATCATGTCGTGCTTCTCGATCTCTTCCATGTACCGGCGCTGGCTGGCGTTCTTCGGCGTCACCTGCTTTTTGCCGAACGAGCGTGTGCGGCCATGCTCGAACATTCCGCGCGGCGATTCGTGCGGCTCGTCAGTGGCCACGCGCATCAGCGATTTCACTTCCGCGGCGGAAAGCGGGCGCCCGTGCCGCGTCAGGTGGTTGTACTCCTCGACGATTTTCACGGCTTGGTCCACGTGGTCCTGTTCGCCTTCGATGGTTAGCCGCGTGTCGTGCAGATGCGTGCGCACGCGCAGCGACTCCTCGAGCAGGCGCACGTTCTCATCCAGCGTGCCGAAGAAGGGTTCGATTTGTCCGGAAATGTGAACGGTGCGTCGCATCCAATTCGAAGGTTTTCCTGTTACAGGAACCGGGTGGCCGATGGGATTCCTCCTGTTTGGGCCTGCCTGCCGCAGGCAGGCGTGAACGCTTTGCGCCTATTCAGGGAGAAACTACTTCCACCCTAACCCAGCCCTACGTCGCGGTCAAGTTAGCGGTTCCTGACACGAAACCTGGATGCTGCACTATGCCTTCTTCGCGTATCGCCGCAAAGGATGGAGCCCACCTTCACTCAGCTCTTCGCATCTGCGTTAGTCCGCAGGCACCGCGCGGGTCTTCGCCCATTCGCGAATGGCTTGCACTTCTTCGGCGCGCGTCACGCTGAGCGGCCGCGTGCCCTGAATTTCAGCGATCAGGATTTCCGTCGTCAGCTGCTGCTTCGCGCCGAACGCCGTGTACAGCGCCGCTATGATGGCTTGCTCGATTTCCGCGCCGGAAAATCCGTCGCCCGCCGCCGCCAGCTTCCCGAGATCGAACGCGCCCGCATCCCGTCCACGCTTTTTCAAGTGCAGCCCGAAGAGCGCCGCGCGAATCTCCGCATCCGGCAGATCCACGAAGAAAATTTCGTCGAAGCGCCCCTTGCGCAGCATTTCCGGCGGCAGGATGGTGATATTGTTCGACGTCGCCGCAAGAAACACGCCGCTCTCGCGGTCCTGCATCCACGTCAGCAGCGTGGCCAGCAACCGCTGCGATAATCCCGCATCGGCGTCGCCGCTCGAGCCCGCCGAAGCAAATGCTTTCTCGATCTCATCGATCCACAACACCATCGGCGCGAGCTTTTGCGCCAGCTCCAATGCCTTGTGCAAACGCCGCTCGCTCTCGCCCACATATTTGTCATACAGCGCGCCCGCATCCAGCCGTGCCAGCTCGTAGCCCCACTCTCCCGCGACCGCCCGCGCCGCCAAACTTTTCCCGCAGCCCTGCACTCCCGTGATGAGCACGCCTTTCGGCGGCACCAAGCCGAATCGCTGGCCTTCGGCCGTCAACGCGCTCTTTCTCTTGCCGATCCATTCGCGCAAGCGCCGCAATCCCGCCACATCCGCAAACGATGCGTCGCGTCGCACGGTTTCGATCAGCCCTTCGGTCTTCAACACATCGCGCTTCGCATCCATCACCGCATCGAGCAATCCCGCATCGGCTTTGCCGCGCGCCATCACGGCTTTGCGCAGCACCCGCACCGCCTCTTCCTCGGGCAACCCGATCAGATTCTTCGCTAACTGCGTCATCGCTGCGACGTCCAGCGCGATCGGAATGCGCTGCTCGCGATTCAGCTCCGCCAGCACCTGCTTCACGCCGGGAAGCAAATCCTCCACCGCCGGCAACCCCAGCCGGAACGGTACCGCATCGCCTTCGAGGTCCGGCGGCAATTGCAGCGAAGCCGCCGTCAGCACGATGGACCGCCGGGCCGTTCGAAACTTTTCCGCCAGTTCGCGCAGCCGCCGGCAAATCTTGTCGTTGTCGCAGTAGCGCGCGAAATCTTTCAGCAAAAAAATCCCGTCGCCCTGAATCAGCGCGATATTCGAAACCGCCTGCTCCGGATTGTCCGTGTTGTACATCGGCGCGCCGTGAACTTTCGCGAGGCCCGTCGTGACACTCCACTCATAGAGCGGCACACTCAATTCCGCCGCGATGTCCAGCAGCATCGCTTCGAGCCGCTCCTCTTCCGGCGTTTCCACGGTGATAATCGGATGCCGCGAATTAATGAGCAGCCGCAACTCGTCATGTATGTTCGGCTGATTCGGGCGGCCGGATGCACTTGCGCCCGCGCCAGCTGCGAGCGGTTTCAGCGGCTGTCGCGGCACTTGCGCGCCGGAAGGACCTTTCGCCTCGTTTGACAAAGCCCGTGGCCTCGTTTAACGTTAGAAGTTTGAGCGCTACACAAAAGGAGCAATAGATGGCCCAGGGACAGGCTACCAAAGTTAAGAAGAAGAAAAAGTCGGTTTTGAAGCGGGCGGCGCAATCTCGTCAACGCTCCGAAGTGAACCGCGCCAACCGCACCCGGGTCCGCACGCTGATGCGCCGTCTGCGCACCGCCATTACCGCCGGTGACGCCACCGCCTCAGGCAATCTCCTCCACCCCACGATGTCCGCCATAGACCAGGCCATCACCAAGGGCGTGCTCCACGAAAACACCGGCAACCGCTACAAATCGCGCCTCACCCTCGCCTACAACGGCATCAAAACCAAAGCCGCCAAGTAGTTTCGATTACTATAATCCACTATTTTAGCGGTTTTCATGGGACAGGCATTTTTGCCTGTCCTGTTCTTGTTTGCACCAATTGCTTCTAGAGTTTGGACACGCCAATCCCAAGCAGAACGATTCCCGTCAAGAACAGCGGCCATAAAGAATAATATGGCCACTTCGGCCAACCGTGTGTGGCCGATGCCCTTGCATAATCCTTGTAGTTGAAAAGCCCGCCTTTCATGAAAATCCATTTGTCGCCGATGGACCACATACGAATTCGCATGTACCAATCCGCAGCGGAGCAAAGAATAATGGAAAGGGATCCGAAAAGAATCCAATGGTTGCGGGCACACACTGCGACGAACGCGTGGAAATCAGTCACCAGACTGTGCATTAGCGCCCTGCCGTCTTTGCCTCGACCGGGGCCGTGGTCAACTCCGTCACCAAAAACTCCATCACCGCCCGTGCATCTTCCCCGCCGCGCTTCAATCGGTCATCCGCTTTCTGCAGTGCGCGCAATCCACTCAGCAATCTGGGCTTCGAAATCTTCCGCGCATTCTGCAGCGCCAATTCCGCCTGCTCCGGCCGCATCCCCAGCGCCCGTGCCGCCTGCCAGCCATTCGCCACGCCCTTTATTTCGCTCGCCTCGATCAGCTTGCGGTACATCCACGTCATCGCGCCGAGCATCGGCAGCGGCTCTTCCCCATCGCGCAGCAGCCGGTCGAGAAACTCCAGCGCCTTCTTCGGCTGCCGCGACGCCAGCATGTCCGCCAATTCCCAAACCGTCGTCGTTTTCTCCGAAACCACCAGCGCGCTGACGTCTTCACGCCGGATCATTTTTCTCTCCGCCGCGTACGTCGCCAGCTTCTCAATCTCCGTCTTCAACCGCATCAAATCCGCGGCCACAAACTCCGCCAAATCCTCCGCCGCACCCTTCTCGAATTCCACGCCTTGTTCTTTCCCAATGGCCCGAGCCAGCGCCACCGCAGCGGCTTGCCGCTCAACAACGTTCTCTCCAAGCCCGCATTCCACCACTAGCGTCTTCTCCGCCAGCAGCTTCCCCAATTTCATGCGCTGGTCCAAACCAGTCGCTTCCACCACCAGCACCGTGAACGGCGCCGGATTCCCCAAATACGCATCGAGGCTCGCCACCGCCTCTTCGCGGTTCTTTTCTCCCAGCTTTTCAATCGCTTCTGCGTCCTCGAGAAACACCACCTGCTGCGGCGAAAGCATGGCCATTGTTTGCGCCTGATCCATCGCTGCCTGCGTTTCGCCGCGCCCCGCCGAATAGCGCGACACCGCCCACTCCCGCGACCCCTCCGGCACAAACCTCTCGATCAATAGCTCCCGGCACGAATCCCGAAGGTACGGCTCCTCGCCCAGCAATAAAATAGCCGGAATCGCCTTCCCTTTCTCCAGCCGCGCCAGCAATTCTTCCGCTGAAATCCGCGCCATCAATAATTCTCCGTCACCACCGCCACCAACCGCGCCGCAAAATCCTGCGCCAGCCGGTCCAATGCCGGGTCCTGCTCTTCAAAAAAACTCTTCACGTCCGTCGAAATCTCATACTGATTGCGAAACAAAAAATTATCCGTGTGATAGAGAATTTTCCCCGTCTCGCGCTCTTCCAACGTGATCTCGCATTTCACGGTAACCAGCATCGTCGTTGCCCGCCCGGTGGCCGTATCAAACAGCAGCGGCGCCGCCTCCACGCTCAAAACCCTCCCGCGCAGCACCGCATCGCCGTTCGCCGGATCGGGCACCACGCGATACGAAGTCTTCGCCAAAAATTCATGCACGGTTGCGGTGGTCAATCTCTGCTCGATCCGGTAGCTCGCCGTCTTATTCTCCAGCGCCGGCACGGCAATCACGCGAATGCTCTTCGGCAGCGAATTGCTCCGCCCCCCGACGCGGTACCCGCACCCGCTCACCATCCCACTCGCCAGCAAGAGTGCGCACAAGATTTTTCGCGCCCTCATGCCAGCATCTCCGCCAATTTCACCGCATTCGCCGCCGGCAATCGAATATTGTCCGCCGCTCCCCAAAACCACCAGCCTCCCGGCTGCGAAGGATCCGCTTCTGGCTTCGCCAACACAATGCTCTTCTCTCCCGTCGCACCCACGTTGCTCGGCCCTCCGTCGTTTTCCGCTGGCAGCATAAAGCCCGCATCGCTGCAGGCCCTCGCAATCTTCACGTCATCACTGCCGGGTTCCAGCTTCGCCCACGCGGAAAACGCCGTGCCATAAAACACCGGCGCATGGACGATCTGAATCGCTGGCACCGCCGCCTTCTTCCCCAGGCTCGCTCGCGTTTCCAGTCGCACGCGCTCCCGGATCGCCTCCAACCTCTGCGCACTCCCCGGCCCAAAGCGGTCAACCATATTGAAAGCCACCTGCGTGTCGAACACCGGACGCCCCACACCCTGAAACGAGAGCAACTGCCCAGTTTGGCTTTCCAGTTCTTCGATGCCCGCGCGTCCCGCCTCCGACACCGGCTGAAAGAAAACGATGGCCAGCCTCCGCAGTCCGTTTTTCGAGAGCGCGAGCGCCAACGTGGCTGCCGTCGTCGCTGCCGCCGAAGGAATGGCGTACGCCGCAACATCTTTATTGAATTCCCGCTCCAGCAGCATATCCAGCTTAGGGAACCACGCCACAGTCTTCGCTTCGCCGGCAATCCCGCCGGAAAGATCGATGACGATGGCGCCGCTGCCGCTGGCAGCGTTCAAATTCCTTCGCGTGAATTCCGGAGAACCGGCGAAGAACACGAGCTGCGCCTTTTCGAAACTGCCTTCCTCCACCGGTTGAATCACCGCGGGTTCCCCGCCCGCCTCCGTAAGTGTTCCTGCAACGACCTCTTCATCCACGAGCCGAAAATCCCACCCCGCAAACGGGCTCTCTTCCAGCAAGGACTTCAGCTCCGCCCCGAGCAGCGAAGACGCACCCGCAATCACAATGCGATTGGATTCCCGCTCAAGCGCAGGCATGAATCACGCGGTCCGCGATACCATTCGCTGGCGGATGAACCGCACCAGATGCAGCAAGACTCCGGCCACCGCATACGTACCGGCGAACGTGACCAGCACTACTTCCGAAAACGCCCAAATCAGCGCGCCAATGATGATTAGGAAAAGTATCAGGAAGGCTGGCTGCTTCCGCGACCAGGGGAGATCCTTAAAACTGTAATACCGAATCGTGCTGACCATCAGCCCGCCCAGGGCTGCCGCCATCAACAGCCAGACCACCGACCATCGCCAATCTTGTAGCGGCCCCGCACGATGCAAGGCGTGCACCACCGCCGCAATCATTCCGGCGGCTGCCGGAGTGGGCATTCCCACAAAATACTTGGATCCTCCCGGCGCCATTCCCTTTACGTTAAACCGCGCGAGCCGCCACGCGCAGCAAATCAGGAAGAACAGGCAGCACACCCAGGCAAACAGTCCAAGCTGGTGCAACGCATCCGGGCTCATGGCCGTCACGCTTCGAATGCCCCACGCATACGCAAGAATCGCCGGCGCCACCCCAAAACTCACGACATCTGCAAGCGAGTCGAACTGCACTCCAAAGTCTGTGTTCGTCCCCGTCATTCGAGCGACACGGCCATCCAGAGAATCAAACAAAATCGCAAGTCCAATCGCCTTCGCTGCATGGTTAAAGTCATCCGGCGCCCCCGCCAGCGACGCCACGATGGCGTAATAACCGCACAGGAGATTCGCGGACGTGAACGCCGCGGGAATCAGAAAAATCCCCCGCCGCAATTTCGGGTTCTTGATGCGCCGCTGCTGAAACGGCATTTCCTGTTGTTCGCCGTCGGGCATGGTTACGATCGCTTTCCACTCGCTGTTAGATTTGCATCCGTCTCTGCCGGCCTCGCTTCCGCGGAACTGCGGATCGCCGCTTTCCCCGTCCACCGCGCCAGTACGCTCGATCCGCCCTTCACGTTCTGCCCCAGTTTCACCAGGATCTCCGCATCTCTTGGCAACCACACATCCACGCGCGAGCCAAACCGCACCAATCCAATCCGCTCTCCGCGAAGCACCCGGTCACCCGGCTTCTTCCACGAGACTACTCTTCGCGCAATCAGCCCCGCAATCTGCTTGAACACCATTTCCCCCGCGTCGGTCGAAAGCGTAAACACGTTCTGCTCGTTCTCCATTGAAGCCCGCTCGCGCATCGCCGCCAAAAATTTCCCCGGCCGGTACTCCATCTTCGTAATGGTGCCCTCTGCCGGCGCGCGATTCACATGCACGTTCCAAACCGCGAGAAAGATGCTGATGCGCTTCCCAGGACGCCCCGCGTACTCCTCCTCCGTCACCACCACCACGCGGCCGTCACCGGGAGACACCACCGCGCCCGCCTCGGCTGGAATGACTCGCTCTGGATCACGAAAGAAGGAAAAAATGAATAGGGCCAGAAGCACCAGGACAACCGCCGCTGCATTCCAATGCAGCAGGAAGAAAACACCGCCCAGCGCTAGCGGCGGCACTCCAAAGTAGTAGCCTTCCTTGACCATGCTCTTGGAATAGACCTCGGAATTCTCGCGGGCAGCTTCAGCGCCGCGAGCAAACATGGTCATTCTACGACAGAATCGGCTTCTAGACTGTCGCTATTGGCTGTGGTTGGCCCGCGCGCGTTGGATACGCGCGGCAATCCGCTCCATTTCATCCTTGCAGTGGAGCTTCATCTTTTTCAGCTTGATTTCTTCCAGGAGGTCTTCCGAATTCAGGTAGGGCGACTTGGAGATTTGCTGCAGTTCCGTTTCGTATTGCTGGTGCTGCTGTGCCAGACGCTGATACTCGGCGTCTGTTTCAAAGAGTATGTCCCGAGGTGCCCGCTGCGCAGTTGCCATGCGTTCCTCCTGACGACCGCCGTGAATGGGATGTGAGTACTACATGAACGCAAGATAGCACGTTGTCGCCCCACGTCAAGGGGCAACCAGTAGTATTTCCGTCCTAGTGCGTCCGTTACTCGCGTGGACGTTTGCATCCAACTCAATCACCCGAGCTGCCCGTCATTCGGACTCAATCGCCAATGTGACCGGCCGGACCACATCTTCCTCGCTTCCTACGAAAGCAGCTACGTCACGGGCATCGAGCTCTTCGTCGACGGCGGCATGACCCAAATCTGACCAGCTTGACCGCTTGCGTTTTGATGCGATCTCCGCGACACCTGAGGTGACTAATCTCGTCAATTTGAAGCCCTCGTGTGCACGACCATCAAGACGCGATTCAAGCAAGGTTTTCTCATAGAGCCACAGAAGTAAGACGGGCCATAGACCGCGGGGCGCGCCTACATGTTGGTGATCTCTTCCCTTTCCTCGGCCCAGGATGCGGCCTTCTCCGCCAACTCCCGCAACACCTCCGGGTCGGTCCTTCCAGACTTCTTCGGTACGTGAAACGAATGATCCGCCGTTTCAATCACGTGCAACGTCGCCCGCGAGCCCAGCTTCGTACACACAGGACGCAACAGCTGGAGATCGGCGAACGTATCCCGCGTTCCCTGCAGGAACAGCATCGGCATTGCAACCTTCGCGAGGTGGTCCGCTCGTTTCGTTCCCGGCTGGTTGGGCGGGTGCAGCGGAAAACTAAAGAACACCAAGCCTCGTACGCCATCCAGTGGACGCTGTGCCGCAGCCTGTGAAGTCATTCGTCCTCCCATGGACTTGCCGCCCGCCAACAACGGCAAACCTGGAGCCGCCTCCGCAGCCGCTCGCACCGCAGCCACGACGGTGGCCGTCAACACCGCGGGCGCGTCCGGAGCCCGCCGTCGTGCTTCCATGTAGGGAAACTGGTAGCGCAACGTCGCCACGCCCACGCCAGCCAATTCGCCCGCCAGCTTCGCCATAAATGGATGACTCATCCCCGCTCCAGCTCCATGCGCCAGCACTAGGAGCCACCGCGCCTTCGCCGGGCGCAACAGCAACGCGGGCACCTCGCCTCCACCTTCCACTCCGAATCGAAAAGGTTCGAGCGCTGCCATTTCGACGCGATTCTAGCAGAACATCCCACGTGCAACGAGGACCGGAAGGAAAAGGATTGCAGCGTTTAGGAATCCATCTGCCCATCTTTACGTGGGCTAGAACAAGTCTCATGAACGGAACGGCCTAAATCATCGTGGACCTCAAGAGCTAAAACCTCCGAATCTTCACGCTTTTCGGCATGGACTGAGCAGCGCCCTCCCGAAGTTTCTTTGAGAGGATGGCTTCTAGAGTATGGACACGCAAATGCCCGTGTGCTATATGGAGCCATCCTTTGTCGAGACCTGCCTCTCAAAGGCAGCGAAGTACCAGAACCTGATGTCCCGCAGGCGTCAAGAGTAAATGATCAAGACAAAGTAGGTCGAAATACAGGACTTGGAAGGAGGCAAACCCTGTGGTTGCTTCTCGAGTCTCGATTGCTGGCAGGAGAGTTCTCGCGGCTTCTCCATTGTTGATTCGCCCAAGATGGGCGCATCAATTTCTCGCGCTCGGTTTGTCGCTGGGTGCCAGTGTTTCAACGCAAGGGCAGGCAAGGCCCCCCGTACAAATTAATACCAATGTGCAGCTGGTGCAGGTTCCCGTTATTGTTTTTGACGACAAGGGCGGCGTGGCCAGCGATTTGAAGAAAGATGATTTTCGTCTTTTCGAAGACGGGGTGGAACAGAGAATTTTGTATTGCGAGCGGGAACGAGAATCCGTTTCTTTCGTGATTCTGGATGACCTGAGCTCGAGCATGACGCGAAAGATTCCGTTCGTGCAAGAGGCGACGCTTTCGGTGCTGGATTCCGACGAGCAACAAGAGCGGTACCGAGACGAGTTTTCGGTGTATGGAATCGCATCGCGGGCAAAAAATCTCGTCCCCTTCACGCGCGATCAAAAAGACCTGGAACGCCGGCTGCCCTGGCTGCTCACGCCGACAAACGGCAGCACGGCCCTTTTTGATGGCATCTACCTGGGAATTTCTGAGGCTCGCGAGCGGGCTGAGAACAAGCATCGGGCGATGATCATTATTTCCGATGGAGGAGACAATCACAGCCGCTATAACTTGCGGGAGACGAAGAGTCTTTTGGAGGAAGCGGACGTTCCGGTCTTTGCGGTGATGGCGGGATCGTCGTTTGAGCTTCCCGAGATCTTCACGGGGCCGAAAAAGAAATCAGGAATGCAAGGGAAGGCGCCGTTTCCGGGCACGCCTGCGGGTGCGGAAGACTACATCGGACCGGCAGAACGGCGCGGGCCGCGCAACCTTCAGACCCTCACGGAAGCGACGGGCGGCGGAGTTTTTACGGCCAAGCATGAAGAGGATCTTCCGCGGATTGTGCGGACCATCAGCAATGCGGTGAGATATAGGTATGTCCTCAGCTACAAGCCACCGGAAACGCCAGCCAAGGCCGCTGCAGAACGAGCGAGCGGCGAGAGCAAGTGGCACAAGATCTTCCTGGAGTTGAAGCCGAAAGAGAAATTCAAAGGGTTCGGCATTCCTTACTACAAACGCAAATACTATAAATTCGACTGAGCGACGGACGCCAGAGCGTTACGCGACACGATGCGGCACAGACAACGTTCCAGGTGCGTGTGCATGGGAATTGGCGGAGGCGTGTGGAAGTCGAATCCACCATTCGACCCGCGAAGGACCGAATCGCCGGCTTTGAAGGCCGGGGAGATCACCGGACCCCTTTCGCCCCCGGGGAAAGTATAGCGGAACTCGTGATTTGTGACTGGTGACCCGCGACTGGTGACTCGTCAAAAAAAACTGATCACGCCTGAATTTGATAGCGGACTGCCAGGCAAATTGGGGGCGATGGGCCAGGGAGAGATCAGGCGCGGGCGGAGACTAGTTCGGCGGCTTGGTGGGTGCGGATGAGGGCGGCGACGAGATCGTAGAGAGCGGGGCTGGTGCAGACTTCGTAGTAGGGATGCTGGGAAGCGGCCCCGATCTGGCCGTCGGGCAAGAGTTGACGGGCGAGGCCTTTGCGAAGAACGAGCAGCTCGACGGATTCGCCGAGCGGGACTTCGCCGTAGTAGAGGGTGACGTTTTCCTTGCCCCAAGGCATTTCGAGCTTGGTCTCGATGGAGTCCAGCGAAATTTCCTCGGAAAGCTTTTGGAAACCTTCTTCGTTGAGCTCGATGCCGTTGTGGTTGTAACGCACAAGGAATTCGTCCAATTCTTCCGCGGATGCGCCTTCCATGGTGTTCAAGAACTGAAAGATCGAGAAATGGGATTTCTGCCTGGAGAGCATGCGCTTGGCGAGCTTGGCGCAGCCGGAGAGACGGTCGGAAAGATTCAATGCCTTCGAAATCATGATGCGCGAATCGCCGTCGGTCCAATAGGTGGGCGCGGAGCCCTGAAAAGCGACGCCAAGGCCAAGCTCGAGGGCGGGGAGATCGTTGGTGGATGCGCCTTCGTTGTAGGAGTTGCAGACGGTGAGAATCTGGCGCGAGAGAATGCAGGCCTTGGCGACGGGACGCGCGTACGCGATGGTCGTTTCGGTTTCGAAAATGGCGAGAATGATGGCGTCGCCTTCGATGAAGACTTTTTTCGCTAAGTAACGATCCAGCAGTTTTTTGACGGGTTCATGCAAATTGAGGCTGAAGTGCGAGGCCGGGTTCAAGCCGCGGGAGAGCAGGTCCTGGGTCATCCTGGTGGAGCCGCGCACGTCGGCCTTGATGATCACGTGCGAGACGACGTTGTCCTGCTGCGGCTTGGCTTCGTCGGGCATGACGCATTCATAGAGCCGGTTGTTCATGCGGGAAAGCTCGCGGGCCTGTTCCGTGGTGACGAGGCTGATGCGTTCCATGCAGGCGCTCAGATGGTCGGCGTCGCGGAGGTCACGCCGGAGGCGGAGGAAGTCGCCGGCAAAACGCAGGACTAAACCCTGCATTTCTTCGCGGGAGTAGCGATGAATCTTTCTGGAAAGTTCCTCGATGGCCTTAAGCGACAATTTTTTCGCGGGCACCTGCTTGATGACCTGCTCGATCTGTTTCATCTCTTCTTTGGTGACCAGCGCCTTGCGCAATTGCTGCAAATGGACCGGCGGGCAATACTCGGAAACAATCGGCCGGATTTCATAGCCGGCGAGGACATGGTACAAAACCTGATGCTGTTCCAGGCGGTCGAGGAGCCGCAGCAGCAGACGTTCCCGCACCGGCGCTTCCGCCTCCTTGGCGGACCCGGCATCGAATAGACGCTTGGCGTTTTCCGGTTCGTTGAGGTACTCGCCGAGTTTTCCGGAGTGATCCTTGACAAAGAAATCCAGTTTCTGGCGGGCGGAGTCAATCTGCGGCGCCAACTCCTCGAGTTTTAGTTCCTGATGCTTCAGGCGAAGTTCGAGATCATTAAGAGAAGCTTTCAAATCAGCAGGGGCACCGGAATTCAGGAATTTTCTGAAAAAACTTTCGCCGCGTTCGAGGCGCTTACGGGTTTCTTCGCGCTGCTCTTCTAGCAAGGCAATGTCGTTCCGAATGGTCTGAACCGCTTCCAGCAGGGCGGTATGGGCTTCAATCGCCTCGGTGTGCGGGGGCTCCTGGCTGACGGTGAAGCCAGCTTCGCGCAGAAATTCCTGGAACAGCGCGTCCATAGCCTCGAAGCGATCCGGGTCGCGGGCATAGTTTCCCAATAGTACGTAATTCTCCAAAAAATAAACGTCGTCCTTCATGCCGTCGAGGAAGATAAGGCGGTTCTTGCAAAGTTCGTAGAAGGGCGCGAAGTCCTCTCCGAAGAGGGCGCGGCGGGTCTTGGAGATGACGTTGTCTTCCACGTCCACGACGATTTGCGCGACTTGCAGTCCGATGCGGCGGATGACGGCGCGGCGCGCGGACTGCAATTCCGATAACCGGGCTTTGATGACGTGGGCCTGCTGGCTCCGTTCGAAGTGCTCGCCACGCTGGCGAATCCACACCTTGCCTTCGTGGATGAGATTGGCAAATTGATTGCCCATTTCATAGGTCAGAAATTTCAGGAGGGACAAACGGAAGACCAGGTCGATTTCGATATTTTTTTGGTACTTGGCCTGGGTCAAAGCGCTTTGGAGAAGCTCGGAGAGAAGTTTGCGGAAGCCGGAATGGTCCGGCGTGCGCGTGTTTCGGAGCTCCATACCGGGAAAGAACGCGGTGCTGGTGCTCTGGCGGATGAGATCGAAAAGATAATCGCGCGCGGCCTGGACGAACTTCGGGCTCAAGAATACGTCGTGGTGAATGTTGTCCACGCCGATCGACAGCGACCCCATGGGGATCGTGACGTTATAGCTCTTGAGATCGATCCGGGCCGCTTCGCCCGCGCTGGGTGATGCGAGTTCGTTGGCCATCCAATTCC
>WNFT01008994.1_pt1 | contig 13432 bp, 7 predicted proteins | sample 5400191 | NCBI WGS metagenome assembly WNFT01 (sample SAMN13153359, study PRJNA577476) | soil metagenome | isolation source: 80 cm saprolite under Madrone tree | place: USA:California | collected 2016-06-14
CGGCTATTCGCTGCCGAATTTCTGGGTGGCGACGCTGACCGTCCTGGTCGGGTCGTTGTGGCTGCCGAAGCTGCCGATCCTCCAGTACGTGCCGTTCACCGAGAACCCCGCGCGAAACCTCGTGCTGCTGCTGGTGCCCTCGCTCGTCCTGTCCCTCACCGTGCTGCCGCTGATCGTGCGGATGACGCGGGCGGCGGTCCTGGAGAACCTCGCCCTCGACTACGTGCGGACCGCGCGCGCCAAGGGGGTCGGCGAGGTGGGCGTCGTGGGCCGTCACGTGCTCGCGAACTCGCTGATCGCCGTGCTGAACGTCGCCGGCGTTCAGATCGGCGTGTTGATCGGCGGCCTCGTGCTGACCGAGGAGATCTTCATCCTGCCCGGCCTCGGGCGGCTGCTGCTCGAATCCATCCAGAAGCGCGACTTCCCCGTCATCACGGGCGTGACGCTCGTCCTCGCAACCGTCTTCATCACGATCAATCTCGTCGTCGACCTTCTCCACGGCGTGCTGGATCCACGTGTCCGTCGCTGAGCTCGACGTCGTCCCGGGCGTCGCGCCGCACGAGCGCGCACCGCGGCGGGCGCTGCGTGAACTGCTCCGGAAGCAGACGGCCGTGCTGGGGCTCGCGCTCGCCGCGGTCGTGATCGTGGGCGCGCTCGGCGCGCCGCTGCTCGCGCCCGCCGACCCGCTCGCCATGGGCGCGCGGCGCTTCTCGCTGCCTTCCGCCGCCGCCTGGCTCGGCACCGACCAGTTCGGACGTGACCTGCTCTCGCGCCTCCTCTTCGGCGCGCGAGTGTCGATGGCCGTGTCGTTCTCGGCGGTGGGGCTCGCCGCATGCCTCGGCGCGGTGGTCGGGATGCTCGCCGGCTATTTCGAGGGGCGGGTCGATCACCTGCTCATGCGCGGCGTCGACGTGCTGATGGCGTTTCCGACGCTCCTGCTCGCCCTGGCCGTCGTGGCCACGTTCGGCGCGAGCGTTGCGAACCTCGTCGCCGCCATCACCCTCGCCTACGTGCCGATTTTCTCGCGCGTCGTGCGCGGCAGCGTGCTCTCCGTCAAACAGAACGAGTACGTGCAAGCTTCGCGCGCCCTCGGCGCCAGCGACGCGCGGCTGATGACGCGCGCCATCCTGCCGAACGTGCTGGCCCCCGTCATCGTGCAGGCGACGTTCAACCTGTCGACCGCCATCATGATCGAGGCGGCGCTGAGCTTCCTCGGACTCGGCGTCCAGCCACCCGCTCCATCCTGGGGCACGATGCTCTCCGAAGCCCGTAACTTCATGGAACGAGACCCGTGGCTCGCGATCGCGCCCGGCTCGGCGATCACGATGGCGGTGCTGGGGTTCAACCTGTTCGGCGACGGTCTGCGCGATCTGCTCGACCCGCGTCTGCGCGGCGGTGGCTGATAAGATCTGTGGTGGCTCCAACGTGATTCGAACCCGTGTTGGAGTCACGATCACGTCTTCGCTTACACATACACGAGGTTACACGCTGGTTAGTTCCGAAACCCGCGACACGACTAAAACATGCAGCTCGATATTCCTTGAAACTTGGTACAAATCGCGGGCATCAGACACCGTCGCCTTTGAGGTCGACCCTTGGACCCGCTGATTAAGAGGCACGAACGGGACATTACAGCGAAGTGCTCGGATGCGCCCTGAGGGGTTCCTCCACATCATTCCCGTGTGCGAAGATCCACTCCCCCGAAGCCATCTCTTTCGATGAAACAGTATGTCGCTTCAACGCGCACAACATTCCGTGGAACCGCTCCTCCGGCGGATACAGCAGTGCGGATAGGAGCGCCTTGGGGCACGGCGGTCGCGATTATCCGTAAGTGCAACTGCCCTTGCCCACGCTTCCGCTGCGTGCGCGCCGACCTTTAGTCGGGCACCTTGGAGCGCCTGCTGACGTATAGGTCATTGCCACCCGTGGCGCCTGGAAGGTCTGTGCGGTTCGAATAGAAGTAAAGCTCCGTGCCGTCCCAGGAGAGCGCCGGCGCGCCGTCGTTGGCCGAGGAGTTGACCGCACGCAGGTTCTCCGGCGTCGTCCAGTTCTGGTCGAGGGTCGTTGCCCTCGTGGAGGTCCAGAGATCGATGAGTCCGACCCCACCCGCGCGTTTGCTGGACAAGATCATCTCCAAGCCGTCACGCCGCCCGATCGCCGTTCGCGTGTCGCGACCAAAGCCGTGCTGCGGGTCGGCTGGCGAGTTGAGCGCGCTTACGGGTTCTCCTGCGCTCCAGAGACCCTGCCTGTTGCAGCTGGCGATGTCCGCGTTGCAAGTGCTTACGTAGATGTCGAAAAAGTCCTCGCTCGCAGTGTTGGGTTTGCGCGTGAAATAGAGAAACTGAGTACCCGCTGCTTCGTCCTCGAAGTGGTTCGGGCCCGCCTGGTCAACGCCCACGAGGTTGATCGTGCAGCCAAGGTTGATCGGAGCTTCCCAGCCTAGGTTCGCGCTCTTGTCCCGGCGGTGAGCGACCCACAGCTCCCCACTCGTCCCTCCGCCGCAGCCGTCCGGTCGCCGGCTGTGGAAGTACAACCAGTGGCCGTCGGTAGTGAGGTTTGGAGCGAGATCCTGGACCGCGCTGTTCACGACGTTTCCAAGATTGACCGGGTCACCCCAACACTCGTCGCGGCTCGCGCGCTCGGTGAACCAGAGGTCTTGGCCGCCTGATCCGCCGGGACGGTTCGACGAGAAGATGAGGGTTAGCCCATCCTTGGAGATCGTCATGTGCTGGTCATCGGACGTCGAGTTGACGACGGCCGGACAGGGGCTGCCGTCACCGCGCACGATGGCGTTGAGATTGGTCGGTGGAGACCAAGGGCCGTCATTCTGTGCGCGGGCTGCTGGCACCATCGTGAGCGCAGCCAGGAGCGCGAATCCTGCGGCCATCGCCGCGCCGCTCTTTAAGAGCCAGCTTTCCATGTTGTCCTCCTTTTTGTAGCGACGTTTAGCTCAAGTCCATCGCCCAGGAGCAACCTCTCATGACAAAGAATCCCGTCCGCGCATTGAAGCGACTGCTCCGAACGAGACGAGAACCCGCCCGCTTGCTGACTGTCAGCGCACCTCGGCGAGGACGCAGATGTCTTCGTCACACGATTTTCCCGTAGCCTGCTAGAGCTCGATTATCTTTTCGCTAGTTTCGAACTAGCTCAAGAACGAAGAAGGACGGCAAATCGGGACCCCTAGTGGCGTCGTTACCCCAGGAGCTTCCGGCAAAGATCAGGTTGTCGTTGCCATCTCGCCATAATGCTCGAATCTCTATATCTTCCGGTCTAGTATGGCCAGTCACCTGAGGAAGGTTGATGCTCGACACAAGGGGAGACGGGTTGCTGCTCAGATCAAACACGTCAATTAGGCCAGCCTCGTTCCCCGCGATCAGCCAGTGTCCACGACGTACAACGGTGTTAGTGAACCGGCGGGGAACCATTTGCTCCAACTCAAAGGTCTCCGGATCATAAATGAAGATCCCTGGTCCGCAACAGCCTGCGGTTGTTTGCACCAGGATCCTCCTATCTACAAAGAGATTCGAACCAGTTGCGGCTATTCCTCCCACTCGATCACCGCTCCGACGATCAAACACTACGACCGTATTGGGTTCAAAGCTTTGGCCATAGGTGAGACCGGTCGTCAACGTCTTCTTGTCAATCTCCAGGACTACGTCCCCATTGTTCAAGGCCAGAAGGTAGACGTGATGTTCATCGACAGCCATCGCTGCCTGCCCCTTAGATACATAGAGCTTTCCATCCCTAAGTCCAATGGACCGTAGCCCGAAATCCGAAAGGGTATTGTTTCGACTAGTAGAAGTGGGTCCAGCTTAAGATATACGCGGAGGTTGCCGTCCCCGGAGATTACATAAAGGTGGGTACGGTCGCCTCGGACCGCAGTGAGAGGGAAGGGTGTATCTTGGATGATCTGAAGGACAGGGAAATCGGTCCATCTATCCCGAGCCAACACAAAGAGCTTGCCTTGAAAAGAAGCTAGATAGATACGCTGCGCGTCAGCATAAACAGCCTGATTCCCCAAAAAGCTGCCCTCAATGTGGTCTCTTGGACTGACCAATTGAATTGCGGCCTGCCCTGCAGCCTCCTGTACCACAAAAAGAAACAGCACGAACAGACATGACAGAAATGTCCTTTTAGCGTTAGTGAGTGCTCTCATGATTCTACCTCGCGAAATTTAGACCGGGATTTCCGATATGGACCGATTGGAGCCCCCGTGACGGCGTTCACCGAGCCGCCCGCCTCGTCGGCCAGCTCGTCAACACTTCCCAACACGTTCAACAACGGTCGTCCTGGTGAACCCTGTGGTCTGTGCGGCCCGGTGCTCCCGAGTCTGGTCACTCCGACCGTGTCGTTCAAAGACACCGCTGCCGCGTCCTCAAAACACAAACGCCCCGTCAGCTCTCATTCCCTGAACGGGGCGTTTTGCCATGCGCCGCCTCCGTCCTAGACGGGTGGGGGCCGGGCCGGTACTGCGCGCGATGGATTAGTGCGGCGAACTATAGGCGTCCCCCAAGCATGTGTCAATCACGAAATCGAAACCACCGGAGTCGCGCGATACCTTGCGCGCGTCCATAACCGGCGCGTTCGCGAAGCAGTTCATCGCGCTGTCAGCGCGGCGGCAAAATCCCAAGCTGGCGGAGCATGTGCGCGTTGTCGAAATAGACCCAGGCATGACCGATCTTCCCGTTCTTCACTTCCATCACCGTGCAGCCATGATTGATCGCCTGTCGCCCCGTCGCCGGGATGTCCTCGAGCGGACCGCGATGCGTCCCGGTCGAGCGCCACCGGACGACGACGTGGGTATCGCGCCCCGTCGTGCCCGGCGAAGGGTGCGGGGGAAGCGTTACTTCAGGTGCCCGATTGTGACTCCGCCCCCTGCCCAGTAGGTCGTGCCCATTTCGCGCAGCATTCTCAGTGCAGTCATGCGCACGGGCTGCCGCGCGGTTTCAGTTGATCAGGCGGCCGTTAGACGAAGGACTTCTGTTTCCCTTGCGCACGCGTATCAGCGCGCGACCGACTGGCATGCGCGCCGCCCCCCGGCTGAGTGCGCGCCAAGCCCGGCCGCTCGGCACCGGCCGCTTATCTCCCGCCGATGAGGAAGCGGATCGTCCTTTTCCCCGGCATGAAGAAATAGGCACCGCCCCGCACGGTGACGAAATTGCCCATGCGTTTAAGGCGCAGCGGCCCCCGCTCCGTGGGGATGGTCAGCACGTCGCTCAACCCCGGGCGACGGGCGAGCGAATCGACCTCGTTCTCGAGCCCGTGAAAGCTCGACCCGAGCATGTAGGTCTGCTGCACAAACTCGAACTGTCGCTCGATGTCCGCGTTCACGCACATGAACAGCAGACCCGGATGCCGCAACCCGTTCTGCGGGGAGTAGCGGCGGCCGACGCGGAAGATGCGGTGCCGGTTGGAGATCGTCAGTTGGTCCTCGGATCCCGGCAAACTGTCGCGCGGGTTGACGCGGCGGATGTGGGCGCCGAACGGGCAGCGCAGGCCGTCCGGGTCTTCGGTGCCGAACAGGAAATCGTTGTCGGGCAGCGTGCCCGGCCTGCTCACCGATCCTGGCTGATCCGGATGCCTGACCAGCGACGTGCCATCCGCCCAGCGGCCGAGCATCTTCGCGCCGATCCAGGCAGCCAGCGACCGGGCATCGCCCGGGGGGACCCGCGGGTTGCCAACCAGGCCTGCCGACGTGTCGGCGAGAAATGCATCGAATGCGGTTTTGTTCTGTTCGAGCTGGCGCACCACGAGGTAGGTGCCGTTGTACCCCAGGTCGAAGTCGCCGGCGGCGGATGGTGAAGGCGGAATGTGGCCGCGGTTGTCCGAGTAGCCGAGGATCATCTCCCCCGGCTCGACGACGTGAATCCGGTTCCTTGCGATGACCCATTTTCGCGCGCCGCGCACGATCGGCTGCGAGACGCCGTCGGCGAAGCCGAACGGTTCTCCGATCGGAGTGTTTTTCGGCGGCATCTCGTCCAGCAGGATCTCGTAGATGACCTCGATCCCGAATCTCAGGAGCTGCGCCTTCCGCTGGGCAGTCTGTTGTTGCAGGATATCGTCGGACAGAGCGTACAGGTTCAGGATTGCATCGGCCTCTCTCCCGGGGCCGCCCCAGCACCAGCCCTCCGGAGCGTTGATCCCGACGTCGCCGAGTGCGCGCGCCCGCCACGGCGCGGCCATGCCATGCTGAAACGCCGTGGGAAAGGTCGAAAGCGCCTGCTCATCGAGCCCGAGTTTTCGCAGGCCGCTTGCCGACAGCCCCAGCACGAGCGTCGGTCCATCGGGCTTCCTTTCTCCGTAACCAATGGCCAGCTCGATTTCTGCGAGCCAAGCCCGGGTTTGGCCCGGTACGTCCGAAAGCCGCAGCACGAGGCTCCGGGCCCAGTGCAGGCCGGGGAGCGCGCCGAACACGAGAGTTGGAATGTGGTCGGATTCAACCGTGGAGACCTTGGGCGGCGCAAACCGGAAACGGACCAGCCAGCGCGCGGCGTCGGCCTCCGTCGAGGCTGTTGCGAATCCGTCTCGGATCGCCGCATTGGTGCGCACGCGAAGGGTCGTCAGCGCCGGGTAGGCCGCGTACCAGAAGCGGGTCGGGTGCTGCTGTCGCCGCGCCCAGCGCTTGAAACGGTCGCCGTCCTTCGCGCCATCCTGCACCAGATTCTTCGTCCTCGGGAAACCCTGCGTATTGCTCCAGATGCCGGTCAGCCCTTCGTGCGCCCGCAAGATGAAGTCTTCCAGGTAGCTCTCCCAGCTTCCGGTGTAGTTGGAGAAGAACAGCAGCTTGTCCGTCCCGGGAAGCAGGATCCAGCGCGCGAAATGGATCGTGCCGATGTTGGACAGGAATCCCGGGCGGGAGCGGTACGGAGCGAGCGCGACCACCCAGAGGGCAAGGCGCAGCGTCAGACGCCGCAGCCACCCGGACTTCATCGTGAAAACGGCCGCGAGGTGGTTCTGCGCACACTTGTTCTCGCGCTCCATGATCTCGCCCACCACTTGCGCCGACGGGTCCCTGTCGTCTGGGACGTCCATGCGCTCCTTGTGCCGGAACCACGCGTAGACAATCACCGGCGCGATTCCGGCAAGCACGAGTTCGGCGCCGAGCGCCAGGGTGGCCCCCCAGAGGCCCTGCCACACCAGAACCAGCAGAACCAGCGCCGGGAGGACGAACAGCGGCCAGAGGAACGTGCGCAGTGCCGACCACACCACGGGGCCAACGAAGCTCCAACCCTTCGGGGCGTCCGCCAGCAGCGGCATCGGCTCGGCGACAAACGCCCATTTGTAGACGGCTTCGCCGAAAAGGTGCGCGCGGAGGCGCTCGAGGGTCGCCAGGGCGGAGCCTTGCGCAGGAAGATCGTCGAGGATTTGCTGTATCCGGGCGGCGAGTTCCGCCTCCCGGCGAATGCGCCCTACGGTCATGCCGGGCGTGCCGGTGAACACCACGCCCGAGACCGCGAACCACCCCTGGCCGACCTGGCGGTCGTGTCGCACGAGGAACTCGCCCAGTTGCGACTCAGGGACGTGAACGCCGGCCAAGGCGAGAACACGGCACAGCTCGGGGCCGATCTCTCGCGCCAGCCGGTTGAGGACGCCGTCAGGATAGCCGTCGGCGGAAGCCTCGAGCACGAGGTACGCCGATCCGCCGGATGAATCGCGCACGACGGTGAGGCTCATGAAGTGCACGAACGCGCTCGCGTTCAGCGTCTCGGAGAGCGGCGGCCGTGCAAGATTGCCCAGCGCGTCCAGGTGCGCATTGACGGCCACCGACCGGCTGTCATCGAACGGAACAACGACGGTTACGAACGCATGGGCCATGGTGTTTCTTCCTCGACTAGGGGTCGAATTCGACGCTCAGGTGTGCGGGCATCAGGCCGATCGTCTGCATCTGGCCGTCCCGACCCGGGGCGCGGCGGAGCCCGCGTTTTTTCAACAACGGCTTGAGGGTCTGCGTGATCTGCGCTCCTGCAAGAAACGCCCCGATGCACCAGTGCAGCCCGTAGCCGAATAGCATGTACTCGTGGTTCCGGCGATCCGGACGGAATTTCTTCGGTTCGACGACCCTGCGCTCGTCGAACATGGCCGACTGCGTACTCACCAGCAGCCGGGTGCCGGCCCGGATCCGTTTCGCCTTGGAACTACCATCGGCGATCGTGTAGTCCTTCGCGCATTCACGGAACGGGCCCGGATTGATGGGTTTGAAGCGCATCGTCTCGAACAGGCACCGCCAGAGCAGTTCGTCGTCGTCGGTGCGCGCCGCCTCTTGGGCGCTCGCCATGAATTCTGGTCGGCGCAGCAGCATCTCGAGCACGTTGCCCGATGCGATCGTATTGGTAGGCACGAAGCCGGCCAGCATGCCGAACAGTTCGGCGCGAATCATGTCGTCGCTGGGATCTCCGGCGCTTTGCTTCTGCATCGCGACCAGGCGGGCGACGATGGTGGGGGAGGGGTTCACTCCCTGTTTCGCATTGCGGATCGCTTGGTCGATGAGCGGGCGCATGCCGTTCGCCGCCGCGCGCGCTGTGGCCACCTTGGGGCCGGGTTTGTCCGATGGGGGCCCGAACACATACGTGCTCACCGCGATCGTCCATTGCGCGAAGAGCTTCGGGTCTGGAACATCGATGCCGTAATAGTCTCGACAGAGCAGGGTCGGGACGCGCGTCAGCAGATCTTCGATCGCATCGATCCGGCCGCTGCACCCCGCGACGATCTGCTCGGCCAGCTCGGCGGAGCGGGGCGCGATAGTCGCAGCGACGTCCTCGAGCCTGAACGCCTGCATGATCTGCAGGCGCTGGCGCCTGTATTCGGGCCCGTCCTGCATCGCCAGCACGAACTTCGGCCCCTCCATCAGTTCCATCATCCGGCGGTCGAACGGCACCTGAAACACCTGTTCCTGGGCAGCAGCCGCTTGATGACCGCGCTGCCCGGCCAGCGCCATTGCATATCGTCGATGTCGAAGCTGCTGCACGGTGGTGACGCATTCATCTCGAACTCCCCTGTGACCGAAGCTGTTCGCGCAGCGTTTCGGCTTTCTTCCAGGCCGGCAGGCTCCGTCCTTCGGTCAGTCCATCGCAGCACGTCCCGAGCAGGTCGGCGGCTTGCCCGGACTTGCCCTGCTCCGCCCACAACCGCGCCAGGCTGATCGCGGCGTAAAACTCCCAGGTCTTCGCGTGCTGCTCGCGGGCGAGCGACAGGGCACTGAGATAGGCCGACTCGACCTCGGCCGGTTCGCCGCCAGGGCACAGGCGAAGGTAATCGCCGAGCAGCCGCTGACACTCCGGCCAGTAGTACCGTTCTGATCCCGACGTCAGCTCCGTCCGCACCATCGCCGCGTAGCGCCCCGCTTCGTCGAAGCGGCCGAGCGAAGCCAGCGCGCGGGCGTGAACCGCGTAGTGAACAGGAACCGAATGGCCGGTCTGAGTTCTCGCCAGCCAGGCGAATCCGTCTTCCATCACGCGAATCGATCCCTCCGCGTCCCCGTTCAGCGACAAGGCGTGAGCGTGGATGATCGAACCGTAGCCCTTCCACATTTCGAGCTCATGCCGGCTGGCAAAGTCGATGGTCTCGGCGCTCAGAGCAAGCGCCTCGTCCACGCTGCGACTGAAGGCAGCGATGACGGACGAATACGCGAGCGCGTGGCAGAGGGTGTGCACATGTCCTAGGACGCGCGCCGAGGCGAGCGCTTGGGCAACGACACTTCGCGCCGCGTCGATACGGCCGAGACACCAAAGGGCGAGCCCCAGGTGAAACCCGGTCGCAATGTCTGGCTCGGTGGAGAACCGGTCCGCGAGCGCAATCCGCTCTTCGCGCGAACGCTGCCGCAGGGAACCTGACAGCGCCAGCGCACGGTCGAAGGACTGGATCGCGAGCGCCGGCGCGCCCGTGATCACCTGGGACATGGCGAGCGACCGGAGCGCGGTGATCATGTGCGAGGTGCTGCTGTCGCGTTCCGCCTCCCGCACCATGCTGCCCGCGGCTTCGAGCGCCCTGTCATGCTCCCCGCGGATATACAGCGCGACCCACACCGCATAGAACACGGAAAAGCGGTGCGGCGCGTCGCTCATCGCGCCAACCAGCTCCTGGGCGCGTGTGAACACGGCGACCGTCTGCGAGTGACTGTATCCGCGCAACGGAATCGACGCCTGGCCGAGCGCCAGCAGGATCAGTAGGCGGCGCTCGAGCCACGCCCGGGTCTCTCCCATCTGCTCGGCCAGGCGCAACGCCTGGCTCAAGTGGGCGAGGGCCTCCTTGTAGGCGGGACGCGCGATCGCCTGCGCACCGGCCTTCTGCCAGCTGGCGATGGCTTTTTCGTTGAGGCCCGCCTGCATCGCATGGAACGCCAGGATTTCCGGCGGCGTGTCGGGCAACGCTTCCAGGGCATTCACCAGCCGTTCGTGGATCTGCTGGCGCTTGGCCTTGAGCAGGCTTTCGTACGCGGCATCGCGCACCAGCGCGTGCTTGAAAGCGTATTGTCCTTCCTGCGGGGTTCCCCGGCTGAAGATCAGCTCCGCCTCGACCAGGCGGGCGAGGGCTTGGTCCGGCGCATTGTCCGGCGGCGGCATGATCGCCGTGAGCAATCGGTAGCTGAATTCGCGGCCGATGCAGGCTGCGGTCTGGGCCACCTCCTTGACCGGCCGTAACCGGTCGAGCCGGGCCATCAGGCTGTCGTGTAACGACGCCGGAATCGCGAGGTTCGGCAGCGGGTCATCGACGACAAACGCATCCTGCGTCTCGTGCAGGACACCCGACTCCAGCAGGGTCTTGGTCAGCTCCTCGATGAACAGCGGGACTCCGTCCGATTTGGCCGCGATTTCGTTCAGCAACTCTTCGGGCAAGGCCTTGCCGCGCGTCACGCCTCTCACCATCGCAGCAATCTGGGTCCGCCCCAGGCGGAAGAGCGGCAGCCGGGTCAGGTTCGGCCGGCTGCCGAAGGCGTCGTGGAAATCCGGCCGCGCGCTCGCGAGGATCAACACGGGCAGGTTCGCGATACGCTCGAGGCACAGATCGATGAGTTCCAGCGTCGTCGGATCAATCCACTGCACGTCCTCGATCGTCCAGAGCAGCGGCCGGATGCGCGCAACGTCGCCCAGCAGGCCCGTCAGCGCCTTGAACGTGCCCAGGCGCTGCTGCTGTGGCGTGAGCTCGAGCGGCCCGTAGCGCTGAACTCCGTCGATGCCGAGCAGCGCGGCGATCAACGCCATGTCACGCACGCTGCGGGCCCCGAACTCCTTGAGCAGCGCCTCCAGCCGGTCGAGCCGTCTGTCTGGCGTGTCCGCCGGTTCGAAACGGGCGGCGCGGGCAAGATGCTGAATGACAGGAAACAGCGCGCTGTCCGAGTGGTACGGCGAGCACTGGTAGTCCAGGCGCGCAGGCCGCTCGGCCGCGAGGGCGTCCTGCAGCGCGCGGATGATGCGCGACTTGCCGATGCCGGCGTCGCCCGTGATGAGTGTCAACCGTCCTTGACCCGACTGCACACCGCGCCAGTTCTCGATCAGGAGCGTCAGTTCGTTGTCTCGGCCGACCATCGCCGCGAGCAGTTCCCCGCGACGCGCCTCGAAGCGGCTTCCCGACGAGCGTTCGCCCGTGATCGCGTAGGCCGAGACCGGCGCGGCGAAGCCCTTTAGATGCTGCGGGCCGAGATCCCGAAACTCGAAGAGGTGCTCGACCAAGTGACGCGTGTTCGCGCTGACGACCACTTCCCCAGGCGCGGCTATGGCTTGCAGCCGCGCGGCAAGATTGGGGGTCTCGCCGACCACCGCATGCTCCCGGGCGGCGCCTTCACCGAGCAGGTCGCCGGCGACGACGATGCCCGTCGCGATGCCGATACGCACCGCGAGATTTTCGACCCCCGATGACCCCATGGCGGCGACGGCGCCAACGGTCGCAAGCGCCGCGCGCACGCCGCGCTCCGCGTCGTCCTCGTGCGCCAGCGGAAAGCCGAAATGCGCGAGCATGCCATCGCCCAGGTACTGGGCGACGTGGCCGTCGTAGCGCGTCACTGCGCCGACGACCGCATCCTGGTATTTGCGGATCACGTTGCGCAGGTCTTCCGGATCGAGCCGGTTCGAAAGCGCGGTCGAGCCTACGAGGTCCACGAACATGACCGTTAGGTGCCGGCGTTCCGGCGTGGCCGTGGCATCGGGCGCCGTGCCGGCGGTTCTAACTCCGGGCGATCTACCGGGTCCGGCGGCTGGGCTCGGAGACGAACCCGGGGACAGCCCCGCGATCGCCTTGAGGAGCTTCGCCCGGCGACTGAGCGGAATACCGAGCTCCTTCAGGTGCTCGCCGGTCAGCGCGAGCAGCGCTTCGCCATCGATCTCGTTGGCTTCGAACAAATCGGCATACTGGCCGAAGCCGCCCGCTTCCAGCCAGGTGCGGATGTTCAGGCTCATCGGCTTGCGCCCTCCCTTCGGGCGCCGAGTGGCAGGCCCAGCTCCCGCAAGTCCCCTTCGGAGAGACTTCGCAGGCTACCGAGGTCGACTCCGTTATCGAGAAACACAGAGGCGTACTTGCTGAGCCCTAGACGATCCAGTGGACGGATCGAGCCGGGAAACGGAATCTGAACGAGCAGTCTCGCGGTGAGCGTCGGCAAGACGGAGCCGAGCGATTTCAGGCCCAACTGCCAGAACGACGGCCTTAGGAGGCTTTCGACGAAGCTGATTCGACACCAGTCCCTACCCTCTGGGTCAGGAACGGTTGCCTTCCTTGGACGCCTGGATGGCAGCAGCCTTATCACACAGGACCTGCAACTGTGCAAGCCATAAGTATCAGCGGCCGTGGGCTTCATTCCTAAGAGTGTGCGACGCATGCTGACTGACGGCGGCCCTACTTATCCGTCTCGATCTTATAGGCGTTACCGTCCGCTCGAACCACTACACTCCCATCGTGGTCTGTTCGATAGATCTTGGCGTTCACCACGCCGAGCCGCTGCAAGACCGGCTTCGTCGGGTGCCCATACTGATTGCCAGCGCCGGCGGAGATCCCTGCAAGCTCCGGTTTCACCCTCCCCAAAAAGTCTAGCGACGACGATGCGTTTGATCCATGATGCCCCGGGTTGAGGATCGTCGCTTTCCCAGCCCGCGGAGTTGCTTGACAACGTCGTCGACGCCGTGCGGCCGGAGAGCCGTCAGCTTCTCCGAGAGTTGCTGGTGCACGGTACCACTTCGCGCGAGAGGAGTCTCACGGCTGCGGGGTGATCGTCACGCCGTAGTGGCGGAGCGCGTATTCCGGCGTGATCTTTTCCTCCATCACGTCGCGCCGCACCAGTTCGGGGTCGCGCGCGCGCGGGTCGCCCCACCCCCCGGCGCCGCCCAGCACGTGCCGGAAGACGTCGCCGTGCTGCACGGTGATCGTGCACTTCGCCGGCAGCACGCGCTCGTCGGGGGTGCCCGGGTTCAGCAGGTTCGCCGACGGCGTTCCCGGGTGCCCGCCCGCG
>WNFT01007091.1_pt1 | contig 13430 bp, 11 predicted proteins | sample 5400191 | NCBI WGS metagenome assembly WNFT01 (sample SAMN13153359, study PRJNA577476) | soil metagenome | isolation source: 80 cm saprolite under Madrone tree | place: USA:California | collected 2016-06-14
TGCGTCGGACCGCATCGGCGCCCGCCGCCCGTCATGTAGTTCCCAATCCAGTCCGTATAGGACCAGTTGCCCGTCAGGTCAGGATGCCCGGCCAACCGCGGCGTGGGCACCGACTTGTTGACTGAAGGTGCCGTCTTCGCGAAAACCCCACGCGGGATCTGCCCCGTGACCTTGATCGCAGTCTTCACGCTTGCCGGCACGGGCGCAACCACATACACGTTGCCCGTCTCCGTCACCTCCGTCGTCAGGTCGCGGACGACCGCGCCGTTCCGACGTTCGACCATCTTGCCGGCGTACAACACCCCAATCTTGTTCAGCGGGTTGTTCCAGTCTTGATAGCCGCCGTAGGTGAACTCCGTGGTCGTCGATCCCTGGGTGACCACCACGCGGTCGGTCATATACTTCGCATCAAGGGTGGCTGTGGCGGTCGCACCTGGAACGCCCGGAATCGGGAACGTCACGACCGGCTTACCCGCCTCCCACGACACGGACGTCTGGCCCACCTTCGCGACACCGTTGTCGAAAAGAGTGCCTGGGTTGGCCCCCAACCAGAATGTCTCCGTTGTCCCTGCCACCGCGGCTTTGGGCGCGCCCTGGGGGCTTGCCCAAATGCGGATGAGCCGCTCCTGCAAGGTCCCTGGCATCGGAGCGGTCTTCCCCTTCGTTGAAGCGATCTCCGCACCGAGCGTGTCTTCGTTCCAGGCGTACAGCCCACTGACCACCTCGATGTTCGAGTACGTTTGTCCGTTTGGCCGCGTGCAGGCGTATTGAATCCGCTGACTGAAGGTCTGGTAGTTGGTGCTCGTACGATATCTCGTGAGCGGGCAGGGTTGTCCGTCCACCTGAATCGTGCCCTTGCCCTGATATTCGAGCGATGCGACCATGTCGCGTTCATCATGGCCCTTTAGCATGCCCATGCTCCACATCCAGTGGAAGAGCACGGCCTTCAGGTCTTTGGCGTTCGCTGCGGGTGTGTAGGGTTCGGCAACCGCCCCGCGTTGACCCTGCGCACCGGCCGTCAACGGCCCGCCGATCGCGAGGACGACCACGAACGCGACCCCTGTCCAACTAATCCTTCGGCGAAAATCCATGGTGGTCCTCCCTCTTGTCTAATCATTGGCGCCACCGCGAGAGAGCGTGATGACGTGCCCGTCTGCGCCAGGTAATCGTCTTTAGAAACCCCACCGGACTGTGGCGTCCGCCGCTGCCAAGAACGTGACGGTGAGTTCGTCCCCGGGCTTGAAGGCGGGACCGTCTTAACCGATCCCGAGCTTCGCGAGGCTGCTGGCGCCGGTCGTCAACACCCTGTTGGTTGTCGAGCCATGATCCAGGTGAAGTACGAGATGTTATGCCAGGTCCGTGTCGACCGGCAACCCGTAACTCTGGCGGCCAAGGCTTATGGGTTTTTCACGCATTCCTGCGAATTTTGGCGCTTGTCGGAATCAGTGATGGCTTCCCTGGATGGCTGCGTCGGTTATCCATGCGGGCTTTCCGACTGTAGCGGCGGTCTATGACCGCCGGTTTTCTTTGCAACATGCCATAAAACCGGCCGGTCATAGACCGCCGCTACAGTGGGAAAATGGTCCCGAACATGTGAGCGAACTTCTGACTCAGGACACCAGCCACAAAAAGCACAAGAAGCACAAAATTCTTGTGCCTTTTGTGCCTCTTGTGGCTGGTTCCCGTTTTTAGCGTTCCGGAGCCGAGGCCCTGGGAAGGTTATACTTCCGTGAGCGCGCGTTGAGTTCTTCAACGTGCTCGAGCTTTTCCGCCGTCTCCCGGCCCAGAGCCCCCTTTTGCGCCGCCGTCATTTGTCCGGTGGCCTTCAATTCGGCCAGGGCTTTGTCGATGGCGCCCATCGCAATGTTTACCATACTCGTGGCATTACCCACGGCGACTCGAGCTGCCTTCATGGCGGCTGCAGTTGCCGGCATATTCGCACCGCCGATCGTAGCCATGAGCGGCTTCTTGATCATGCCGGCAGCCTTTACGTAGTCTTGCGTGGTTGGCAATCCAATCCACACCGCGTCAGCACCGGCTTCGGCATAAGCGACAGCCCGGTCCAGCATCTCGGTGTACGAATTGTTCGGAGTCGGAGCAAGGCAGCGCGCGATAAGAACCATATCCGTACGCGCGTCGGCCGCGGCATGAATATTGTCGATCATCCGAGCCCTGGGGTAGACACCCGGAACCGAATAGGCGGTGGCGCGGTTGAGCGGCATCCGGTCATCGAAGGCCGCGCAGCCGATCCCGCGTTTTTCAGCCTCTTTCGCGAAGCGGTAAACATTCAGAGGTGTGGTGCCAAAGTCGTCCACATCCGCGAGGACGGGAATATCCACGTTCGAGGCGATGATGCTGTCATAGTCGATGATCTCGGACACCGTGACGACCGCCTGGTCCGGCAGAGCGAGCAGAGCCTGATTGACGACGCTGCTGCCGATAAACAGGCTTTTGAACCCGTGAATTTCAATCAGACGAGCCGTAAGGGCATCGTGAGCGCCGGGGCATATTAACGGCTCCGGCCCATTCAGCAATGCGCGAAAGCGTGCACCCATTGTTGCCGGCGCCGGTCGCGCCTGCGGCTCAGGAACGGCGCCTGCCAGCGGGCGGGCAGTTGCTATCAATCCCGACGCCGCCAGTCCAGCTACCTGGACAAACTCGCGTCTATTCGTTTTCCTAGCCATAATCGCTCCTCAAAACTTGTAATCACGTTGACGTTTTCGCGCATTGTAGCCCAGTTTGATAGTCCGACAACGAAATTAGTCCTTTCGTGTTAGGCTGGTTGAAAATGCCGACAGGAGCTTTCGCTTGAAACTCTATGATGTTCTGGCATTACTGCTTGTGCTGACGCAGACGGCGATTTCGATTCAACCGCAGGAACCGGCATCAAAGGCCTCGATTGAAGGCACTGTCGTCCAGGCGGGAACGGCAAAGCCGATCCAGGGAGCTCGCCTGACTTTTCGCTCGAATGCCGAACAACCGGGGAGAACGGCTCCAGGTCCGTTCGCACCTGAGGCAACGGTTTCGATAGACACGGATTCCCAGGGAAAGTTCACCATCAGGAATCTCGATGCGGGCGCCTTCCACATGACCGTTGCCGCCAATGGCTATGTCCGGCAGGAGTGGCCTGAAGCCCGCTTAAACCTCACTGCAGGACAAACTCTAAAGGACGTCGTTATCGAATTGACGCCGGCCGGCGTTGTGTATGGCGTTATCGAGGATGAGACTGGTCATCCGGCAGTCGACATTCAGGTGCAGCTGTTGCAACCCAGGTATAAGTTTGGTGGCCAGAGGTCCTTCCAGAAGGCCCGTTCGGCTGCGACCAACGACCGCGGCGAGTACCGCCTCTACTATGTGACACCCGGGCGCTACTACCTGGCTGCGAGTTCCATATCCGACAGGTTCGGCCTCATGAGACTGGCCCAGGATAATCCGAACGCGATCCAGGATAATTTCGCATTGTCGTACTATCCCGGTGTCGCTGATTTTCGATCCGCGCGCCTTATCGAAGTCCAGCCTGGCGCGGACTCGATCGCGGATCTTAGCGTTCATCGCGAACAATTCTACAAAATTCGCGGACGCGTCATCGATTCGAGAACAGGGCAGCCGCCTGCCGCGGTAACGGTCTGGGTAGAATCGGAAGATCTCACCGGCGACGGCCTTTTACTTAAATCTGACACAACCTACAACGCCGGGGACGGAACATTTGAGGTGCGTGATGTTCCTCCAGGCTCGTATGTGGTCCGGGCCGAATTTCCCGAAGGGGGCGGGCCGGCGCTTTCCGGCAAGCGTGCCAGAATCCAGGTCCGCCTGGCTCCGGTCGATTTTGCTACCGTCCGATCCTTACCCTACTCGCAGGCGCTCAACCCGGACGGAACGTTTCGTATAGACGATGTGATGCCCGGAGAATATCAGGTTGTGACCTGCATCGCGATGGGAACAAACTCGGCAGGTTGCATCCGAAGCACGCCGGATTTTTACCTGAAATCCGCGCGGTTCGATTCTACCGACGTACTGAACAAGCCCCTGCAATTTGCAGGCGCCGCGCCCACGCCGTTGGACATTGTGCTCAGCCCAAAACCCGCGCAGATCGATGGCACAGTAATGAATGGCAAACAACAGCCGGCCGCCAATATCCAGGTTGTGCTCATTCCCGATCGGAATCGCGACCGGAGCGATCTCTACAAGCTTGGCCTCACCGATTCCATCGGACATTTTACGATCCGGGGGATCACGCCTGGCGCGTACAAGGTCTTCGCATGGGAAGCTTTGGAAGAAGACTCTTTCTTCGATTCAAATGTCATGCAGCAGTTTGAGCCGCTTGGAAAACCGGTCCAGGTCTCCGAATCGGAGAGAGTGACCGTCGAAGTGAAGCTCATTCCAGCGGGAAAGTAGTGTGCGTGCATTTTTCCACTGTAGCGGCGGTCATAGAAGCTGTGAATGAATTGCAGTTGCGCGTTCCAGCCGCGGAGCGGCGTCAGAATGTAGCCACGGGCACAGCCCGTGGATTCAGTCGCAGCGAGGTCCCAGCCCCGGAGGGGCGGAAGATTCCTCGAGTCCATGCGAATCTTTCGCCCCTCCGGGGCTAAGATCCAGGGTTACTGTTTACCCCGGGCTTGCGCCCGGGGCTACATTCTGACGCCGCTCCGCGGCTAAAACCGCAATGAGCGCAATTCATTCACACCTTCATAGACCGCCGCTACAGTCGGAAAGCCCGCGTGCATGGCATCCACTCCTGACGGACCAGTTTTCCCTGTGCCAGGTCGGAGTGAAAGTCAGGTCCAGCGATAAGTCTTTGAAAACGCGTTTCAAGATTATTGGTCGTGCGAGTGCAACTGAAAACGACGGGACGGACACGCACCGCATTACAGCGTTTCCGCCTGTACGATTTCGAAGAAAATCGACGACCATTCCGCGCACCGCTTTAGTCAGCAGGTAGGAGGCCCCAGAATGACATCACCGATTGAGCCTCAACCATCCGGTCCACACGGACCTCGTTTCAAGCTGGGAGATCGCGTCAAAGCGGCGGGGCCCGGCATCCATCGCGGCAAGCCGGGCGTAGTCACGAGCATTGTAGAACCGTCTGCGGGGGATTTTGTTTATCGTTACCGGGTCGACTTCTCGGATGAAAGCTCCGGCACCTTCTTCGGCTTCGAACTGGAGGCCGCTGAGCCGCTCGCTGACGAGGCTTCGGTTTAAATGCCGCTCCCGCTGGCGGATTTTTTGGCCGCGTTCTCGACGATGTTTTTAAGCTGGTTGAAATCCATAATCGGCTTGCTGAGATAGCCGTCAAAACCTAACTCCAGGAACCGCTTGCGATCACCGAGCATTGCGTGTGCCGTCAGAGCAACTACCGGGAGCGGGCGCAGGCTCTCATCGGCGCGAATCCGCCGCAGAATCTCAATTCCATCGACATCAGGTAACGAGATATCGAGAAAGACCACATCGGGTCTGTATTTCTTCATTTCGGCAATAGCGCGTTCGCCATCCGAAAACTCCACCACGTCGTGGTGGTCTTCCAGAAACATACGGAAAATGAAGCGGTTGTCGTCGTTGTCATCGATGACCGCGATTGTTCGTCGGTTGCTCTGCAATTCAATAAACCTCTATCCCATTGAAATGTATGGTATTCCGGGATGAAACTTTGTTTCAGATGCCGGGCGGCACTTGGTCTCAAACCCAGTGGCGACGGTCATTCTAAGAAAGAGGCATGGGACAAGCAAGTCCTTCTGACCCATTGGGCGGATCTCAAAGCCAGCCGCGGATTTCACGGATTACGCGGATGGCGCGCATCAAAGGCGTTAATTGCGCGCCATCCGCGTAATCCGTGAAATCCGCGGCTAATGCAGGATTCGTCCAATTTCAAAATTTACGGCCCACGAACACCTCACGGTCCCACGGGTCCGCCGCGACACGCGGGTCGAAGCCGGCCTCACGAAATAATCGCAGCCAGGCTTCCCTGGGAAAAATACCGAAGACGTGCTGGTCATGCACAACACGCACGGGTTTGTTTCCCTCGCGAAGGAGATAGGCGAAATCCACGGTATAGGTGTTGTCGGAAGGATCGGGATCGAAGGTCCATTCGATGTAGCGGATGCTTCGGCCGTCGCCGTCGTGGCCGCCGTGAGTCGTCAACGACACGAAGGTTTCGCGAACAACATCGGGCATGATCAGCGCGGCGCCCCCGGGTTTGCAGTGGATGAATGCGGTCTCGATCGACTGGCGGAGATCGTCCTCCGTGGTCATGTACATGACGGCGTCGTGAATGAAAACCGCATCGAAAAGCCGCCCGAGCCTCAGGTCTCTCATGTCGCCGGCAAGATGCTCGCACTCGGGATTGAGCGTGCGGCTGAGGTCGAGCATTCCTTCCGATAGATCCACCAGTGTCATTTGAAAATGCGCTTTGAGGTGCGACGCGTTGTTGCCGCCTCCGGAACCGAGCTCGAGCAGCGTGCGCGGTGGCGCCGAACTCGCCTCGACCAGGAGCTTGCGAGCGAATTCCGCCTCTTCGGCATAGTCCGGAGGGGACGAGAGCAGGTGAAACCATGAGGCGAGCTCGCCGTAAAGTTTGGGTAATTCAGACACCGACGACGTGTCCGTAAGACGTCAGGGCATTGACGGCTGCTTCAAGCTGCGTTTCTTTGACCAGCACGTAGTCGGTATCGTGCGTGGCGATGGGAAAGATCGCAATGGCAGCGTCCGCCAGCGGGTCGGCTATCGATGCCATCACACCGGTGAGAGTGAAATCGAGCGGGCCCTCGCATTTGAGCACCCGCCAACCGGCCATGCATTTGGCGTCCACAGGTATGTTGACTTCGAGGCAAATAATCGACAACTCGTCCGAAGTGCGGGTAATGGACAGAAACTGGCCATCGCCCGCCCACGCAGGCACTGGCGCCTTCGCGTCGAGGCGGCAGATCGCATAGCGATCCGGCAGAACCGTCAGGGTAAGAAGCGCTTTAGGACTCATCGCGAACAATCCATTTTTCAACTCGAGGAGGAGTGTAGCCGGCCAGCAGGTCCAGCAACCGCTCCGGATCCGTCTCTTCCAGCACCAGCCGGCGATTTATGCGATAAATAAAACCGTCGGCAACGCCGCGGTCGAACAGCGCAAGGAGCGGATCATAATAATTTTCGACGTTCAAAACGCCACAAGGTTTTTCATGCAGGCCGAGCTGCGCCCAGGTAACGATCTCGCAAAATTCTTCGATCGTCCCAAACCCGCCCGGCAGCGCAATGAAGGCGTCCGAGAGCTCAGCCATCGTTGCCTTTCGTTCGTGCATGGAATGAACCACCCGAAGCTCGGTAACCCCGTGATGCGCGACTTCGCGAGCCACCATCGGCTGCGGAATACAGCCGATCACTTCGCCCCCGTCGCTGAGGACGGTATCGGCAATCGCCCCCATTAGTCCGACACGGCCTCCACCATACACCAGATCGATACCTCTTCGAACCAACGCCTTTCCCATAGCGCGCGCTGTATCCAGATAAACAGGATTGCGGCCGGCGCTGGATCCGCAGAATACACAGATTCGTTTCATTAGTATTGAATAATGAAATCAAGTTGGTTTAGCACGTAGCCGTGGGCTTTATGCCCGCGTTCAAGTACCGCCAGAAGAATTCTTTAATTGTGTTTGAACGCGGGCATAAAGCCCACGGCTACGTGCAGACCCCCGATGTTTTCCTTTGGGCAACATCCCCTCCGCGGTTAGGGAAGCCGTTGGTGCCACCTCGCAATGCTTCCACCCTGGCCGACGGCCCAGCCGGTGGCGAGACCTGGAAGAAAACTCAGGGCGTCATAACCCGCCGCACTGATAGTGGTCCAGGAAGCGGCATTCAATCGAAAATAATCCGTTCCGGAAGGGCCGGCTGACACGATGACGGACGAATCCTGACCTCCATTTTCTCCTGCAGCCGCGTCAACGGCTGACCGGTATCCGCGGAGCTTTGGTCCGGGCGTCCAGGTGCGGCCGCCATCCATCGTTCGAGCGAAGTTGACACTGGCCTCGCTCTCCTTCTGATAGTCTCCGCCGACGGCATAGCCAGCCAACGGACTCGTGAAGTGCAGTGAAAAGATGCCGGCGGATGGAGTGCCGCTCACGATCGGTGTATTCGCGACGGACCATGTGGTTCCTGCATCGGTCGATCGGAACACGCGAGCAACTGAGCCGCCCGTACCGATCCAGACATTACTGCTGCCGTGAACGACAATGCTGGAACCGCTGGCGGCAAACGCGGCTTCTCCCGGCATTGCAGGAGGCATATTCTCGCGCGGCGTTTCTTTCCAGGTGGCGCCGCCATCGGTGGTACGGATCACCAGGAAACGGCCATCGACCGGATCGCTGAAGGCGATTCCGTTATTGGCATCCCAGAACGCGAAGCCATCGAAAAACGCTTTTGGATTGCGATTCATGAATTGAAGCGTCCATGTCTGGCCGCCGTCTGCCGTCTTGTAGATCCTCGATTTTTCTCCCTCGCCGGCGCTCAACAGATATGCCGTGTTCGCATCGACTCCATGAACGTCGCGAAAGTCCAGATCCGTCGCGCCCGGAACCACGCGCGCCTGCCAGTTGGCTCCGCCATCGGTGGTTCTAAGAAACGTGCCGCCGGTCCCGCTTGCCCAGACAACATCCAGATTCACAGCGCTTACGCCACGCAATCGGGCCTCGGTGCCGCTCTTTTGTTCTTCCCACAAAGATGCCGATGCGTGTGGTTTCGACTGTTCGATTGTGGCAGACATTTCCCGCATTCTCTGCACTTCCGTAAGGCCTTCCCAGCAGTGGCCCTGGCCCGGGCCGTAGACAATCCGGGCTTCGGCGGGCGGATCGGCTTCCTTGAAGAAGTCGTCCAGCATGTGCACGGCATTGTTCAGGTAATAGCTGTCCGCATCTCCGATCCCGATGTGGATTTTCCCGCGCAGCTTCGGACCCAAAGTCTTCCAGTTTTGTTCGAGGATCATGCGCAGGTCGTACTTCTTCCAGTGCTCGACAACGGACCGATTGATCTCCCCGGTTTTTGGATCCCAGAGCGGCACCGGACGGCCGTTCGCGCCTCTCGGTCCATACGTGGCGTTCCACGCGCCCCACTGTTCGCCCGACATGGTCCAGCTGTCCCCGAGGCCGATGGCGTTTTCCATCTGACATTCGTGACGAATCGTGAATTCCACGCGGCCGTTGACGTCGCGCTTGCTGGGCCGTTCGACGCCGCGTTCGTCAACGTAGGCATTCTTGTCTTTGTAGATGTCGATGAGCTGGAATCCCCGGAAGTCCACTCCATCCGGACACGCGGTCCACGTCGCATTGAAAAAATCGGGATAGAAGATTTTCAGCGCCAGAGAAACCCAGCCACCGGTGGAGCCACCGTCCAGCACCCGCGCGTAAGGCTCGCCGAGGCCGCGGAACGTTTTTTCGATGTAAGGAATGAGTTCCTTCGTGACGGCGTCGCCGTAAGGCCCGCTGTTGTCGGAGTTCACCTGGTATGAATCGCCGTAAGGGCCGTCGCCATCGAGGTGAAGGAAGATCATCCTCGGAATGTCGTCGGCCAGCCACACTCTTCGAAACTCTGTGTTCGCCGACATGAGCTGTTGAACAGCGGTGTATCGGGCGCCATAGCCGCCAATATGAACGCGCAGCGGATAACGCCTGCCCGGGTCGGCGGCATAGTCGCGCGGCAGAATGACACCGGCACGAAGATAGATCGGCCTTCCGTGAAAGCGTGTCAGGAGATCCGATTGAATCCTGACGTATTTGACGTAAGCGTCATCGAGTGGCAATTGCTCGGGAGGGACCGTTCTCGTGAGTTGCAGCTTTACAGTGCCGCCACTGCCGGGGTCGAGATGAATGCGCTGCACGTCACTGTACTGGTTGCCGGGAGCATTGACCGACCTCAGGTCGATATTCGAATCGAAGAGCGCCTGAACGTAGTAGTCGCCCGGCGGAAGCGCGTCGAGACTCGGGATGGGGAACGTTGTGGCGCTCCTGTCGATCGTCGCAACCACGCCCGGTCCGAAGTTGTTCACGTCGCGGCCGAGGATTGGCGGCGCGGCCATTCCGGTTTCACCGATCGTGTTTCGAGGCTCGGGACGGTCGGTCCTCGCGATGACGATCATGAGACGGCCGGAGGCAGGCCGGGAGCTGGTTGTGACTTCAAAACGCAGACCCGGGGTTTGCGCGGGCATAAAGCCCGCGGCTACGAGCATGATTGCAAAAACTACGAGGCGGGCTGCGCTCATTTTTGCTTTACGGTTATGCCATATGTGGAGGCGCGATCGTCTTTGTGAGGAACGAAGGGTCCGTTGGCGATCTGAAACTTGAGGAGGTAGCCGGCCGGTTTTTCCTGTAAGGTCGCCATGGCGGTGAACTCACCCATCCCATGAGGCGGCAGTTCCGCCGGTTGAACGGGAACTTCAACGATCTGCGGAAAGCGGCTCGTAGTGTCCTGCATGTTCACCACAGCCAGAACCATGGATAGCGGGTAATCCGTGCGGTTCTCGACCGTGCCACGCACAGTCATCGTTTTGTCCATGATCTCCTGATCGAGCTTCTTGAGGGCAAGGGCTTCGCCTCCATCGGCCGCAACGGGGATGAGAATCTGCATGTACTCGTCGCTCATCGGCAGGAGGTACGCAGCCAGGTTCGTCGTCATGGTGGCGATGATGAAAATGACTCCAACGATAGCGACACCAATAGCCACAGGCCGAACCCAGGTCCTCTCGCGGTCTGTGAACGGCAGGTCTATATGGAAATCATCGTTGTCGGGCGTGGACACAGCCCTTAAATGATAGCAAGAAAATGGGATCGTGGCGGCACTTTGCATGTGCGACGCATTCCCCCTTTGAGAAGATTTTGAAATTGGACGAATCCTGCATCTCAAATCCGAGATCCAAAATCTCCAATTGGACTGGCGATCCTTCCAAAGCCGGGCAGTCCAATCTGAGATTTCGGATCTCGGATTTGAGATGCAGGATTCGTCCAATTTCAAAATCTTCTCAAAGGGGGAATGCGCCCCTTCCGCATTTTTCCTATAATAGGCCCCATGCTCTTCACTCCTGCGGTTATCGTACTGGCGATGCAGGTCCAGACGGTCTGGGCCGGTGTATACACCGATGCCCAGGCGATGCGCGGCAAGGCTCAATTCGAAACCCATTGCAGTACGTGCCATCGCGCGGGGCCGCGCACCGGCGACGCTTTCATGCAGAACTGGAGCGGGACCAATCTGAGCAGCCTGTTCAACCAGATGAAAGCATCCATGCCGGCCGATGCGCCTTCGAGCCTGGAGGACGAGGCCTACCTCGACATCGCGGCCTACATGTTGCAGGTGAACGCCTTTCCCGCCGGCAGCAGTGAGCTCAAGTTCGACATGCTCAAGAATGTCCGTGTCGAGCGGCAAGGAGGACCCGGTCCGGTACCGAATTTTGCGCTGGTTCAGGTGATCGGATGCCTGACGCAGGCTCCCGGGAATGTATGGATGCTGGCCAAGGCGAGCGAGCCGGTGCGGACGAAAAATCCGGAAGCTTCTAAAGACGATGAGCTGAAGAACTTAGAAAAGACCGGATTGGGAAGTCAGAACTTTCAATTGATGAATCCCTACCCGGCACCGGATCCCCATAAAGGTCACAAGGTCGAGGTAAAAGGCTTTCTCATTCGGGATCCAAAGGGCGATCGTCTCAACGTTACTTCCGTGCAGGGGCTTGCTCCTGCCTGTGGGGATTAGAAACAAATTTTGAAATTGGACGAATCCTGCATCTCAAATCCGAAATCCGAAATCTCAGATTGGACTCGGACGGTCCAATCTGAGATTTCGGATTTCGGATTTGAGATGCAGGATTCGTCCAATTTCAAAATTTGTTTTTAATTCCCGGCTTCCATCAACTTCCGAATCACCACCTCGCTGGGGGCATGACCGACGATGTTCATTCCTCTCTGGATGCCCTGGGCGATTCTCAACGGCGTGTATCCCTTCTTGTCCGGCCGATTCCAGACTTCGATCTTTGCTCCGTGGTCGGCCAGATACTGCGCGGCGGACGGGGCGTGCTTATAGACTGCCCCATGCATGGCGGTCTCGCCGTTCTTGTCAACGGCGTTGATGTCGTTGCCCAATTCCAAAGCAACCTTCACGGCTTCCAGGATTTCGGGCTCTGTGCCGGGATCTTCGCCGGGCGAAGAAGTACCCAGGCCCGCCGCGACCATCAAGGGCGTCGAACCGTCGTCATTCGTCAGCAGCGGATCAGCCCCGAGCTGGGCCAGAAGGCGCATGAGTTCGAAATCCGCGGTCCGGGCGGCGAGTAAAAACGGTGTGGCGCCGATCGAATTCAGACCGGTCACTCCCATATTCGGCCGCTTCGTGACCCGGGCATTGGGCTTCGCTCCATGCTCCACAAGCTTTCGGACGAACGTGAGACTATCCATATTCCCGGATCCCGGTGGAGCCGGGTTATTGCTGCCCCCGATGCCGGCTTTGCGGACCCATGACACCTGATGCAATGCCGTCCATCCTTGAGGAGCCGCATTCGGGTCGGCACCGGCGTCGAGCAGAAGGGCAGCGAGTTCATAATGAGCGTTTCCGGAGGCCAGCAGGAATGCATTAAGGCCGACTTGCGGTGTTTCCGCGGTCCCGTCCGCGAGCCCGCCTCGCCGCCGCGTGTTGACCGGCAGGGATTCGTTCATGCCGGCTCCGGCATCGAGCAGTGCCCGGACTGCGCCGATCTGTCCCTCGCGGGCGGCGAACAGAAATGGCGTGAATCCTCCGTTCGAGCGCGCGTGGATATCCGCGCCACGCTCGATCAATGCCCGGATGACATCCGGGTGGCCTTCAGCGGCCGCCCACATCAGCGCTGTCTGTCCACGCCAACCTTCCCTGGCGTTTACGCTGGCTCCGCGGGCCAGCAGCACCTTGACGGCGTCCAGCCTGCCGGTCCGCGCCGCGGTCATCAACGCCGTTTCTCCTTCCGGTGAGGCGCTGTTCGCATCAGCTCCGGCCTTCAACAGCATCTCGATCAACGCCGCGTTTCCGTTGATGCAGGCCAGCGAAAGCGGCGTGACGCCGTAGCGGTTCGCCGCCTTTACATTTGCGCCCCCGCGAATCAAAAGATCCGTGGTTTCCAGATCATCCGCACGCGCCGCCCAGTGGAGGGCGGTCGTGCCATCAGGCTCAGCCGCATTCACGTCCACTCGCTGCTGGAGCAAAGTGCGAACCGCCGCCTTGTCCGCCTTCTTCACAGCCTCCACGAGCCGGACTTCGGCGGCGCTTGCCGTGGTGGCGAGACAGATGATCAACACAAACGCGCGCATCATCGACTGCTCCTATATGGAAAGAGGTTGCAGCAGCTCCCCGACCCTTCCACTACTGTCACCGAAGCTCTCCTGATGGATCCCCACCTTTTCCAGCAGAGTCAAATGAAGATTCGCCAGCGGGGTCGGCCTTTCATATTT
>WNFT01003622.1_pt1 | contig 13428 bp, 13 predicted proteins | sample 5400191 | NCBI WGS metagenome assembly WNFT01 (sample SAMN13153359, study PRJNA577476) | soil metagenome | isolation source: 80 cm saprolite under Madrone tree | place: USA:California | collected 2016-06-14
AGATCGGAGTATTCCACTGCGCGACCGGCTGTGGGCTGACCCATGATCAAGGCTTTGTCGTAAAAGCGAAGCGCGTCCGCGAGCGCTTCGGCAGAACCGGCTGTGTCGCCATCGGTAAGCAGCATGATCAGACCACGAAACGCCGGATCGCGGTCGGAGTTAAACACGCGGTCCTGCCGCGCGGCTGGTTTGCGCAAAGTGAAAAGTGGTTTGCCTTTTGGGCAAAATCGCTTCGCAAATTCTGCCGCCATCGCAAAATCATTCGTTGCCTGACTGACGCGAAGATCGATAACGAGCGCGTCGACTTTCTTGGCTGCGAAAGAGCTAAGACTCTTGTCCAATGCTTGAAGATTAGCGCTGTTCAGCGAGCCGAGGCGCAAATAACCGATATGACCGCCCAAAATCTCACTATAAAATGCGCTCGGCCCTTCCATCGACGCGCTTTCCCGGTTCGGCAAAACTATTACCCCATGTGGCAGCCGAACCATCAGGCCCTGAATCGTCGCGCGGTTTAGTTCAGTATCGGTAATCGCATCCGGATTTGTGAAGTTATTTTTCAAGAGCGTGATGACTGCCTGTAAATCCGCTGAGCTTAACGAATTGACCAACTGTTCCGTCGTTGGTTTGGCCGACGCGACCGGCGATGGTGATGGCAGCGCGGGCGATTTCGATGCGGCCTGGGGCACGCTCGGGGCTGGCGTCGAGGATTGGGCAATAAGGCGCGCTGCCAATGTCAACATCAACCAAGTGGCCAGTAGAAGTCGGGACATCAGGGTAATTTTTCGATTTTATCTGTAACGGCAGTAAGAGCAATATCGCGCCGGTAATGGCAGTTTTCGAAATGAATGCGCGAGACGGCATCGTAGGCACGCGCGCGCGCTGCTTCGATGGTTGATCCAAGCGCAGTGACTGCCATTACCCGACCGCCTGCAGTCACAATTTCGTTGCACACCCGGCTGGTTCCGGCGTGAAAAATTTGAACATTCTCCAGCTTCGCCGCTTCGTCGAGACCGGAAATGACTTTCTCCGTTTCATATTTGTTGGGGTAACCCTTTGAGGCGAGCACCACCGTAACTGCGGGCCGTTGGTCCCATTCGATGGAATAATTGCCGATCTTTTCGTCGATCGTCGCCTCCAGCAACGGCAACAAATCCGATTTCATTCGGGGTAAAATCGCTTGTGTCTCGGGATCGCCGAAACGGCAATTGAACTCGAGAACGCGCGCACCGTCACCAGTGATCATCAATCCTGGGTAAAGCAAACCACGAAATGTGATTCCTTCTGCGAGCAAACCATGCAGCGCGGGGCGTATAATCTCTTCTTCGAATTGTGATTGCAGTTTGCTATTCCAATTGTTGGCCGGACTGAACGCACCCATCCCACCCGTGTTTGGCCCAACATCGCCATCAAACGCGCGTTTGTGATCACGCGCGGATTCGAGCAGCCGATAATTTTTCCCTTCTACCAGCGCGTGCAGCGAGCATTCCGTGCCGCGCAGAAATTCTTCGACGACGACACGCCGACCCGCCTCGCCGAAGCGCCCTTGATTCATCATCTCGTCAATTGTCGATCTTGCCGATTCGGCATCGGGCGCAATGATAACGCCTTTTCCAAGCGCGAGCCCATCGGCCTTGATCACAATCGGAAATCCCAGCTGGTCGCAAAATCGGAGCGCATCATCGCTGCGTTCGAACGTGCCCGCTTGCGCCGTCGGGATTCGTTGTTTGCGCATCAGTTCTTTCGCGAAAATTTTCGATGACTCGATCCGCGCGGCCCTCTTGCTCGGTCCGAAAACGCGCAATCCTTGCTTAACAAAAAGATCGACAATCCCGGCGGCGAGAGCGTCATCCGGCCCGACTACCGTTAGATCGATACGATTTTCTCTGGCGAAACCAACCAGTGCCGCCAAGTCGCTTACGGGAATCGCGACATTCTCACCGATTTCAGCGATACCGGCATTTCCCGGCGCGCAAAAAATGCGCTCCGCACGCGGCGATTGTTTCAGCTTCCAAGCGAGCGCGTGTTCACGGCCACCGCTGCCAATGACAAGAATTTTCATGGAGCACGCAATTGAAACCGTGCGCTACCAGAAAAACAAGCAACGTCGCGTAGCATTGTAGAGGCAGCGTTTAGACCGCGGGCAGCAGGCTAGGCACCACGGCTGTCTCAATATCGCCGGGCCGGTATCCCTTAGCCCGCCGCGTGCGGCGGTGATTCCGCGGGCAAGATCGATAGCTCCATTTTTTCTGTGTGCCGAATGACGAGCAGTTTCGCCAGAACGCCGATTTGTTCACTCACCAGCATCTTGTGTAGTTCGTGGATTGTTCCGATCGGTCGCTCATTGAAGGCAACAATCACGTCGCCCTCCCGAAGACCTGCGCGCTTTGCCGGGCTGTCTTTTTCCACCGATACCACCAGCACCCCGGTTTCCAGCGGCAAATTATAAAATCGGATCACACGCCGATGCAGCGGTACATTTTGACCAGCGACACCGATGTAACTGCGCCGAATTCTTCCATCGCGAATCAGCCATCCCGCGACCAGTTTGGCGGTGTTGCTCGCGATCGCAAAGCAGATGCCTTGCGCCGGTCGAATCATTGCCGTGTTTACACCGATCACTTCGCCGGCTGAATTGACGAGCGGCCCACCGGAGTTGCCAGGGTTCAGCGCGGCATCGGTTTGAATGATATTGTCGATCAAACGACCCGATTGCGAATACATCGAGCGGCCGAGCGCGCTAATCACGCCCGCGGTCACGCTCGCTTGAAAACCGAGCGGATTGCCAATCGCTATCGCCACTTGTCCGACGCGCAAGCTTTCGGAGTCGGCCAAGCGCACGTGAGCGAGCTGGGGCGCATCGATCCGGATCACCGCGAGATCAGTGTCGGGATCGTCGCCGATGAGCTGCGCGAGACAATCCCGGCCATCCGGGACGTTCACCACAATCCGGGTGGCATGATGGACCACATGGCTGTTAGTCAAAATGAAGCCGTCCGGCGTGATCACAAATCCGGATCCGCTTCCGGCAACATCCCGCGCCCGATTTTTGACGCGCTGCTCGATCTCGATGTTCACAACAGCAGGCGCGACCCGCGCGACTGCGCTTACGACCGAACGGGAATATTCGTCGAGTAACAAATCATCGGTAGAAACGTCGTTTCGGCCTGTGAACCCGGATCCGTTTCGCGGCTGTGACTTATCCAACAGGCTCATCGCGGTTGGCTCGTCTTGTTCTGATACTGCAAAATCTTTCGTCATAAAGTTCTAGTAAGATCGACAAACCTAAACCGCCGTCAACTACAGCCGCTTTCATCCTATACAAGCCCATTGGATTGCTACTCTCTTCTTGCGCCTTAGTTGGTAACCGTTTAAAGAAAATCATGCCAAAGTCTTCTTCCGGCGGCTCAGTCATGGATGCGCAGTGTCCTTCCCGACTCGTGCTCGATCGGATCGCAGACAAATGGACGGCGCTCATCATTCAGGTGTTGGCTCAGGGCACCAAACGTTACGCCGCGCTCCAGCGTGAGATCGGTGGCATTTCGCAAAAGATGCTAACGCAGACTCTGCGCAGCCTCGAGCGCGACGGTCTGGTGCAGCGGACAGTTTACCCGGTTGTTCCGCCGAAAGTTGAGTACGCGCTGACGCGGCTGGGCCGCACGTTGATTGAGCCGTTGCACGCTCTCTGTCGCTGGTCGGAAAAACATTTGCCTGAGCTGCAAGCAAATCGTGCTCGAGCAAAAGCGAAACTTCAAAAACAAGCTCCCATCGCCACAGTAGCCACCGCGGTTCGTTGACCTAACCATTGACTGACCGAGGTCAACGACCCCGGGTACAGCAGCTCGCTCATGCATCAGGCGGAAATCATCGTTCTTCTATTCGCGGCCGTGGCGGCGTTGGCGGTGGTCGCGGGCAGGCGTGCGCTGCCATATCCGATCGTGCTCGTCATGAGCGGACTTGCATTGAGCTTCGTTCCGCGCCTGCCGGAAATGAGACTCAATCCCGAGATCGTTTTCTATTTTTCCTGCCGCCGTTGCAAAATCGCCACCGCATTTTTCTTCTTTCCGCCGCTTACTCCGGCAGTGAGCGAGCGCGAATGATCTTGAGCGATCGGGCGATCGGTCAGAATTGTTTTGCATCGCAGGGTGAAATTGGCCTATTTTAGAAGTTCTTCCGGTTCTCAGTAACCGGGTTTCCCGGATATGGATGTTAGCGGCACAATCGACGCAATTCTGAATCAGAAAAGCGGCGAAATTTTTACCATCCCGCCTGACGCGACCGTCTTTGAAGCGATCGAAATAATGGACAACAAGAACGTTGGCGCGCTCTTGGTGATGGACGGCAAGAAATTGGTCGGAATGTTTTCGGAGCGCGACTACACGAGAAAGATTGTGCTCCGCGGCAAGCGTTCGCGAGAAACCAAGGTCGCCGAGATCATGTCAACCAATTTGACTATCACCCATTCGCGTGAGCCGGTCGAAAAATGTCTCCGTCTTATGACTGACAAACGGATTCGCCATCTACCCGTGCTCGATGGCGATAGAGTTGTTGGCGTCATCTCAATTGGCGATCTGGTAAAATGGGTCATCTCCTGCCAAAGCGCGGCCATAGCGCATCTCGAGAATTACATCAGCGGCGGATACACCGGTTGAAATAGACGCAGCCTCCGGGCGCTCCGACGAATTTCAGTCCAGTTCCCAAACGGTCTTGCCGCCCACAATCGTCCGCACCGCTCGTCCCTTTAGTTTCCAGCCATCGAATGGCGAATTACGCGATCCTGATTCGAACTTGTCGATTTGAACCGTCCATTCCAAATCTGGGTTGAGCAACGTCACGTCGGCCGACGCTCCGACTGACAACGTTCCGGCCTCCAGCTTCAATAATTTCGCCGGCTCGACTGTGCACATCTTGATCAAACGCACGATGTCGATCTTGCGGTGTTTGTGCACGAGCAGATCGAGAAATAGACCGAGCGCAGTCTCCAGTCCGATAATGCCGAACGGCGCGGCATCGAATTCCACCTCTTTTTCAAAATCTGCATGCGGCGCGTGATCGGACGCAAGGACTGACAATGTGCCGTCGGAGATTCCTTCCAATAATGCATCGACATCGGTCTGCGCGCGCAGCGGAGGATTCATCTTATAATTGGTATCGAAGTTCTGGATCGCTTCATCCGTCAGCGCGATGTGATGCGGACAAACCTCGCCACTGATCTTTACGCCGCGCCTCCGCGCTTCGCGAAGCAATCGCACGCTCTTAGCGGTGGTCACGTGCTGGCAATGAATGTGATGATCGCAAAGTTCCGCGAGCAAAATGTTGCGCATTACGATTGCTTCCTCACCAACCGCAGGCCAGCCAGGCAGACCGAGCAACGTGCTCCAATAACCCTCATTCACGACGCCGTTGCCGACGAAATTGTAGTCTTGACAGTGATCCAGCACCGGCACCTCCACCATGCGTGCATACTCGACTGCCCGTCGCATCAACTCGTGGTTTTGAATGCAATGACCGTCGTCCGTAATCGCCACGATGCCTGCCTGCACGAGTGATCCGATCGGCGCCAGTTCTTCGCCCGCGAGATCCTTTGAAATCGCGCCGGCTGGCAGAACATTCACGCATGCGGCAGTTGCCGCGCGACTTTTGATCCATGCGATCGTGCTCGGATCATCGGCGACTGGAGAAGTGTTTGGCATACAAACAATCGTCGTGAAACCGCCGGCCGCGGCCGCGCGCGCGCCAGACTCAATCGTTTCCTTGTGGCCAAATCCCGGCTCGCGCAGATGCACGTGCATGTCGATCAAGCCGGGCGTCACGATCAAACCGCTCGCATCGATTTCTTCAATTTCGGAATTCGGACTTCGGATTTCGGATCTGGAGGCGACAATCTTTCCGTCTTCGATGTAAACATCTCCGACCTCATCCCGCTTATTCGCCGGGTCGATCACGTGACCGTTGCGAATGATCGTCGTGCTCATGTGTTCGCAATCCCGCCGCAGAGATAGAGAACAGCCATGCGGACGGCGAGGCCGTTGGTAACTTGGTCGAGAATGACGCTCTGCAATCCATCGGCCACTTCGCTGTCGATCTCGACGCCGCGGTTGATCGGGCCTGGGTGCATAATCAGACAGTCCGGTTTCAAAAGTTTTGCGCGCTCTTTCGTTAGGCCGAAAAACCGGGTGTATTCGCCGGTTCCGGGGAAATATTCCTTGCGCTGACGTTCGTGCTGGACGCGGAGGAGATTCACGACGTCGACACTAGGCAGTACGTTGTCGATCTTGTGTGAAATTTGGACGCCCAATTTCTCAAACTCGCGCGGGACCAGCGTGCTCGGCCCGACCAGCGTGACGCGGGCGCCAAGCTTGACCAAACCGACAATGTTCGAACGCGCGACGCGGCTGAACAAAATATCGCCGATGATCGCGACGTGCAGCCCGGCGATTTTTCCTCTCTTTTCGCGGATCGTGTAAAGGTCGAGAAGCGCCTGCGTTGGATGCTCGTGTGCTCCGTCGCCAGCATTGATGACGCTCGCTTCCAATCGATTGGCCAAAAACTGCGGCGCGCCAGCCGAACTGTGACGCAAGACAAGAATGTCGGCATGCAAGGCCTCCAGATTGCGCGCGGTGTCTTTGAGGGTTTCGCCTTTCGTGAGGCTCGAAGCTGTTGCCGAGATGTTGATTACGTCCGCGCTCAATCGAAAAGCGGCCAGCTCAAATGATGTCCGAGTGCGGGTGCTCGGTTCGACGAAAAAATTCACCAGTGTTTTCCCGCGCAACGCCGGCACTTTCTTAATTTCGCGTATCCCGACCTGTTTGAACGCGTCGGCGGTTTCGAGAATAAAATTGATTTCGTCGACCGACAATTCGCGTAAGCCGAGCAGATCTTTGCGATTCCAACGCATGGCAGCTTGTGCGTTGCCTGAGAGCGATGTTGTCGTCGATTCCACGATTCTCATCCAGCGCCTTCCGGTTTAATTAACCAGACGCCATCGGCCTCATCGGCGCTGCCGATGCGCACCCGCACTTTTTCATTCGCAGCAGTCGGGAGATTCTTCCCAACGTAATCGGCGCGAATCGGGAGCTCGCGATGCCCGCGATCGATCAGGGCCGCAAACTGGATCCGAGCCGGCCGTCCAAATGAATTGATCGCGTCCATGGCGGCGCGAACGGTGCGCCCAGTAAAGAGAACATCATCGACAACGATGACTGTTCGTTCTTCCAATGGCACCGGCAGTTTTGACGCGCGCACGACAGGCAGTTCTGCGCGCGTACCCACATCGTCGCGGTGCATTGCTACATCAATGGCTCCGGTCTCGATGTCGATCTTTTCGATCGCGCGGATAAGATCCGCGATACGTCTTGCGATCTCCACGCCACGTGAAGGAATCCCTGCCAGTACGATTTCAGGGAGCCACGGATTGCGTTCGATAATTTCATGTGCGATCCGCCGAAGTGCTCGGCGAATTGCCTCCGCGTCCATGATCAGGACGCCGACAGATGAATTCTGTTTTCCGTTTTTCATTCGTTTCCTTGGCAACCTCACGGGATCGCTTTAAAGGACACGTTTATGGATCAGCTACTCACTTTACTTCGGTTTTGGCTTCGCGCATCCGTTTTTCGCGCCAATTGGAGCGATATTTCACGATCCAATCGAGCAGTGCCTTTTCGAAACCGATGTCTTTGCCGGCTTTCTCGCTCTCGATCCATTTGTGCTTCAAAATTTCCGCGCGCTCGGCAAGGAATTCCTTGTAGAGAACAGAATTTTTGACGAATTGAGATCGATCTTTTTCTGAAGAGGGCATCTCGCGATTTTCTTTCATAAATTTCGGGACCAGTCAACCAAATCGAATCACGGAAAATTCGACGAGGTACCCTGTCGATTTATTTAGTCTCGTTCGCACTCAAGCATGCGGATGCCTCGCTAAGGCAAAGTCTTGCGAAGATTTTCGGCGATTCTCTTAAACTCACCTGTGACAGGTGATCCTAGATCTTCGCCCACAATCGGCATCCCGCGGTCGCCCGCTTCGCGCGTGGCAATATCGATCGGAATTTGACCGAGCAACGGGACGCGCAGGCGCTTCGCTTCGCGCTCGCCGCCCCGACTCCCAAAAATATCGTAACGCTTGCCGTCGGATGGAGAGACGAAGTAACTCATATTCTCAATCAGCCCAAGCACCGGCACATTGACCTTGTCGAACATCGTCGCAGCTTTGCGCGCATCGATCAGGGCCACCTCTTGCGGTGTCGTCACAATGATCGCTCCGGAAAGTGCGACCGTCTGCACAATCGTGAGCTGGATGTCGCCGGTGCCGGGCGGAAGATCGAGTACCAGATAATCGAGTTCGCCCCATTCGACCTGCCGCAGAAATTGTTGGGTGTAACGCGTCACCATCGGTCCGCGCAAAATCGCGGGCGAGGTGTCGTCGAGCAGAAATCCCATCGACATCAAACGCAAGCCGTATTGCTCGATCGGAACGATCTTGTTTTCCTCCGTTGCCATCGGCCGTTCCCGCGTGCCGAACATGAGCGAAATGCTCGGGCCATGGATGTCGCAGTCACACAAGCCGACGCGCGCCTTGGTTTGCTCGAGCGCGACCGCGAGATTTGCTGCAACAGTCGATTTACCGACACCGCCCTTGCCGCTCGCCACTGCGATCGCGTGCTTGATCCCCGGAATTCGTGTCGCGCCCACACCAGTCCCGACTCCAGCCGGTGGCGCGTGGATGTCGATCAAAACTTTCGCGCCTCGAACGCCATCTATCGCACGCAGGACGTTTTCTGCATCGTTTTTAATCGTTGCCGGAACATTCGGATCGTTGGTCGCCAGCGCGAGTTGCACTTTGATTTCGCCATTGTCGATGTTGATCGACTTGACCAAGCCAAACGAAACAATGTCGCGGCTAAAACCGGGGTATCTAACCGACTTCAGCGCATCGCGAATTTGTTCTTCTGAAACAAGCATTGCGACGCAAATTTACGCGCGGCTTCAGCGGAGTAAAACACGCAAAAGATTCGATATAAATGTGAGCTTGACCTTCAATTGCCACCAGACACGATGGACGGCATGAAAACACAACTTTCTTTCCGAATTATTTTCACTGGCGCTCTGCTCGCCCTATTGGGTGCATGCGCTACTTATGCGCCCGCCGGTCCAGGGGCCTTGGTCGGAACGTGGACAAACTCGCTCGGCACTGTCTGGACGCTCAAGGCTGACGGCACGTTCGATGTCGATCTTAAACACCAAGGCAAACGTGACGCGTGGGGCACCTATACTGTCTCGGGCGGCACGGTGACATTGCAAAGAACCGGCGGAGTCAATCCGAAAGGGTGTGCGGGCCCGGGCGTTTACAAGTTCACGCGCCCTGACAAAGACTCGTTGCAATTCGCGCTCGTCAGCGATGCCTGCAAGTTACGCAAGAAAAACGTGCTGCTCGCCTGGCATCGAAAGTAACTTTCGAGGCAATTTAAGCACAACTGAGGCTGAAGCTTCGTCCGAGTCCGCGGCGGTCAGACGCGGTCTTTCAGATCCGTCTTACCTCCGCTGCGCGCGCAATGGACGCAACAGAAGATCTTGTCCCCCTGCTCGACGCCATGGCCAATGACCCGACATTGGCAGTGGGGACAAACCGGTGCGAGCGCGTGGATCGCGCACTCGAAGCTATCGAACGTGTGCCGCTTCCCGGCAACGGTTAGTTCGAACGACTTGTCATATTCGTTTTCGCAAACTTCGCACTTAGCCATACTAAGATTTTTCGTGTGCGGAGGTCTCTTCGGCGGTGTCCGGAAAGTAGAGATCGCCCAGCGAAGCAATATCGCGTGGCCCTTAGCCAAGTCGGGCGAACAGCAAACTAATCCGATTCATCTTCTTCCACCGGCTCAGCCCGGCGCACTTCGGTTTCTTCGCGGGCGCGCGGTTTCCGAGTGCCGTTCGCTTGTTGTCCTTTGTAAATCTCCTTGAAAATATCCGCGATCATTGGCGCAGCGGAGCTCCCTCCATGCACTTTGCTGTCCACGTCGCCCTCGTAGAGCGCGGCGAACGCGAATCGTGGTTCATCGGCTGGTAAGAATCCCGCGAACCACGCTGCCGTGCGCTCTTTGTTCTTCGGTCCCCATTGCGCAGTGCCGGTTTTCCCAGCGACTTCAACGTTATCGAGGCTTGCTTGATGTGCGGTGCCCCCCGGCCCATTGACGACGTCGATCACCCCCGTGTGCAATTGGTCCAGTGTCTCGGATGAGAGATCGAGTGTCTTTTTTGCACGGACGGAATAGGCAGTAACAATTTTGTTATCGAATGTCTGCACCTGTTGGACGAGACGCGTTTGATAAAATGTGCCACCGTTTGCCACGATCCCCATGGCTTGCGCCATTTGCAGTGGAGTGACCTGCGTGTCGCCTTGACCGATCGATAAGTTTGCGATGTCGCCGTTTAGCAATCTGCGACCGTGCGTTGCCTTCATGTATTCATCGTTCGGGACGCGGCCTTCCGCCTCGCCGCGCAACGGAATGCCGCATTTTGCCCCAAACCCAAGCTTGAGTGCCCAATCAATGATTGGTTCGGCGCCGGTTTTGATTCCAGCCTGGTAGAACCAGGTATCGCACGATTCGGTGAGCGCTTGAACAAAATTCAGCGCACCGCGGTCGCCTTTTTTCCAGTTGTGAAAAGTGACATTGCCAATCTGGATTGCCGGCACACATTCGAATCGATCATCGGGATGAACAGCGCCGCTCTCGAGTGCTGCGATACCTACCGCGATTTTGAATGTCGATCCTGGCGGATAAGACGACCGAAATGCGCGTGGCAGGAGCGGAATATTTGGATCGTCCTGCAAGGATTTAAACTTTTCCGATGAGATCGACGGGATAAAGAGGTTCGGGTCGTAAGTTGGCCACGATGCAAGCGCGAGAATGTCGCCGTTGTTTGGATCGACAACCACAATTGCGCCGCGTTTGGCTTTTGCCTCCAGAGCTTGTTCCGCGAGCTCCTGGAGGTGAAGATCAAGCGTGGTGACAACATTGTACCCGGGCACCGGCGGCGTAACCAATTTCTCGGAAGTTTTCCGGCCATCTTTGTCGAAGGTGAGTTTGTACTCGCCGCGCTTGCCCGCGAGCATTTCGTTGAACGTTTGCTCGAGTCCCTCGCGTCCCTCGGTTTCGGGCCAAAGCGTTTCGTGATTATCAACGATGCCGTCAGGGTTACGTCCGGTTTTTCCAGTATAACCGACGATCTGTCCGGCTAGTCTGCCATTGGGATATGTGCGCATATAAACTGGCCGCACGATCATTCCAGTTGGCAAATTGTCTTTGACCTCTTCGTATTCCGACTGGCTGAGATTCTGCGCGATCTCCAAGGGCATAATCCCACGGTTGCGATAATGCCGCAGGATCGCTTCGTCTGAGATCCTGAGCGTGCGGCCGATTAACTTTTCCGCCTTGTCGATCTTTTCCCGGACGAAGCTAAGCGCCTGCGCGTCGGAAAAATCGAGCGGAGTGGGAAAATTGATGGCGAGATTGTAACTGAGCCGATTTTGTGCGAGCGGTACGCCGTTGCGGTCCGTAATTTGGCCGCGCGGCGCCGGGACATCGAGGATGTACGTGCGTGCTAGTTTTTGTGTTTCGAATGTCGGAATGACCGTTTCTTCGGGCGGCGTCGGACTCGCGCTTGACTTCGTAGTTGTCTGTTGTGTTTGTGCGTCAACAAAAGGAACAACGGCGAAGAGCACAATTAACGCGCGCACTTTCATTTGCAGGATCGACATCTTGCTCCGTGACAATGCTGCGTCAATGCCGCTCCAAGAAGCGATGCACTTCTTCAGCCAGCTTGGGACCAATCCCTTCCGTGGACGCAATTTCGTCCACCGTCGCTTTGCGCAGACGATTCACGGAACCAAACTTCCGCAGCAGCAGATTCTTTCGGTTCTGACTCACACCTGGGCAATCATCAAGAATGCTTTCGCCGATGCGCTTTTTCATCAGCAGTTGATGATACGCGTTTGCGAAACGATGTGCTTCATCGCGAATGCGCTGGAGCAAGCGCAACGCACCGGAATCGAGCGGCAATTGCAGGGGCAACGCCCGACCTGGACGATAAATCTCCTCGTGTTCCTTCGCCAGTCCGATAATCGGAAGATCATGCAGCCCGAGCCGTTGCAGCTCGCGGCACGCCGCGGAGAGTTGGCCTTTTCCACCATCGACAATGATCAAGTCGGGCAGACGAACGTACGATTGCGGATTACTCAGGCGTTCCGCAATTTCGAATGCATTCTCTTGCGAATATTCCGCCGCGTCCGGATGTGCCTCGCGAGCTTCGAGAAGAACTCGCGAATATCTTCGCCTAACAACTTCGGCCATGCTGGCGAAATCATCCTGTCCTTCGACAGTTCGGACCCGATATCGCCGATAATTATCTTTGTCCGACACGCCATTTCGGAAGCAAACCATCGAGGCGACGACATGCGTCGTCGAAATGTTCGAGATATCGAAGCATTCCATGACGCGCGGCGTACGCGAAAGTTGCAGTGCATCGGCCAGCGCCTGCACCTCCGCCATTGGATCGATTGCGCTCGGCAAGCTGCCGCGGGTAAAGCGGCGCGTCGGCTTTGTCGTGCTGCGCAAATCTTCAACCATGTTGCGAAGTTCGGCCGCTTTTTCGAAATCCATTTTCTCCGCCGCTTTGCGCATCTCCCCTTCCAGCGCGGCGATCATCTCGCGCGAGTGCCCTTCGAGAAACTCACAAGCTTGCGCGACGCGCTCGCGATATTGCTCGGCGCCAATTTCACTCAAGCGCATCGGCACCTGATACGTTGACGATTTCAATTCCCGCTCCGTCGGCGAACCACGGCCGAACGTGAGCACGCCAAATTTCTTGCGCATAAAGTTCAGTGTCTGCCGGAGCGCACCGGCATGCGCATACGGGCCGAAGTAGCGGGCACCATCGTCCTTTTTAAACCGCGCTAGCCGGAAACGCGGCCATTCCTCGGAGGTGTCGATTTTTACCAGAAGGAAGCGTTTGTCGTCACGAAAGGAAACGTTGTAACGCGGCCGGTATTCCTTGATCAGCTTGCCCTCGAGCAAGAGCGATTCCGCCTCGCTGCGCACGGTATGCGTCTCGAAATCCCAAACCGAATCGAGCATGGCCCGCGTCTTTAAATCGGCCTGCGCCACTTTCGATGGCAGGAAATAGGAGCTCACGCGTTTGCGCAAGTCGCGCGCTTTGCCGACGTAAATAACCCGATTAAAGCGATCGCGCATCAAGTAGACACCGGGTTTGTGCGGCACTTCGTGCACCCTCTTTTGCAAATCCGGTTTCTCTTTCGTCAATGATGCCATTGTTGGGCGGCAATGTACGCTTGACGGCAAGATCAACAATCAGCGGGTGGATCGAGCAGTCCCTTGCTCGATGTTAGAATATGGCGGCGAAGCTGTATTAATTTAGCGT
>WNFT01003623.1_pt1 | contig 13428 bp, 7 predicted proteins | sample 5400191 | NCBI WGS metagenome assembly WNFT01 (sample SAMN13153359, study PRJNA577476) | soil metagenome | isolation source: 80 cm saprolite under Madrone tree | place: USA:California | collected 2016-06-14
ATCGTGACCACCAGGGCGACGGTCCAGGGGTTGTGCCCGCCGGTCCAGCCCTTCTCATGCGTGAGCCGCAGCGACTCTTCGGGAGTGAGTCCCTGTTGTCCCCCGTGCTGTTTGGGGGTCATCGCACCCGGACCTTGGGCTCCGCGGACATTCCGGGGCGAAGCCGCTCCATCTCCGGCTGCCCCGGCTTGAGCACGATCCGGACGGGAATGCGCTGCACCACCTTCACGTAGTTGCCGCTGGCGTTCTCGGGCGGCAGCAGGCTGAAGCGCGAGCCGGTGGCGCCGGCGAAGCTGGCGACCTTGCCGTCGTAGTCCCGGTCGATGGCGTCGACGTGCACCGAGGCCGGCTGGCCTGCTTTCATCAGCTCGATCTGCGTCTCCCGGAAGTTCGCGGTCACCCAGAGCTCGTCGTTCTGGGTGAGGGACATGAGCTGCTGTCCCGGCTGCACGCGATCGCCGACGTTGACCGAGCGCCTGCCGATGATTCCCGCCACCGGAGCCGCCACCTTCGCGTAGGCCAGGTTGAGCTGCGCCTGGTGGAGCTGCGCCTTGGCCAGCTCCAGATTGGCCTGCCGTACCGACACGTCCGCCTCCCGCGCCACCAGCTGGCGGGGAGCGTTCGCGCGGGCCTCGGCGAGCCGCGTCTGGGCCTGCTGCAGCTTGGCCACCCGCTGGTCGACGCGCTTGCGGGCGACGGCCACCGCGGCCTGCGCCACCTCGGCCGCCGTCTCGCGCTGGTCGTACTCCTGCTGCGGAATCGTCTTCGAGGCCAGGAGCTGCTCCGCGCGATGCTTCTGCTGCTGCGCGAACCGGTTGTTCGCTTCGGCCTGGTCGAGGTCGCGCCGCGCGGCGTCCAGGTCCGCCTGCGTATTCGTCACCTCGTCCTCCGCCGAGCGGACCGCGGCCAGGTTCGAGGTCGCGGTGATGGAGACGTTGGGCGCCTCCGCGGCGACCGCCGCCTCGGCCTGGGCCACCGCGGCCCGCGCCTGCGCAAGGGCGACCTCGAGGTCGGCGGTGTCCAGCTCCACCAGCGGATCGCCCTGCTTCACCGGCTGATTGTCCTCGACCAGGACTCGCAGCACCGTCCCGGCCACCCGCGGCGAGATCGAGGAGATGTACGCGTCGACCTGCGCGTCGTCGGTGTCCTCGAACTTGCGCGCGTGCAACCACCAGAGCAGGCCGCCGGCGACGACGGCGGCGGCCGCCGCGATGATCGCGATGCGCCTGCGGTCCTTCTTCTGCTCGACGGAGGCGGGGGTGTCCTTCGACCTCACTTCTCGGGACAAGGGCGCACTGCCGTTTCCGTTCCGCAGCAGCTGCTCGGATTCCTGTTCGGACATTCCGTGGAATTCTCCTGGCGCGGGACGGATGCTCACGGAGGGGGTCCGATTCGCCGGATCAGGCCAGGCATCGGCGATTGCCGAAGAACTCCGGTATTCACATTGTCCGCCTCGGGGGCGGCCTGTCCTGCCAACGTCTCAGGTCCGCGCGGTTCGCGGACACCGCGAGCGACGCAACGGGCAGGCATCCTGAAGGCGAGTGACTCGGAGAACGAGCGGGCGGCCACCGTTCAGCCGCGCACGCCGTAGAACGCCGCGTTGAGAGCGGCGACGCTGGCGAACCGGGGGTAGTCGCCCTTGGTCAGCGCCTCGCGGCTGGGCAGCGGTTCTCCCATGACGCGCTCCAGGACGTGCGCCAGCAGGCGCGAGTACGCTTCCTTCGAGGGAAGCCCGGGAAAGAGAGAAGCGAGGCTGAGCTGCGCGCCGGGGATGCGGATGGCCGAGGCAGCCTCGTTCCCATCTCCCCAGCTCAGGACGAAGTCCGTCAAGATCGCAGCGCCTTGGGCCGTGGGGATGACGCCGGCCGCCACCCCGACCAGCTTGTTGAACTCGACGCGTTTCGTCTTCCCCGAGGCGAGCTCGACGTGCAGCGCATCCTCGGCCAGCCGCACCAGCTTGCAGGCGAGGACGCGGACCACTCCCGCCGGCGCCGGCCCGTCGGCGATGCCGGTGGAGGTGGGGTCGCCCCGGGCGCGCGCGGCTCCTCGCGGGGGACGCTCCACCGCATCGATCTGCGCCCGCATCTCCGCGGACAGGTCCGGCAAGGCTCGCGCGGTGGCCAGGAGCTCCAGTCCGTCCGCCGTCCGCCCGGAGGCCATGCACCGCTTGGCGGCGCGCAGCAACGCCTTCGCCGCCAGGGATCCCTGCCGATTCCCCACCGCCAGGTCGAGACGGTGCGGGAGGTCGCCCGCCCCTTCGGGGAGCTCGGTCGCTCCCGCGAGCTGGAACGCGAGCTTGTCGGGCAGCTTGTCGGGATCGAGGAGCGGGCCGAGCTCCAGCGCCACTTCCCAGGCCTGCGCCAGCTCGCCTTTGCTGACCAGGGCGTGCAGGAGCACCATCGCTCCCCTGGAATCCTGCCCGATGCGGGCGAGGCCGACGGCCGCTTCGCGATCCATCGGCCGGTCCTTCACCACCGAGCGATACGCCGCGGCGGCCGCGCGATGGTCGCCCCGATCGAGGGCCAGTCTGGCGGCGTCGGTGCCGGCGTGCTGCGTCCAGGTCGTCTTGCGCTGCACCGCCGGCGCCAGCTCGCGCTCTTCGTAGCCGCTCTTCTCCAACGCCAGCGCGGTGACGAAGCCGAAGATGAAGCCGCCGATGTGCGCCGCCACCGCGACGCCGCCGGACGACTTGGTGACCAGGCTGAAGACCTCGCCCGCGAACCAGAACCCGCCCCACACCCAGGCGGGGATCAGGAACGTTCCGCTGCGGACCCAGAAGACCAGGTACCACATGCGGATGCGGCGGTTGGCGCAGCGATAGCTGAACGCGCCCATGCAGGCGGCGACCGCGCCGGACGCCCCGGCCATCAGCACCGAAGAATGAGGATCGAGGGCGAAGTGGGCGATGGCGGCGACCACTCCTCCCACCAGGTAGAAGCCGGCGAAGAACTTCCGGCCCCAGAGGTCCTCGAGGAGCGGACCGACCAGGTAGAAGAAGAACAGGTTCCCCAGGATGTGCATCCAGCCGAAGTGCAGGAACATGTGCGTCAGCCAGCCGGGCTGGAGCAGTCCGCGCGCCGGAACCAGGCCGAGCCGGCGCATGGGCGAGCTCTCCGCTTCCGCCTCGAACCCCTCGATCAGCGAGTCGAGGTGGCCCTGCTCCAGGGCCAGCGTCGCGGAGTCGACGGTGACGGGCTGCTCCTCGCGCAGCCCTTCCAGCATGTCCCGCGCCTTCGGCGAGAGGTAGTCGGAGAGGAACTGCTCCTGGAGCTCCAGATACGGGTGCTCCTCGTAGTAGCGGAGGATCTGCCGGAAGTTTTCCGCGCGGAAGCCGTCCGGGTTCGCCGGCAGGACCCAGGTGAAGAGGAATGCGACCGCGCACGCGGCGGCGATGGCGATGGCCACCGTGGGGACGCGGTCGACCTCCGCGTCCTCCACGCGCACGGGCAACAGGAGCATGCCCAAGTGTCGCAAACCACAAGTCGGACGGGCAATGTCGGACCCATGGGGTAGGCTGTGCGATGTGAGGGAGCTGATCACATCGTCCGCGGCCGACCCGCGGCTCGACCGCGCCCGCCGGTGGCTCGCGTCCCGTGGAGCTTCGGCCCGCGTGCTGATCGTGGCCGCCACCCAGGAGGCGGCGGCGGAGACCGTTCGCGCCGCCGCCGGCGAGTCGGGGGCCGCCTTCGGCTGGCAGCGCTTCACGCTGGGACGGCTGGCCGCTGCCGTCGCCGCCGGCGCCCTGGCGGAGCGCGGGCTTTCGCCGCTCTCGCCACTCGGGGTCGAGGCGGTGTGCGCGCGGGTGCTCCATCAGCTGCGCGGGAGACTGGGAAGGCTGGACGCCGTCGCGCAGCAACCCGGGCTTCCGCGGGCCCTCTCGCGCAGCCTCCAGGAATTGCGCCTCGCCGGGGCGGTCCCCAAGGGCGAGCTCCGAGGAGTACTGGACGCCTACGAGGCCGAGCTTCGCCGCGCCGGGCTGGCCGACAGGGCCGAAGTGTTCCGCCTCGCGCTGGAGGCGGAATCGCCGCTGCTCCGGCTGCCGGCGCTCCTCCTCGACCTGCCGCTGCGCTTCGCCCTGGAAGAGCGCTTCGTCGCCCGGCTCTCGGGGCCGGTGCTCGCGCTGGCTCCCTCGGCGGACGCGGTGAGCATCTCGCGCGCTCTCGCGGTGCAGCCCCTGCGGCTGGAGGAAGCGGCGGATGCGTCGCTCTCGCGCGTCCAGCAGCGGCTGTTCGTCGAGGGCACCGGACCGCTTTCGCCGCTGGGCGACGACGTGCTGCTGATCTCCGCGCCCGGCGAGAGCCGCGAGTGCGTGGAGCTCGCCAGGCTCGTGCGGAAGGAAGCGGACCGCGGCGTTCCCTTCGACCGGATGGCGGTGCTCCTCCGCGCTCCCGGGCAATACCGGCCGCTGCTGGAAGAAGCCTTTGCCCGCGCCGGCATTCCCGCGCATTTCGCCTCCGGCACCCTGCGGCCGGACCCCGCGGGCAGGGCGTTCCTGGCGCTGCTGGCCTGCGCCGCCGACGGCCTTTCGGCGCGCAGGTTCGCCGAGTACCTGAGCCTGGGCGAAGTCCCGCCGGCAGTCCGTGGAGAGCCGCCTCCGGCCCCTCCCGCCGGCGACCGCTGGGTGCCGCCCGATGCCGAGCTGACCACGCGGGCGGGCGAGGAGCCGGCGGCACCAGAAGACCCTGCTCCGCCGGCGGACCTCGACGCCCCCGTCGTGGCGGGCAGCTTGCGGTCGCCGTGGCGCTGGGAGCAGCTCTTGATGGATGCGGCGGTGATCGGCGGCCGCCGGCGCTGGAACCGCCGTCTGGACGGCCTCGAGGCGCAGCTCCGGGCCACCCTGGCCGCGTTCGCGGATGACGAGGCGCGTGCGCAGCGCCTGCGCCGGCAGGTCGACGATCTCGACGCGCTCCGCGAATTCGCCCTCCCGCTGCTCGACGCGCTGGAGGCGCTGCCCACCAGCGGAAGCTGGAGTGAATGGCTGGACCCGCTGACGGCGCTCGCCACGCGCGCCCTGCGCGATCCGGCGCGGGTCCTCTCGCTGCTGGCGGAGCTTGCGCCGATGGGCCCGGTCGGGCCGGTCACGTTGGCCGAGGTGCGGCTGGTGCTCGGACGGCGCCTGACGGAGCTGTCGGTTCCGCCGGCCGGCAAGCGTCACGGCCGCGTCTTCGTCGCGCCGGTCGCGGCGGCACGCGGGCTGTCGTTCGACGCCGTGTTCGTCCCCGGGCTCGCCGAGAAGGTGTTCCCGCAGAAGGTGATGGAGGATCCGCTGCTGCGCGACGCCGAGCGGCACGCGCTGGCCGGGCTGGAAACCTCCGAGGACCGGATCGCCGCCGAGCGCCTCGCGCTCCGGCTCGCCGCAGGCGCGGCCCGGAAGCGCCTGGTGCTCTCCTGGCCGCGCATCGATCTCGCGCAAGGACGGGCCCGGGTGCCGTCCTTCTACGGCCTGGAGGTCCTGCGGGCGGCGGAAGGGACGCTGCCCGCGTTCTCGGAGCTGTCCCGCCGGGCGGAGCAGGCTTCGCGCGCCCGCGCGGGTTGGCCGGCCCCGCCCGACGCGGCGGACGCCATCGACGAGGCCGAGCACGATCTCGCGCTGCTCCAGCGCGCGTTCCGCCATCCTCAGTCGAGCCAGGGCACCGCCGCATATCTCCTGGCGGCCAATCCGCACCTGCGCCGCGCGATCCGCGCCCGCGCCCGGCGCTGGTTGCGCCGCTGGACGCCGGCCGACGGATTGGTGCAGCCCGATGCGGAAGCGCTCCGGGCGCTGCAAGCGCACCAGCCGCAAGCGCGACCGTACTCCCCCACCGCCCTGCAGAACTACGCCGCCTGCCCGTACAAGTTCGTCCTCCAGGCCATCCACCGGCTCGCGCCGCGCGAAGTGCCGGAGGCCATCGACGAGATCGATCCACTCTCGCGGGGGTCGCTCATCCACGAGGTCCAGTACGAGCTCTTGAGCGAGCTGTCGGAGGCCGGCTCCTTGCCCATCCGCGACCTCACCGCCGCCCAGCAGCGGCTGGAGACGGTCGTGGACCGCGTCGCCACCCGCTGGGAGGACGAGCTCGCGCCCGCCATCGACCGGGTCTGGAAGGACTGCATCGCGGGCGTGAAGATCGACCTGCGCGAATGGCTGCGCAGGATGAGCGAGGAACCGGGCTGGACGCCCTGGCGATTCGAGCTCTCCTTCGGCCTTCCCGAGATCTCGCAGCGGGACCCGCACAGCTCGAAAGAGCCGGTGGTCCTGGACCAGGGCATCCGCCTGCGCGGCTCCATCGACCTGGTGGAGCAGGCGGCGGACGGATCGCTGCGGGCCACCGACCACAAGACGGGCAAGGCCTGGGCGGAGCCGGGAACCGTGATCGGCGGAGGAGCCACCTTGCAGCCGGCGCTGTACGCGCTGGCGCTGGAGAAGCTCTTCCCCGGCGTCCGCGTCGAAGGCGGGCGCCTGTACTACGCGACGTACGTGGGCGACTTCACCTCCATCCCCGTCGCGCTCGACACGCAGGCGCGCGAGAGCATCCAGATGCTGTCCCGCACCATCGCCGGCTCGCTCTCGCAGGGCTTCCTGCCGGCGGCGCCGCGCGACGAGCGCGAGTGCGGGCGCTGCGACTACCTCGAGGTCTGCGGCCCGTCCGAGTGGGCGCGCTCGCAGCGCAAGCCGGCCGCCGAGCTCCAGCCGCTGGTGCAACTGCGAGGGATGCCGTGACGGCCAGGCTCCCCGATACGGCGGCGCGGGAGCGCATCCGGCGCGATCTGGACGCGACGCTGGTGGTCGAGGCCGCGGCGGGCACCGGCAAGACTACCGAGCTGGTCGCCCGCATCGTCGCCCTGATCCGGGGCGGGCGCACCACGCTCGATCGCATCCTCTCGGTCACCTTCACCGACCTGGCGGCGGGGGAGATGAAGCTGAGGCTGCGCGCCGAGCTGGAGACCGCGCGCGCCGGGGCCGGAGCCGCGGAGCGCGACCGCTTCACCGCCGCGCTGGAGCGGTTGGAAGTGGCGCCCATCGGCACCATCCACTCCTTCTGCGCCGACCTGCTGCGCGAGCGGCCGGTGGAAGCGCGCGTCGATCCCCTCTTCCAGATCGCCGCGGGCGAGGAGCAGGAGCGCCTGTTCGACGAGGCCTTCGACGCCTGGTTCCAGGGCGTCATCGCCGCTCCACCCGAAGGCGTGCGCCGGCTGCTGCGGCGCAAGGTGCGGCCCAGCGACACTCCGCCGCGCGAGCTCTTGCGGCAGGCGGGTCGCGACTTGTCCGAGCACCGCGACTTCACCGGGGCGTGGAGGCGGGATCCGTTCGACCGGGCGGCGGGACTGGAGCAGATCCTGGCGCGCCTGCAGGAAGTGGGCGAGCTCGCCCGGCGCGCGCAGCGCCCCGACGAGTGGGGCGCGCAGTCGGTGGCGGAGATCGGCCGTTGGGTGGGCGAGCTGCGCCGGCGCGAGGCGGTGCGGGCGCGCGACGGCGACGGGCTGGAGGCCGAGCTCCGTGAGCTCTCCCGGCGCCGGCTGTGGAACTGGCGCGGCGGGGGAAAATGGTTCGCCAAGGAGCTGGAGAAGAGCGCCGTCCTGGCCCAGCGGGACGCGGTCAAGGCGGAGCTTCAGGTCTTCCTCGACCGGTGCGACGCGGACCTCGCCGCCTGCCTGCGCGAGGAGCTGCGGCCGCTCTGCGAGGCGTACGAGGCGCTCAAGCAGAGCGCGGGGTGCCTCGATTTCCTCGACCTGCTCCTGCGGGCGCGCGACCTGGTACGCGACGACGATTCGGTCCGGGCGGAGCTCTCGCAGCGCTTCACGCACGTGCTGGTCGACGAGTTCCAGGACACCGATCCGCTCCAGGCGGAGATCCTCATGCTGATCGCCCCCGGGGATCGCGCCGTCTCGCGCTGGCGGGAGGCGCGGCCCGCGTCCGGCAAGCTGTTCGTGGTGGGCGACCCCAAGCAGTCCATCTACCGCTTCCGCCGCGCGGACATCGCCCTCTACGAAGACGTGAAGCGCATCCTGCTGGCGGGCGGAGCCGAGCTCCTGCACCTCACCACCAGCTTCCGCTCGGTCCCCGCCATCCAGCAGGCGGTGAACGCCGGATTCGCGCCGGTGATGAAGGGCGGCACGCAGGCCAGCTACGTGGCGCTCGACCCGTTCCGGCAGGACATCGCCGGCCAACCGGCCGTCGTCGCCCTGCCGGCGCCGAAGATCTACGGAGAGCGGGAGAAAGTGGCGAACTTCCGCATCGAGCAGTCGTATCCCGACGCGGTGGGCGCCTTCGTCGACTGGCTCCTGACCAAGAGCGGCTGGAAGGTGAGCGAGCGCGATCGCGGCGAGCCGGTGCCGGTGGAGGCGCGCCACGTCTGCCTGCTGTTCAAGAGGCTGCGCAACTACGACGGCGACTTGACGCGTCCGTACGTGCGCGCGTTGGAAGCGCGGGGCATCCCCCACGTGCTGGTGGGAGGCCGTTCGTATCACTCGCGCGAGGAAGTGCTGGCGATGCGGGCCGCGGTCCGGGCCATCGAATGGCCCGACGACGAGCTGGCCGTGTTCGCCGCGCTCAAGGGGCCTCTCTTCGCCCTGGGCGACGACGCGCTGGTGCTCTTCCGCGAGCGCCACGGCCGGTTGCACCCGCTGCGCAAGCGGCCCGAGGATCTCCTTCCCCTGGAGCAGGAAGTGTTCGACGCGCTCGCGCTGCTGGGCGAGCTGCATCTGCGGCGCAACCGCAGATCCATCGCGGAGACGCTCTCGCGGCTCCTGGACGCCACGCGCGCGCACGCCGGCATCGCCATCCGGCCCGCGGGGGAACAGGCGCTGGGGAACGTGCTGCGCATCCTGGAGCTGGCGCGCCGATTCGAGGCGGCGGGAGCGAGCAGCTTCCGCGCCTTCGTCGCCCGGCTGGAGTCGGACGCGGAGCGCGGGGAAGCGTCGGAGGCGCCGGTGGTGGAGGAAGGGACCGAGGGCGTCCGCATCATGAGCGTCCATCGGGCCAAGGGACTGGAGTTCCCGGTGGTCGTCCTCTGCGACCCGTGCGCGCCGCCGGCGCCGCGCACGCCGTCGCGGCTGGTCGACCCCGAGCGCAACGTCTGGGCCATGCCGCTCGCCGACTGCGCGCCCAGCGAGCTGTTGGCGGATGCCGGGGCGCTGCTCGAGCGGGACCGCGAAGAGGTGGTCCGGGTGGCTTACGTCGCGGCCACGCGGGCCCGCGATCTCCTGGTGGTTCCGGTCACCGCCGACCAGGAGCTGCAGAGCTGGCTGGACCCGCTCAACCCCAGCGTGCATCCCGCTCCTCTCCTGCGGCGCGAGCCGCGGCCGGGTCCGGGGTGCCCGGCCTTCGGGAAGGAAGCGGTGCTCGACCGCCCCGGCGGCGTGTTCGCGGTGCTGAACGTTCCTCCGGGGCTCCACGCGCCGCAAGCCGGCTCTCACGAGGTGGTGTGGTGGGATCCCCGCACGCTCGATCTGGGCCGCGAGGTGGAGAACTGGCTGCGCGAGCGCGATCTGCTGCTGGTGGACGACGGAGCCGCCAGGCCGGCGTCCGAGGCGCACCAGCGCTGGCAGGAGCGCCGCGCGGAGACGCTCGAGCGCGGCGCCAGGCCGTCGCTGCGGGTGGAGACGGCCACCTCGCGATCCCTGGCCGCGGCCGGGGCGGAGCCCGTGGATGTCGCTACCGTGGAATTGCGCGATCTGGAGAGGCCGCGCGGGAAGCGCTTCGGCACGCTGGTGCACGCCGTCCTCTCCCAAGTGGAGCTCGGAGCCGATTCCGGCGCCATCGATCGCTCCTGCCGCGCGCAGGGACGCCTGGTGGGCGCCACGCCGGAAGAGATTGCGGCGGCGGCGCGCGCGGTGGGCGCGGCCCTCTCGCATCCGCTGCTGCGCCGGGCAGCGGCAGCCGACGAATGCCGGCGCGAAGAGCCGGTGTTGCACCGTCTTGCGGACGGGACCCTTCTCGAGGGTGTGGTGGACCTGGCGTTCCGGGACGCCTCGGGATGGACGGTGGTCGACTTCAAGACCGATGCGCGCCCGGACTCACACCCCCGGTACGCGGCGCAGCTCCGGCTCTATTGCGACGCCATCCGCGCGGCCACCGGGCTCCCGGCGCAGGCGGCGCTCCTCGCGGTCTGAGGAGGTGCGCGGGGCACTCACCTCGGGTGCTTGTTTTTTTACACGCCGTTCGTGCTCCCGTACGCCGGTCCATTCACGGGAGGAACCCTTGATCGTCCAGGGCCGCGGCACGACGCGACTCCGCTACCGGTTCACCGACGTGAAGCATGCCCGGGCCCACGTGCACGAGGCCGGCGGACGGGCCCTGTTCTTCATCCCCGACGACAAGCTGCGCTTCCTGCCCGACGCGCCGGTCTGCCTGGCGTTCTCGTTCGAGACGGGAGACGTGCCGCGGCTGCTCCACGGCCGCGCCGCCGGCCCGGTCGACGGCAGCGGCACCTGGGTGGAGCTCGACGATACCCGCCAGCTGGGCGATCTGGCCGCGGCGACCCCCCGGCGAAGCGTCCGGACGGGTTGCGACGCTCCCGTGGAGGCGCGGTCGGAACGGCGGATCTCTACCGGGCACATGCTCGACTTGAGCGCGGGAGGCGCCCGCTTCTCCGGGCTCGCTGATCTGGTCCCCGGAGATCGGGTCGAGCTGCGGCTGCTCTCCCCGGACCGGTTGACCTTCCACGACCTGTCCTACGCGCGGGTGGTGTGGGCCCGCGACGGTCAGGTCGGCGTGGAGTTCGACCGCAGCGACATCGTCGGGCGGCACGCGGTCACCCGGTTCATCGCCGCCAACGACGCGCTCTGGGCGAAGTCCTGGGAAGGCCTGCACCCGCCCTCCGGTTGCGACGGCGAGTGCACGTCGCAGCCGCCGCCTCCGCGCCGCGACCAGCGCGCCGCGGCCGGACGGTCCTAGAAGTCCCCAAGTCGCGGGCAAGCGGCCGTTGGCCTGCCTGATCGGCCGTCCCGCGGCGGCGAGCGCCGAGTGCTCGGCCTCCACAGCGGCGATGCGTAAGTTCGCCCCGATGGGGGCCGAGGCGGGCGCAGCCAGGCAACTGGCCGGTCTCTTCCGGGGCGGCGGAGGAGAAGTCGCCGCCCAGCGCGTGGCGCGTCTCGTGGCCGAGGCGTGCGCGGGCGCGGGACCGGTGGAAGCCTCGCGGCTCTGCGGGACGCTGCGCGATTCCGTCCTCGAGCTCTGCGAAGAGGGATCGCTCGGCCTGGCGGACGCCCGTCTGCTCTGCCGGGAGATCGATGCCGCCCAGGGCGCGGTGCTGGAGGGACTGGCGTCCCCACGCCGGGCACTGGAGGCACTGGAGCATGCGCTGTCGGATGCGTCCGTCCGGCACCTGCCGGCGCTGGTGCTGGAGGGAGCCGCATCGGCGGATTCGGCCGCCTTGCTCATCCAGGAGAACGGCGCGCTCGTACTTCGGGCCCTGGCCGGACTGGAGCTGCCGCCCGAAGCCGTGGCTCGCGCGAGCGTCGCGGGACGGGCGCTGAGCGAGAACGCGACGGTGCAGGCGACCGAAACCGAGGGCGCCCGGGCGGTGCTGGCCATCCCGCTCCAGCCCGACGGCGAGGCCCTCGGAGTGCTGCGCGTCGCTTCCCGCACGGCCTGGCAGTTCGGCGCGGACGAGCTCGCCTTCCTCCGCGCCATCGCGGCCCGCGCCGCGACCTTGCTGGCCGGCGACCACCCGCAGACGCGGCTGCGGCACACCTTGCGCACCTTCCAGTCGCTGATCGAGGCGTCGCCCCTCCCGATCATGTCGATCGACCGGAACGGCATGGTGGAGATCTGGAACCGCGCCGCGGAAGAGCTCTTCGGCTGGGAGCGCGGCGAGGTGGTGGGCCGGCTGAATCCGCTGGTCCCCCCGGAGATGGCGGAGGAATCGCGCTTCATCCGTGAGCAGATCGACGCCGGCCGCATCATCCGCAGCCGCGAGGTCCGCCGCACGCGCAAGGACGGAACGCCCATCGACCTGGCGCTCTCCATCGCGCCGCTGCGCGATGCCGGCGGCTCCGTCTCCGGGGCCATCGCCATCATCGCCGACATCACCGACTCCAAGCGACGCGACGAGGAGAAGGAGCGCACTGCGCGCTTCCGCGAGCACCTCCTGGGCATCGTCAGCCACGACTTGCGCAACCCGCTCACCGCCATCGTCACCTCCGCGCACCTTCTCCTCCGCTACGGGGAGCTGCCGGAGCGGCAAGCGCGGGTGGTGGCGCGGATCTCCGCCAGCGCCGACCGGATGACGAGGATGATCGACGACCTGCTCGACTTCGCCCGCACCCGCCTGGGCGGCGAGCTTCCCATCCATCCCCGCCGCGTCGACCTGCGGCAGCTCTGCGAGCAGATGGTGGAGGAGCTGGAGTTCGCCTATACCCGTCAAGTGAAGCTGGAGACCGAGGGCGACCTGTGGGGCGACTGGGACGCCGACCGCATCGCCCAGGTGATCTCGAACCTGGTGGGAAACGCGCTGCAGCACAGCGACGGCGACATCGCCGTCAGCCTGCGCGGGGAGGACGACTCCGTCCTGTTCGAGACGAAGAACGGCGGACCGCCCATTCCCGCCGAGGTCCTCCCCCACATCTTCGAGCCCGGCCGGCGCGGCGACGCCCGCTCCGGAGGCCTGGGCCTCGGACTGTTCATCGTGCGCCAGATCGTGCTCGCGCACGGCGGCACCATCGAAGTCCGCTCGAGCGAAGGCGAGGGCACGACGTTCACCGCCCGGCTGCCCCGCAAGGGTCGACACAAGACCTGAGAGGGGCCACTGTCCCGGCCATGCGCCTCGCCTGCCTCTGCCTGCTGGCCTTCGGCTGCGCGCTGCGACCGAACGACCCTCCACCGCCGGCGCCGTCCGCGGCAGGGGCGGCGACGACGGCCACAGCCCGCGAGAGCGCGCAGGACGCAGCCAGCACGGACGCTGGCGATCGCGCGGATGCCGGCGACGAGACGGCGGGATGCGCGACCGACGCCGACTGCGCCTTGACCCGCGTGCCTTCGGGCGGCTGCTGCCCGATGCTGTGCATCCCGCGCGCGGTCACCCAGACGCGCGCGGACGCCCTCGAGGCCGCCATCCCCGTCTGCGAGAAAAGTCGCAGGTGTCCCCAGCCTCTCTGCCGCCCGCCGATGCGTGAGATCACCGCCTCCTGCGCCGACGGCCGGTGCGTCGTGAAGGATGCGGGATTGCCCCAATGAGCAACTCGTGCCGGCATGCCGGCACGAGTTAAGATGTTCGTTTTTGAACTCGTCCCGCGACGAGTTCGCGGCCGTTGGAACGACCAGGCAGCGCCTCCAGTGTCTCTACGCCGCCGCCGGCGCCTGGCGATTGGCCGGCCCGCCGTCGCGCGGGTCGCGGCGCATCGCCGTCCACAGCGCGGACCCGATCAACACCAGCAGGACGAACGCCTGCGCGCAGAGGCCCTCTCGCGTCGCGTACAAGCCGAGCGCCGGGACCTCGAACCGGCCCC
>WNFT01003624.1_pt1 | contig 13427 bp, 13 predicted proteins | sample 5400191 | NCBI WGS metagenome assembly WNFT01 (sample SAMN13153359, study PRJNA577476) | soil metagenome | isolation source: 80 cm saprolite under Madrone tree | place: USA:California | collected 2016-06-14
CGCGTGCGCACGCGGCGCGTCGCCTGCTCGCGGGTCTGCTTGACGCTGATCTCGACCAGGTCGCGCACGATGCTGTCGACGTCGCGGCCGACGTAGCCCACTTCAGTGAACTTGGTCGCCTCGACCTTGATGAACGGCGCGTCGGCGAGCCGCGCCAGGCGACGGGCGATCTCGGTCTTGCCCACGCCGGTCGGGCCGATCAGCAGGATGTTCTTCGGCGTGATCTCCTGGCGAAGGGGCTCGGCCACCTGCAGGCGCCGCCAGCGGTTGCGCAGCGCGATGGCGACCGCGCGCTTCGCTCTTCCCTGCCCGACGATGTACTTGTCGAGCTCGTGCACGATCTCCTGCGGCGTCATGCCGCTCATTCCAGCACCTCGATGCTGCGCTGGTGGTTCGTATAGATGCAAAGATCGGCGGCGATGGCGAGCGCCTTCTCCACGATGTCCTTGGCGGACAAGGAGCTGTTTTCCAGCAAGGCCGTCGCGGCGGCCTGCGCGAAGGGGCCGCCCGAGCCGATGGCGACGATGCCGTGCTCGGGCTCGAGCACGTCGCCCGTGCCGGTGATGATCAGCGAGTGCTCGCGGTCGGCGACCGCCAGCATCGCCTCGAGCCGCCGCAGGATGCGGTCGGTGCGCCAGTCCTTCGCCAGCTCCACCGCCGAGCGCATCAGGTTGCCCTGGTGCTTGTCGAGCTTGCCCTCGAAGCGCTCGAACAGCGTAAAGGCGTCCGCCGTGCCGCCGGCGAACCCGGCGAGGATGCGGTCCTGGTACAGGCGCCTGACTTTCTTCGCGCCGCCTTTGACGACGACGTTGCCGAGGGTCACCTGGCCGTCGCCGCCGAGCGCCACGCTCGAGCCGCGGCGCACGGAAAGAATGGTAGTGCCGTGGAAGGATTCCATGGGAAGACGCTTTATCTGGGGAACGAAAGCTGGACTTTCAAGACTACTTGCAAAGAGCGCGCCATACAATTGATGTTGACGAGTGCGCTAGAATTTGAACGATGCTCTTAAAGCTTATCCGACTCCTAATTGCCTTCGCGCTGACGCTTACCGTCCCCCTCCAGGGGCTGGCGTCCGTTACCGCGGGGCTATGTACGGCCATGGGGCACCACGAGGCCGCGATGTCTGTCGGGCACGATCAGGGAACCGATCATCATGCCCATGATATGGACGCCTCCGCGGCTCACTGTCCCCCGTGCGTAGCTTGCTGCGCTGCCGCGGCTATCTCGCCTTTTACGCAAGTCTTGATCCCGGAGGCCAGCGTCGCTTCCGCGATCACTGCTTTACCGCTCTCCTTTTCCGGCATCCAGCCGGAAACACTCGACCGTCCACCGCTCGCTCTCTGATCGCTGACATCGAGGCGGTGCACTAGTCGGTGCGCCGCGTTCGCGCGCGTTTGTGCGCGCACGTCACATCGGAAGAGCCATGCAAACGAGGATATTTGCAATATATGCCTTTGCCGCAACGCTCACCGCAAACGCGTTCGGGCAGGGAGGCGGGCGGCATCACGGTCACGATCATTCAAAGGCGGCGGAGACTTCGTTCGGCCGCGCCGCAGATCCTCTCAAGGCGCAAAGGACCGTAGTCGTCGAAATGCGCGACTTCGAGTTCTCGCCCTCAGAGATCACGGTGAAGGCCGGCGAAATCGTGCGGTTCGTTGTCGTGAATGCCGCCGAACGCCCGCACGAGATGGTCCTCGGGACGATGAAGGATCTAAAGGAACACAACGAGATGATGAAGCAGCACCCGGGCATGCACCACGACGAGCCGCACATGGCTCATGTCGCGCCCGGGAAGTCGGGAGTGATCGGCTGGCAGTTCACCAAGCCCGGCGAGTTCTACTTCGGCTGCCTCGTCGAGTACCACTTCGATGTCGGCATGATGGGCAGGATCCGCGTGACGGGTGACCCGGTATCCGAAGAACCAGGCCAGCACGAAATGCGAGGCATGTACGGCGGCTATTCGATGTCGCGCGAGTCCTCGGGCACTAGCTGGCAACCCGACGCTTCGCCCCACCAGGGCATCCACGCAATGTACGGCGATTGGTCGACGATGACCCACGGCTTCGCGAATCTGATCTACGACCGCCAAGGCGGACCGAGGGGCGATCGCAAGACCTTCGCCACGAGCATGCTCATGTTGATGGGCCAGCGGCCGGTCGGCGACGGGACACTGGGGCTGCGCGCCATGGTGTCGGCAGACCCGCTGTTCGGGAAGGGCGGCTACCCGTTGCTGCTGCAAACCGGGGAGACCGGCGATGGCCGGACCCCTTTGATCGATCGGCAGCATCCGCACGACCTCTTCATGGAGCTCGCGGCGACCTACAGCCATCCGCTTTCCGAGCGCAGCTCGGCCTTCGCGTACATCGGGCTGCCGGGCGAGCCCGCGCTTGGCCCGCCTGCGTTCATGCACCGCTTCTCGGGCGAGGACAACCCTGAGGCACCTATCTCGCACCACTGGCTCGATTCCACGCACATTACCTACGGCGTGGTGACGCTCGGCTACGTGTACAACAATATGAAGATCGAAGGATCGGTGTTTCGCGGCCGCGAGCCCGACGAGAATCGCTACAACATCGAATCCGGCAAACTGGACTCGGCTTCGGTGCGTCTTTCGTACAACCCGACAAAGGACTGGGCGCTGCAGATTAGTCGTGGCCACATCAAGAGCCCGGAGGAGCTTCATCCCGAGGTCGATGTGGATCGCACCACCGCGTCAGCGATCTACCACCGGTCGTTCGGCGCCGCGAGCACACAAACGACGCTTGCCTGGGGCCGCAACGCGCCCTCGCATGGCCAGGCGACGAACACGTTTCTGCTCGAATCCGCGGTCAGAATGTCGCGCACGCATACATTCTTCGCCCGTGCGGAGCGCGCGGAGAAGAACGAGCTCTTCCTGCAGGGCGACCCGCGCGCCGACGAAACATTTCGCGTCGGCAAGCTGACGCTCGGCTATGTGTACGACTTTCCGCGCGAGGGCCATTTCAAGATCGGCATCGGGGGTCTGGTCAGCAAGTATTCGCTGCCTACTGAGCTGCATTCAACCTACGGCAGCAACCCGACATCCTTCATGCTCTTCGCACGGGTAAAAATCACCTGACGCTTATACTGGGCGAAGAACCGGGACTTCTAATGGACCAACACGCGCATCACCACAGTCATCATCACGCCGCGGCACAGCGTCCGGCCACGCCGGCCGGACCCGGCGCGAAGTACACCTGTCCGATGCATCCGCAGATCGTGCGCGATGCGCCGGGCAGCTGCCCGATCTGCGGCATGGCGCTGGTGCCGATCGCAGGCACCGGCGAAGCCGACGACAGCGAGCTGCGCGACCTGACACGCAGGCTGTGGATCGGCATCGCTCTCTCGATTCCCCTGGTCGCGCTCGCGATGGCGCCGATGATCGGCATTGCCGATCCTTTCGGCGTCGCGCCGCGCCCGCGCGGCTGGATCGAGTTCGCGCTGGGCACGCCGGTGGTGCTGTGGGTCGGCTGGCCGATCCTCACCAAGTTCTGGCTGTCGCTGCGCCACTGGTCGCTCAACATGTACTCGTTGATCGGCCTCGGCGTAGGGCTCGCGTATCTGTACAGCCTCGTTGCGGTGTTCTTTCCGGGGCTGTTCCCGCCCGAGTTCCGCGAGCACGACGGGGCGGTCGGCACCTATTTCGAAGCCGCTGCAGTCATCGTCACGCTGGTGACGCTGGGCGACGTGCTGCAGCTGCGCGCCATGGGGCAGACCAGCCAGGCGATCCGGCAGTTGCTCGAGCTAGCGCCGGCTCTCGCCTGGCGGCTGCGCGCGGACGGCGCCGAGGAGCAAGTCCCGCTGGAGCAAGTCAACGTCGGAGACCGGCTGCGCGTGAAGCCGGGGGAGAAGATTCCGGTGGACGGCAGGGTGCTCGAAGGCCATAGCTGGGTGGACGAGTCGATGATCACTGGAGAGCCAGTCCCGGTCGAGAAGCAGCCGGGTGAGCGCGTCACGGCAGGCACGGTCAACAAGGCGGGTTCCTTCGTGTTCAGTGCGGAACGGGTGGGGTCCGACACGCTGCTTGCGCGCATCGTGCACATGGTGGGCGAAGCGCAACGCACGCGAGCGCCCATCCAGCGGCTGGCGGACATCATCGCGGCGTACTTCGTCGAGACGGTGGTGGTGATCGCCGCGCTCACCGCGCTGGCATGGGGGTTGTTCGGTCCCGAGCCCCGGCTCACCTATGCGCTCGTCAATGCGGTGGCGGTGCTGATCATCGCCTGCCCTTGCGCGGTAGGACTCGCCACGCCGATCTCCATGACGGTGGCCATGGGGCGCGGTGCGACGCTGGGCATTCTGTTTCGCAATGCCGAAGCCATCGAGCGCATGCGCGAGATCGATGTGCTCGTGGTGGACAAGACCGGCACGCTGACGCTCGGCCGGCCGGCGCTCACCGATTTCGCGCTCGAGGGCATCGGCGAGAAGGAAGCGCTCGGCCTGATCGCAGGCGTCGAGCAACTCTCGGAGCATCCCATCGCCGCCGCAATCGTCGAGGGAGCGAAGGCGCGCGGCGCCGCGCCGGAGCGGGCGGAGGCCTTCGAAGCCGTGAGCGGCGAAGGCGTCGCGGCGCGCGTCGCTGGCCGCAGCGTGCGCGTCGGCAGCCGTGAATTTCTGAAGCAGGCCGGCGCAGACACCAGCCGCTGGGACCAGAAAGCCGACGAATGGCGCAGCCAGGCGAAGACGGTCGTTTTCTTCGCCGCGGACGGCGTGACGCGCGGCATCGCCGCGATTACCGATCCGATTCGGGAAAGCACGCCCGAGGCGATCGCGGCGCTCAAGCAGCTCGGCGTGCGCATCGTCATGCTCACCGGAGATTCGCGTCGGACCGCGGAGGCGGTAGCGCGACAGCTCGGCATCAAGGACGTCCTAGCCGAGGTACGGCCGGAAGACAAGGCGCAGCACGTCAAGCGCCTGCAGGCCGAAGGGCGCAAGGTGGCGATGGCCGGGGACGGCATCAACGACGCGCCCGCGCTGGCGCAGGCCGACGTCGGCATCGCCATGGGAACCGGCACCGACATCGCCATGGAAAGTGCAGGCGTTACGCTGGTGAAGGGCGATCTGCGCGGCATTGCGCGCGCGATCCGGCTGTCGCGCGCCACGATGCGCAACATCCGGCAGAACCTGCTGTTCGCGTTCGGCTACAACGCGCTCGGCATCCCGCTCGCGGCGGGCGTGCTCTACCCCGTCTCCGGGCTGCTCCTCTCGCCGATCTTCGCTGGCGTCGCCATGGCCGCGAGCTCGGTCTCGGTCGTGACGAATGCGCTTCGACTGCGACGCGGATCGGGCTAGAATTGAACCGGTAGCGATTTCAATGATCCAACCGTCGATGCGATTGATCGCTGTCCTGCTCGCGCTGGCCACTGTGCTGTCGGTGATGGCGCCTGCGGCTTACGCCGCCCCAGCGGCTGCGGGCGCCATGGCTTCCGCTTGCGACCAGCCGTACGAGCATGAAGACTGTGCAAGCGTTTGCCAAGCTTCGTCACTCCTGCCGCAAGGTTTGGCGCGGTTGCCAGGTAACCTGCCAGGCGCATGGGCCGATGGCGGTATTCGCATCGCTGCAGCTGAGGCCATCCGAACGCCAACCTGGTCGCCGGTCCGCATCGCCGTTCTCGGCCCGCCTGCCTACCTGAATTTCCGCAGCCTGCTCCTCTGATCGGCCCGCCAGCGGGCCGAAAGAAGATCGGGTGCGCCCACGGCGCCCCGCCTCGCCGCAGACGCGGCTCTAGAGGGGTCAGAAATGAAGCTCGATGCGATGAACCGCCGGAATTTCCTGCGAACGTCGCTCGCCGTTGCGGGCGCTGCGATATTCCCCGCGGCCTGGGCGGCCCAAGCGCCGCGCTTGATTCGTGCCCGGCCCTCGCGCGCAGCGCTTGTTGGGCCGGATTATCCGCAGACCGACGTATGGACTTATGAAGGCGGCGTGCCCGGCCCCGAGATCAGGCTCAAGCAGGGCGAGCGGCTGCGAATCGAGCTCGAGAACCTCCTTCCCAGCGACACTACCGTCCATTGGCACGGCGTGCGCGTTCCGAACGCCATGGACGGGGTACCGCAGCTCACCCAGGCGCCGATCCGCGCCAACGGCGGGCGCTTCCTGTACGAATTCGCGGTCCCCGATGCCGGCACGTTCTGGTATCACCCGCATCTGGGCAGTCCCGAGCAGGTGGGGCGGGGTCTGTACGGCGCGCTCATCGTCGAGGAGCGCGACCCGCCAGCCGTGGACCGCGACAGCGTGTGGATGCTGGGCGACTGGCGGCTGGATCGCCGCGCACACATCGTCGAGGATTTCGGCAACTTCATGGATGCGAGCCACGCCGGGCGCATCGGCAACAGCGTCACGGTCAACGGCGCGATCCGCGAATCGTTCGAGCTGCGTTCCGGGGAGCGCGTGCGGCTGCGGCTCATCAACGCCGCCAACGCGCGCATCTTCGGCCTGAACTTCCGCGGCCACGACCCGCTCGTCATCGCGCTCGACGGCCAGCCGGTGACGGCGCACCGGCCGGAAGGCGGGCGCGTCGTGCTCGGGCCTTCGATGCGCGCCGACGTTCTCGTCGACGCAACCGGCGAGCCCGGAAGTACGTACTCCGTGATCGACGATTTCTACGAGAACCGCGCTTACCGGCTGCTCGATCTGAAATACTCGCCGACCCGCGCGCGCGGTCGCGCCGGTACGCAGCCGCCGAAGCTTGCGCCGAACCCGCTTTCCGAACCCGACCTCGCGAGCGCGCAGCGGCACCGCGTCCGCTTCGAGGGAGGAATGATGGGACGCATGCCGGGCGGGATGATGGGCGGAATGATGGGCGGCAAACACCGCATGGCTTGGAGCGTGAACGGCCAGGCGCTCGGCGAGCACGATCACGGCGGCGAGCCGCTCTTTACGCTCGCGCACCGGCGCTCGCACGTGATCGAGGTGGTCAACGACACGTCCTGGCACCACCCGACTCACCTGCACGGGCATGTGTTCCGCGTGCTGACGAGAAACGGCAAGCCGACGGCTTACCGCGAGTGGCTGGACAGCGTCTTGCTCGATCCGCACGGCCGCGCAGAGATCGCCTTCGTCGCCGACAATCCCGGCGACTGGATGTTCCACTGCCACGTGCTGGAACACCAGGCGTCGGGATTGATGGCCGTGCTGCGGGTCGCCTGATGCGGCCCTCGCTCGCGCTCGCCGCAGCGATGCTCGCGCTCTCCGCCTGCGACAAGAAGGTAGCAGCGGTGAATCTCGGCGAGCGCGTTTACGCCCAGAACTGCGCTGCCTGCCATGGCGCACGGCTCGAGGGCCAGCCTAACTGGCGCGCGCGGCTGCCGAACGGGCGGCTGCCCGCCCCGCCGCACGACGAGACCGGGCACACCTGGCACCACCCCGACGAAGTGCTGTTCGGCATCACGAAGAACGGCCTCGTGCCGCCTTATGCGCCACGGGACTATGAGAGCGACATGCCGGCGTTCGCCGGCAAGCTCAGCGACGAGGAGATCTGGGCGGTGCTCGCCTACATCGAAAGCCACTGGACATCGCGCGACGTTCTCGAGGCGCGCGCCGAGATGACGCGCAACGCGAGGCGGCAATGAGGCTGCGACGGGCGCTTCCGCTGTTCGCGCTGCTCGCGACGAGCGGTGCGGCGATCGCCGCCGGCGAAGCCGAGCGCGGCGCGCGCGCGTTCCAGGCCTGCGCCGCCTGCCACTCGCTCGAGCCGGACCGCAACCTGACCGGCCCGAGCCTGTCGGGCCTGTGGGGTCGCAAGGCCGGGAGCCTCGCGAGTTTTTCCCGCTATTCGGACGCGCTCGGAAAATCCGGCATCGTGTGGGACGAGAAGACGCTCGATGCCTGGGTGCGCAATCCCGAGGCCTTGGTGCCGCGCAATCTGATGCTCTTCGAGGGCATCAGGGACGACCGTGCGCGCGCGGACCTGATCGCGTTCCTCAAGGCGGCGTCCCGGCCCGGCAGTCCGCTCGCCGGAAAACCGCGTCCGTTGCCCAACCTCAGGGACGCGCCGCCAGGCGCCAGGGTCAGCGCGATTCGCCATTGCAAGGACACGTACTACGTGAGCAGTGCTGCGGGCGATACGGTCCCTTATTGGGAATTCAATCTGCGCTTCAAGACCGACTCGAGCGCGAGCGGGCCGGCGCCAAAGGCCCCGGTGCTGGTCGGTCAGGGGATGCAGGGTGACCGGGCGCAGCTCGTGTTTGCCAGCCCGGGCGAAATCTCGAGCTTCATCCGCGAGGAGTGCCGGAAATGAGCCGCTGGATCCTGGCTGCGGCTTTGCTCGCGGTTGCCGTAGAAGTGAGCGCGGTGAATCCCGCCGAGCTACTCGATCCGCAGGATGCGTTCCGCATCTCCGCAAGAGCGCTCGATGCGCACACTGCGGTGCTCGAGTTCCGCATCGCGACGGGCTATTACCTCTACCGCGACCGCTTCCGCTTCGAGACCGAGGCGGGAAAGATCATCGCGAATGCCGAGCTGCCGAGCGGGAAGGTCAAGGAGGACCCGTTCTTCGGCCGCACCGAGACCTACCGCGACTACGTTCGCATCAAGGTGCCGCTCAGCGACGCGAATCTCGCCCAGAAGCGTATGAGGCTGAAAGTAATTTCGCAGGGCTGCGCGGACATCGGCGTCTGCTACATACCGCAGGAACAATGGGTGGAAGTGAAGCTTGACAATGCTTCGCGCAGGCAGTCGCCATGATCATGCGTCTACTGCTGGCCGGCGCTTTCTTCTCTGCGGCGCTGTCAGCGCGCGCCGACGAAGCCGCGGTGCGCCGCGTGTTCGAGGGAAAGCTCCGCGGCAGCGGAGCGATCGAAACGGTGCAGAAAGTCCCCTGGGGCGATCTCTACGAAGTCGTGATCCGCAGCCCCGAGGGCCCGGTCATCTATTACGTCGACGGCGCCGCGAGCGTGGTCATCGTGGGCCAGGCGTTCGACGCGAAGAGCGGCCGCAATTTCACCGAGGAGCGGCAGCGCAAGCTCACTGCGGTGAAGTGGGACTCGCTGCCCTTGCAATGGGCGATCACCAGCAAGCGCGGCGACGGCCGGCGCAAGATCGCCATCCTGTCCGATCCGAACTGCCCGTACTGCAAACGCTTCGAGGGAGACCTCGCGACGCTCGACGACATCACCGTGCACATCCTGCCCTATGCGGTGCTCGGTCCCAAATCGACCCAGCAGGCGAAGGCCGTGTGGTGCTCGAAGAACCGGGTGCAGGCCTGGAACGACCTGGTGCAACGACGCGTCGAACCCCAGGCAGCGCCCGACTGCGACACGCCGGTCGACAAGCTGGCGGAGTACGGACGCAGCCTCGGAGCGAACTCGACGCCAACGTGGTTCCTGGAGTCGGGCGAGCGTTACAGCGGCGCGATGTCGCTCGACGAGGTACGGCCATTACTGGACCAGGCATCGCCTGCGAAGCGATAGACAGAGGTGAAGATGCGAATATTCCTGACATTCCTCGTCGCATTGGCTCTGGCCGGTGCGGCGCGCGCCCAGCAGCCGGTCACGCTCGTTCATGTGCACGGCCTCGCGTACAGCCCCGAAGGCAAGCGGCTCATGATTCCGAGCCACGTCGGGCTCGCGGTGTACGAGGACGGCAGGTGGTCCAAGGCGCCTGGCCCCCAGCACGACTACATGGGTTTCTCGGCCACCGCCAGCCAGCTCTATAGCAGCGGACATCCGGCGCCGGGCTCGGGCCTGATCAATCCGTTCGGCCTGCTGCGCAGCCGCGACGGGGGCAAGACCTGGGACAAGCTCGGCCTCGAAGGCGAAAGCGATTTTCACCTGCTCGCGACGAGCTGGAACACGAACGCGATCTACGCCTGGAACGCGGCGCCCAACTCGCGCATGAAACGCTCCGGGCTGCACTACACCGTGAACGAGGGCTTTGCCTGGAAAGCGGCGGCCGCCGCAGGCCTTGACGGCGATCCGCGCGCGCTTGCGGTTCACCCCGACGACGCGGGCACCGTCGCGGTGGCGACCTCGAAAGGCGTGTATCTCTCGCGCGACTCCGGCGAGCGCTTCACGCCGCTCGCGGGTAATGCGGAAGGCCTGTCCGTGTTCTTCGATCTCGACGGCAAGCACCTTTGGTACGGAACATTCGACGGCCAGCCGCGCCTCGCGCGGGCGCCGCTCGAGGGCGGTTCGGCCGCTCAGGTGAAACTGCCGCCGCTCACCAAGGACGCCGTCGCCTATGTCGCGCAGAACCCCGTGGAGCGCGGCGAGTACGCGATCGCGACCTTCGGCCGCAGCGTGTACCAGTCGAAAAACGCAGGTCGCACCTGGTCGCAGATCGCGGATCGCGGTCAGGGGAAATAGAGTCTTCTCGACCAACTGAAGGAGAGAAACATGAATCGCAAAGCGGTTTCAGCGGTGATTGCAGCACTGGCGATGAGCGCGAGTGCCTGGACTTTGGCTGCGGAGCGCGACCCGAAAGCCCAAGGAATGCAGGGGATGCAATCGATGCAAGGCGGCCACGACATGATGGGGATGATGAGCGGCTGCCCGATGATGAGTCGCGCAATGCCGGGCGGCGGCATGGGCGGCGCCGGCATGATGCCGCAGCTTCCGGCGGGCAACGAAAAGCTGCAGCTGCAGATGTGGGGCGAGATGATGCAGAAGATGGGCGAGATCGCGAGCAAATATGCGGCGCAGGTGAAATAGCAGGCGCAGGGCGGCCGGCGCGATCATGAACGGCGCAATGGGATCCATGATGGGATGGATGATGGGCTTCGGGTGGCTCGCCGCCCTGCTCGTCATCATCCTTCTCGCGGTCGCCATCATCGCCCTGGTGCGCGGCATGACGCAAGGCGCGGTAGCCGAAAAACAAGGCGCCGGAAGCATCGTCTTGATGGTGTTTGCGGTAATCGGGGTACTGGTCCTGGTCGGCGTACTCGCAATGTTTCTCATGCACGGCGGAATGATGGGCTTCGGCGATGCGACCTCGCAGCGTGGGGCTCCGGATACCGGCCGCGAGACCGGCCGCGCGTTCGCGTTGCACCGGCGCGATCCTCCGGCGCAGATCGCGGACTTCGCGTTCGAGGACGCCTCGGGCAACAAGCGCTCGCTCGCGAATTTTCGCGGGCGATACGTCCTGCTCAATGTCTGGGCGACGTGGTGCGTGCCCTGCCGGGAAGAGATGCCCGCGCTCGCGCGGCTGCAGCAGAAGCTCGGCGGGCCGGAGTTCGAAGTGGTTGCGCTGTCGGTCGACAGCGGGGGCGCGGACGCGGTGAAGCGCTTCTTCACCGAACTTGCAGTCGATACGCTCAAGGTCTATGTCGACCGCTCGCTCCAGGCCAACGCGGCCTTAAGCCTGGTCGGGATCCCGACTACGGTTCTCATCGATCCACGCGGCCGCGAGGTCGGCCGCGTGGTCGGTCCGGCCGATTGGGATAGTGCGGGGGTACTTGACGCAATCCGGCGCCTTACGGGGGGAATCAACTTGAGAGGAGAGTTGCGGGTGGAAAAAGTGGGTGAAGCGCCTGACATGGGCGGGGGCGAAAAGCCGCGCAAGGCTCCAGAGAGCAGCGCCGAACCGCGCGACCCGCAGTCCGGGTGATCGAAGCAAACGCAGTCGGGCTTGCCGCCGCCTTCGCCGCAGGGCTCGTTTCCTTCATTTCGCCGTGCGTGCTGCCGCTCGTGCCGGCCTACATGTCCTATGTCGCGGGACAGTCCTTAGAGAGCCCCGCGAGGCAGGTCGACACGGACGAGCGGCTGGTGGCGGTCGGCATGAGCGCGCTGTTCGTTTCGGGGTTCAGCAGCGTGTTCATCGCCCTCGGCGCGAGCGCGACGGCGCTTGGCCGCCTGCTGCTGCAGCACCGGTACGAGGCGAACCTGATCGGCGGCGCGATCGTCATCTTGTTCGGCCTCCTGATGCTGGGCTTGGGAAATCGCCTGCCCTGGTTCCAGCGCGAGCTGCGGTTTCATCCGCGCGTGCGCGCCGGACGGCCGCTCACGCCATTCGTACTGGGCGTTGCCTTCGGCTTCGGCTGGACGCCATGCATCGGCCCGGTGCTCGGAGCCATCCTCACGCTGAGCGCCGTGCAGAGCACGCCCTCGAGCGGCGTCGCCCTGCTCGCGACATACGCGGCGGGGCTCGGCGTGCCGTTCCTGATCACCGCATGGTTCACGCGCGAATTGGCAGGCCGTATGGCGCGGCTGCGGCGGGCCGGGGCCGTGCTGAACAGCGTCGCCGGCGTCATCCTGGTATTAATGGGCGTGGGCATGATCAGCGGCCAGCTCAGCGCGCTCAGTTACTGGCTGCTGAAGACTTTCCCCGTGTTCGGCCGTATCGGATGAATGCGAGTACGTGGTACCGCGATCGCCAAGCGCGCTCGCTGATCCTCTTTCGCTACCTGCCATGGCTCGCCGTGCTGAGCCTTGGGTGGGAGATTGCCCAGCTGCCGCTCTATACGTTGTGGAAACAGGCGACGCCGGCCTACGTGGCATTCGCCGTCGCGCATTGCACGCTCGGGGATATCTTGATCGGCACGCTGGCCTTGATGCTTCCCCTAGTTTTGCTGCGGGCGGGTTCGCCCGAGCAATGGCCTCGAGCGCGCGTCGCCGCGCTCACCGCGATCGCCGCAGTGTCCTACACCGCGCTTAGCGAATGGATGAACACTGCGCTTTTAGTCAGCTGGGAATATTCGGAGCTAATGCCGCGCCTGCGCCTCGGCGGCGTCGAGCTCGGCCTGTCCCCCCTCGCTCAGTGGCTGGTCATCCCGCCGCTCGCGCTTTGGCTGGCATTCAGGTTGCCGCGGCGGGCGTCGTCCAAATGGATTGGCGGATAATTCCACCGTGTACAGCGTCAAGGAGGTCTTCTATACCCTGCAAGGCGAAGGCGCCAACGCCGGCTCGCCAGCAGTCTTCCTGCGTTTCGCGGGGTGCAATCTCTGGTCGGGGCGGGAGGCGGATCGCTCGAGCGCGGTGTGCCGCTTCTGCGATACCGACTTTGTCGGCACCGATGGTCCGGGCGGCGGCCGCTTCGCGAGCGCCCCCTTGCTCGCCGAGGCAGTCCTCGGGGCGTGGCCGCGAGGCGTGAAGGAGCACCGCTTCGTCGTCTGCACCGGCGGCGAGCCGCTCCTGCAGCTCGATGCGCCGCTCCTCGAGGCGCTGCACGAGCGCGGGTTCCGCGTCGCGATTGAAACCAACGGCACGCAGCCTGTGCCTGACGGCGTCGACTGGGTCTGCGTCAGCCCCAAGGCCGGCGCGGCGCTCGTCGTAGAACGCGGCGATGAGCTGAAGCTCGTGTTCCCGCAGGCGGGTGCCGAGCCGGAGGGCTTCAAGCATCTCGCTTTCACGCATTTCTTCCTGCAACCGATGGACGGCCCGGAACGCGCGCGCAACACGCAGCTTTCCGTTGCCTATTGCCGGGCGCATCCTGGCTGGCGATTGAGCCTGCAGACGCACAAGCTGATCGGCATTCC
>WNFT01004466.1_pt1 | contig 13427 bp, 9 predicted proteins | sample 5400191 | NCBI WGS metagenome assembly WNFT01 (sample SAMN13153359, study PRJNA577476) | soil metagenome | isolation source: 80 cm saprolite under Madrone tree | place: USA:California | collected 2016-06-14
AATTCCGGTCGGTTCACCCAAATCATCTTTATCAATGACCCCGCCGCTGGGTGTTGGGGTGTCACGCGAAACGTGACCAAGTTTCAGCGCGAGTGAATTTGTCACACCCAAGTGGCCGGTGAAGTGTTCGAGCCAAACGGGATTGTTAGGCGATACGGCATCCAGATCCTTGCGGGTGATGTAGCGATGGTCGGAAAGTTTGGATTCATCCCAGCCCGCGCCGAGAATCCATCTGCCCGCGGGATAAGAAGCGGAACGCTCGCCGATCTGTTTCAAGATTTCCGGGATGGAGTGAACCTTTGGATACCCCGGATCTACGTCATTCCGAAGGAGTCCTTCGGCCCAGTTGAGAGCGTGTGTGTGGACATCGATCAGGCCTGGAAGAACGGTCTGTCCGCGCAGATCGATGATCTGCGTGCGCGGGTTGGAGCAGGCGGCGACTTCGGAGTCGTTTCCGGCGGCGAGGATTTTCCCATTGCGCACGGCGAGCGAAGTCACAATAGAGCGCGCTGCATCTATGGTGATAATTTTACCGTTGCGAAGAATCAAGTCTGCGTCGTGGCACTCGCCGGGCGGGTAGGCTTGCAGGACGGCCGACGGGTGAAGTAACCAGAACACCGCTAGCCATAAGAGCTTGCAACGGAACAATTTCGGCATAGCGCTTATCGATTCAAGAATTCCAAGATTTGCTTTGAAGGGCATCCGACTTTTTCCTTGCTTTCGGGCAACCGGAGTTTAGTGGCCGCCATTGTATCCGGGTTCGTCTACAGAAAAACGCTGGAGTTGAGATTAACTGGCAGCAGCGGTACGGAACGCTTTGCCGCACTCGGCGCAGGGGCAGATGTTGCGGAGATGGTCGTAGCTGTAGATGCCAGTGGAATGGCCGTCGGTGAAGCTGATCTGAATGGCGTAACTGCCTATCTGCGTAGCGGCCTGTGCGCGCGGCTTGGGCTTAAACATGGGCAGCGCAGGAGATGAGGTAAAAGCCGAAGCTGCGGCGCCCAGCGATGCTTTCTTTTCTCGTGCGTCGTTGCAGGTCGCGCACGGACATTCCTCGCGCAGATAAGCAAATTCGTAGTGACTGGCGTGGCCATCAGCCCAGGTAATGTCCACACCCGTGCCGTTGGAAATATGGATCTTTATGCTCGTTGGTTTTTTTCGTGGGTCGAGAGGAGTCGGCATGGTTTGGGTGCGCGATCAGCCGTTGGACTTGCCGTCGCAGCATTCACCCGGTGGAATGGGATTTCCGTGTGGGCAGGTCTTGGGGTGCCCGAGGAACGTGCAGATGCGCTGGTCGAGCTCGGGACTGATGATGTGCTCGAACTTGCAGGCTTGCGTGTGCGCCTCGGAATCGTCGATGGAAAAAGTGTCTTTGAAGAGGCGCTCGGCCACGCGCGCTGGCTGCCCACCGGGGTGAGCTGCACTTCTCCGTTTTGCATTTGCACCAGGCGCAGATCGGACATGCGCGATAAGACTCGCGCAGCGGGCTCCTCCGAAACCACGGGAAGCTTCCCTGCAGAGCCCGTCGCGTGCAGGCGCTCGGCCTCCGCCGGCTTCCCTTCCTCGCCGCAAGTCCAGATTTGTTCGAGGAGATGATCGAAGCGAATCTCGTCGTCGGTGGAGATGAGCGTGCAACAGTCCGCTGTGTCGGCCAAAGGACACGCGAGAGGATGGCCCGGACCATGCTGCGCCGTGTCGAAATGCAGGTGGCCGTGAGCCAATTCGATGCGGCGGCCCGCCTGCCGCGCGATGTCCGGATCATGCGTAACCATCAGAATGGTGTGGCCGGCGTCGTGCAGTTCGCGGAAAATCTTCATCACAATGGCTTCGTTGGCTTCGTCGAGATTTCCCGTGGGCTCGTCGGCGAGGATCAGCTTCGGCTGATTGATCAGCGCGCGCGCGATAGCCACCCGCTGCTGTTCTCCGCCGGAAAGTTGCGCGGGGAGATGCGTCAGGCGGTCGCCGAGGCCAACACGTTTCAGCGCTTCTTCGGCTTGCTTCTCGTCCGTCACGCTGTGGAAATACTGCGCGAGCATCACGTTTTCGAGGGCCGTGAGATAGGGCACGAGATGAAATTGCTGGAAAACAAAGCCGACTTTTTCCGCGCGGTAACGGACCAGCTCGTTCTCGCGAAGTTTCGCAAGGTCGACGCCGTCCACGACCACACTTCCGCTGGTCAGCGTGTCCAGGCCGCCGAGAATATTGATGAGCGTGGTTTTCCCCGAGCCCGAAGGGCCCATCAGCGCGACCCATTCGCCGGTGTTCACAGCAAAGCTGACACCGCCAAGCGCGCTGAGCGTGCCGTACTTCTTGATCAAATTTTCGATGACTACTTGCTTCGCCGCCGTTAGCGGCGGAGCTTGAACAACGGCACTCACGCTTCACCTCGAAAAACCGAAGCCGGGCGGATGCTTGCCAGCCGCCGCAGCGGGAATGCGCTAAGAATCGCGACGATGACGGTGAACGCCACCGTTACAGGATACACAATCAAGCGCGGTCGCGCCGCCACGCCAAAAACCGCTTTGCCCAAACCGATCGACAGAAAAATCCCCGCCGCCGCGCCAATCATTCCTCCAGTGAGTCCGAGCAGCGCCGCCTCCGCCAGGAATAGGCGCAGCACGCGGCGCATCGAGCCGCCAATGGCCTTCATCAGGCCGACGTCCATCTTCCGCTCCATCGCCACGTTGGTCATCGCCGCCATCACGCACAACCCCGTAAGCAGTAACACAATCGCCACCGTGGCCGTCAACAATCCGCTGATGCTGTCGTAGATTTTGGCTTGCGCTTCAGTGAATTGGCGGATGGGGCGGACCTCGGCGTCAGGAAGCACCCGCTGAAGATCCTTGATATAGGTTTGCATCTCGCTGGGCGTGCCTGGGACGACGAGCTCGATAACGCTGATGCGGCCGGGAAGATCGGCCAGTCGCTGCGCGGCGCGCAGTCCGATGGTAACGCGGTCGTCTTCCGGCCCGCCCGTTTGGTAGAAGCTTGCGACGTGGCAGATCTCGCGGCGTTCTGCGTTCGTCAACGTGAAATCTGCGCCTTGTTGGGCGTTCAACTGGCGCGCAACATTCGTGCCCACAACACACTCGTGACCCGTGATTGGCGGAGCCACAATGCGAGTGTCAGAGGGGTTGGGGGAGGAGCTAACCGCGGCTACAAGAAATGTCAGCGGATTGGTACCGGCAACAACTGCAGAAAAAGATTCTCCCGGCCCAGCAGGAGAGAGCCGCGCTACCAGGTAGAGACGGGAAGATACTGCGACGCGGCCACTTTGGAGATTCACCGGCACAGAATGGACAATGGATTCTGGCAATGTTTCCGCGCGGAACTGCGAAGGATTTTGTGGGAGGACGAGCACGTTGGGGCCGAAGGCGCGAAATTCGGAAGTGAGGCGGCGCTTGGCGTCGACTTGGAGATTGAGGAGCGCGGCAGTGACAGCGGCGCCCGCGCCCAGGGCGAGCAACATAACGAAAAGGCGGCCGGGGTTGGCGCTAAAAAGGCGGCGGATTATGCGCCAGAACATGGCTCGATTCGTTATGCGAAGGTCGGCCATCATTCGCCTCGCAGGATGGGTGCCGGGTCGAAGCGCGAAGCTCGGTGCAACGGAAAAGCGCTGCCAAGAATCGTGACGCCGGCGGCGAGCGCAATGATCACGAAAAAGACGATCAGCGAAGGCGCTGGCGCCGCGCCGAAGATTTTCTCTCCGACCAGGCGCGCCAGAATAATCCCGAGTGCGTAACCGGCTCCGCCGCCTACAAACGCGAGCAAGAGTTGCTCTGCCGCAAGTAGGAACCCAACTGTGCCGGAGCCCGCACCCAGAGCTTTCATCAAGCCAATCTCCTTGCGCCGCTGGATTACCGAGGCCGCCGAGGAGGCCCCAACGGCGAGCACCGCCGCCAGCAGCGCCGCGCCAGTAACCAGCCACAGCAGCATTCGCACCCGTGTAAGAATCGCGCCTTCGCCTTCAGCCACTCGGCGAATCACGCGAACATCCGTTCCCGGCAGCACTTGTTTGATTGAATATGCAATCGAAGACACGTACGGGCTGCAGCTCCAGCGCTCAAATTCGCCGGCGTTCATTGTCTTCGGGTCGCGCCGCGCAAAATCGTCTTCGGGTTTCGTCAGCGCGCTAACGTACAGTTTGCGGTACTGTCCGGGTTTGCGGGTAAGTTGCTGAGCGATTTTAAGCGGAACGATAACGGCATCGTCCTCTGCTCCGCCGCTGTCAAGAATACCGACAGCCTTTAATCGCAATGACCCTTCGCTATAGTCCTTGTAATAGATGTCAAAATTGTCGCCAATCCACAAGCCAGTCGACTTTCCAATAATGTGAGTGCCTGCTTTGCGCGCCACATTCTTTCCAACGACACATTCTTGCGCTTCTTCGGAAAACCAGCGGCCTTTCGTGAGTTGCCACCAAGGATTTGTTTTTTCGACGCCGTTTTCAAAAGTATCCCCGTCCGGGAGAAGGACCTTGTGATGCGCCCAAGTCCCAATTAGGCGAACTCCGGGCCAATAATCCGGAGAGGGTATCATCCCCGAACCTGGACCATACGACATTCCTCTCGCAGACAACTCAAGCGCTGGCGCGAATCCCACAATGTTGTTATGCCAAAAAATGGTTTTCAATTTTGGCAGGTCGGCTTCCGGCAGATACGCGCCCGCATTCACGGGGCGATAGTCCACTCCGCCGATTTCGAGTGGAAGCGAATCCGCTTGCGGCGTGACAACAAGATTCGCGCCCAGGCTCCGGAATTCCTTCGACAACCGGTCGCCCACATCCAGCGAAACGCTCAGCGCCGCGGTAGCCACTCCCATGCCCAATGCCAGCGCCGCTCCGGTAAGGAGCTTGTGGCGCGGACGGCGTCCAAAAGAGTCGGCAACAATTCGAAGAAACATGGTTCGGGGGTCAGCCGCAGGGCACGATATATCGTGCCCCTACTGAGGAATCTCCTTCGCAGCTTGCGTCAACGACGAAATATCAATTACCAGCTCTCCGCCATCCACATGCGACGGCACACCGATGGGATTGCATCCGCCCTGATCGCCGACCGACGGCACATAGATGGCCGAGCCACAATGGCGGCAGATGACATTCTGTCCATCCTGGCGATAACCTTCCGCGCCGCAAATCCGGCATGCGTCCAATGCCGTGCCGAAACCATTCGGCTTCTTGATGATCAGAAATCGCAGCGACTGATTGCCGGCGCTAACGGCGTAAAGGTGCAAGCTTCCGTCCTGCACTTCACTCAGCGGAATACGCACTTCGTTACCAACCGCAGCGACTGCCCGGGCCGAAGGCGGCGCGGAATTCGCGCGCGCATAAATAAAATCCGCCGTCAGCACCAGGATCACCACCAGGCAAGCTCCCGCTGCCGCGACCATCCAGCGCCGCTGGCGCCGATTCTGCGATTCGAGCAATCTCTTCTCCGCCTCACCGGCGATTTCTTTGGCGGCCGTCGCATGCGAAGCCGATTGCCATTCGCGCAGGATCAACAGAGTAGCCGCGCCAAAAATAAACACAAAGAAGAAAAGCTCATTCCGGACAATGGGGCCAATAAGCGCCATCTCCGCCTTGCTCGAAGGCAGCCAGCGCGCTTCGCTCAACTCGTGCAAGCCGGTAAGCGCCAGTTGAAACGCGACCAGCATCAGGATGATGCTCGTCGCCGCGAAAAAACGATGCAGCGGCACGCGCAAAGTGCCCTTAAAGAAGAAAAGCCCCACGGCGACGGCCACGCCAATCCCCACAATCGTCCCGATCCAGGTCTGCAAGCCCGCGCTCGAAAGCTCCACGGCGCGCAGGATGATGGCCAGCTCCGCCCCCTCGCGCAACACCATCAAAAACACAAAAAGAAATATGCCCCAGCCCGCCGCGCTCCCGGCCTTCTCCGCGTAGGCTTCCACCTTGGCCTCGATCTCTTTTTTCAGGTGGCGCGCAACGCGATTCATCCATACGATCATCGTAACAACGAAGACCGCTGCGATCAGGAGCATCAGCCCTTCAAAGCCGTCTTCGCTGATGCGCCAGCGCTCCAGGGCCACCGCCACGCCAAGGCTGAGCGCCGCGGCCGCCGCTACGCCGTACCACACGAAGCGCGCCAATTGCCCGCGGCCTGTACGCGAAAGATAGACGAGGATGATGCCGACGACGAGAGAGGCTTCAACGCCTTCACGAAGGGCGATAAGTAGAGCCGAAAGCACGAAAACTCCAGTTGTTAGTCATTTGCAACTACGATTTAAGTGTACCGCAACGAGGGACTTCCGTCAACCGGACCAGTCTAGTCCGATATGCCCTCGCTGCTTAGGTTATCCTATTTGATGCTCATGCGCACTTTCCGACCAAACGCCGCCCTGCTCCTAGCACTGCTCCTTTGCGGGCAGGCTCAGTCGCAGGCGACCCCTTCAACGCCGCTCCAGGGTACGGCGGTGCGCCCCGATCCGAAACGCGCGCAGAAGGCTGCTGAAAAGGGCGACAAAGCCGAAGCAGCGGGCCAATTCGACGAAGCGTTGGCAGACTTCGATGAAGCCGCGCATTACGCGCCACAGGATGCCTCCATCATTGCACGGGGAGCGGCATTGCGCTCGAAGCTGGTTCGCGCCTACGCCGAGGCTGCTGAACGAGATGCCCTCGCGGGCCGCCTCACCGAGGCCACCGAGGAATTGGGAGCAGCGCTCAAGGTCGATCCGGGAAACACCATCGTCGCGGAGCGTCTCGGTCAACTCAAAGCCATGGAAGAGGAACCAGTCGCGAATCAGGAAAAGGGAATCTCTGGTTTGCCTCGACTGCGGCCACAAGGAGGAAAGCGCAACCTGGATCTGCGGGGCGATACCAAGGCAGTTTACGAACAGTTGGCGAGCCTGTTCGGCATTAAGGCGTCCTTTGATCCGGACATCACCGTCCGCAGCGTGCGGCTGCAAGTCAATGATGTGGATTTCTACACCGGTGCCACGCTCCTGGGCGTGCAATCCGGCACCTTTTGGCGCCCCTTGAATCCCACGCTAATGTTTGTCGCTCCAGATACGACGGAGAAGCGCCGACAGTACGCTCTGGAGGCAGAACAGACCTTTCCACTTTCGGCGGCCGTCGGCCCGGAAGACGTGACCGAGTTGGTGCGCGTCCTGCGCGACATCACCGGAGCGACGCACATCAATGTCGACACGCGCAGCCGCACCATCACCATGCGCGACACGCCTCAGCGGCTTGCCCTCGTTGGCGAACTGATCCAGCAACTGGAAAGAGCTCGCGGCGAAGTTATGCTGGAGATCGAATTGCTCGAAGTCGATCGCAACAAGGCGCGCGATCTCGGAATTACACCGCCGTCTTCTTCATCGCTCATCCCCCTCAGCACGAACGACTTGAACAAGGTCAAAGGATCGACAGATCTCGCCAATCTTCTCACCAACCTTCAGCAAGTTTTCGCTGCGAAGGGATTTTCCGGCATCCCCTCCGTCGTAGCCGTGGGCGGCGGCCTTAGCACTTTTCTCCTCACGCTCCCGAGCGGCACGGCAAATTTCTCTGATTCTCTTTCGCTGGTGCGCAGTGGCCGCCAAATTCTGCTGCGGGCGCAAGACGGAAAGCCGGCCAGCATTTTCGTCGGCGACCGCTTTCCGATTACGCTGTCTTTGCTCTCCGGGAGCGTGGGGACCGGTACACTGACGGGAGTGCCGGGGGGCATAAGTTTTCCCAAGACGACCTTCAACGTGGGGCTCAATCCATCCGCCCTGGTCGCAAATAACTTCACCGGCGGCACCCTGCCCGATCTGGCGGTGGTTTTTGACAATCCCTTCGATCCTAGCAATCCCAACACCAACACATTTACAATTCTGCAGAATCAGGACAGCGGAAATTTCGTTCAGGTAACACCCACGCCGATCACGCTGGGGACGACCGAAACCGGCCAAGTCGCCATTGGCACGGGAGTCTTCCGCAACGACACCACAAAATTTTCCACCACCCAGCCGCCGGACGTAGTTCTGGTGAATTCCACTTCGAATAATATTTCCGTGTTGTTGGGGAGCGCGGACGCCACCGGCAAAGCCAACGGACTTTTTACGGAGGCGCCCGGATCGCCTTACGCTTTTGGGAACAATCCAAGCTCCGTGGTCGCCGCTGATTTCAACGGTGACGGCTTTCTGGACCTAGCCGTCGCAAATCAGGGTGACAATTCCATCTCGCTTTTCCGCGGAAACGGAGACGGAACATTCACGGAGTTTCCCGGCTCGCCATTTAAACTCACTAATACCAGCACCGTTTCGGAGACCGCTCCCGTCGCCATGGTGAGCTCGAATTTTCGCAACAAGATTAATCCCATCAATAGCGGCAACGAAGTTGACCTTGCCGTGGTAAATAAAAACTCGAACAACGTGGCCATTCTGCTGAGCACCGTGGATTCGAATCTGAACGTCACTCTTGCCGAAGCCACAAATTCGCCTATCGCCGTTGGAACTACGCCTGTGGCGATCGCGGCGGGTGACTTGAATGCTGACGGCGTACCCGACCTTGCCGTGGTGAACCAAAGCGACGCTACCGTCTCGGTGCTGCTTGGCAGCGCCAATCTGGACGCCACCTTTAGTGCTGCGCAGGGGTCGCCTTTGCCAACCGGGTCGACTCCTGCCGGAATCGTGATCGCCAATTTCGCAAATGGCGCCGTGCCGGATCTGGCGGTGACGAACAAGGGTGCTAACACGGTTGGTGTTTATCTTGGGCTGGGGCAAGGTACCTTTGCGCAACGCCTCGAGATCAATACGTCCACGGGTCCCTCTGCGCTCATCGCATCCGCATTGACCACTAGCGGGCTTCTTGACGTCGCTCTACTCTCACAGGATCCATCCTCCACCTCCACCCAGGGCGTGGTAACCGTGATTCAGGATTCCGCGAATCTGGCCACCGCTTCTACGGGCGGCGGCGCTGCGCAGACTCCTTATCCCGCTTCTGAATATGTCGACCTCGGCGTGAAGATCAAGGCTACGCCCACATTGCACCCCAATAATGAAGTGACCTTGTTGCTCGATTTCGAAATTCGCGCGCTGGCGGGCTCCAGCGTAAACGGAATTCCTGTCATCACCAATCGCACGCTGACGCAAACCGTGCGCGTCAAAGAAGATGAAACGAGCTTGATCGGCGGCCTTGCTGACGCCGAGGAAACCCGTTCCATCGCCGGCCTGCCGGGTTTCGCTGAAATTCCTGGCGCGGGTTTCGCGTTCGGCGCGCGGAACAATTCGCTCCAGGATACGGAACTCCTGATCCTGGTCACCCCGCGAAAGCTGCGGCTCGCAGATCGCCTCACGCGAACGATTTTGGCCGGCCGCGGCGACCCCGGCGGCACGGGATCCACGGGACCACAGACTCCCCAACCTCCACAACCACAACCTTCACCACCGCCACCTCAATCACAGCCTCCACAACCGCAACCCCGGCCTCAACCCTAAGCGGGTGAACGACCAGACCTTCGGGGCCTCGCTTTGTAAGCCCAAATACTTGATCGGAATCAAGTTTGCGTTTGGGCGTTATACGATCTACGGCAGCGATTCAAACACTACGATTGGCTGGTAGGTGCGCGGCACGACAGCTTCTGCGATGGCGATGAGTTTTTCCTGCTGGCCGAAAACACGCAGCCGGGGCGGCTTCGGTTCACCGCCATCGAGCTGCGTCGTCGCGCCGGGAGGCGGATCGACGCGGCCCGGCTGAAGTTGCGCAATCGAAATGTTGAACTTCGAACCGTGGCGCACGCGCTTTTCAATTACTGGTAAGACGTTGACTCGCGGAAAATTTGGCAGCAGGCTTTCGAGGGGAATAAGACGGTCCGCGAATCTTCCCGCTTTCTTCGCTTCCGCAAGTTCCTCGAGCCTAATCGCTTGTTCCAGCGAAAATTCTCCTACCGCGGTGCGTGTGATTTCGGCAAGATGCGCCCCACATCCGAGTTTCTGCCCCATCTCATGCGCTAACGAACGGATATAGGTACCGGACGAGCACTCGATCACGAAGCGCGCCATGTGGCCTTCAATCTCCGTGAGTCTGTACTCGTAAAGTTCGACTTCGACCGGTTTCAGCTCGACAGTCTGTTTTTTGCGCGCCAGTTCGTAGGCGGGACGCCCTTTTATTTTTTTAGCTGAAAAAGATGGCGGCATCTGTTCGAAGCGCCCGACCCGCTCCGCGGCGAGTTTTTCGAGCTCCGCCGCACCCAGCATCGGCGCGGCGTCCGGCCCCTGCGCTTCCCCATCGGAATCGTAGGTATCCGTCGCAAAGCCGAATCGGAATCCCGCCGTGTAGCGTTTGCGCCGTCCGGCGTAGAACTGCACCAGCCTCGTCGCACGCCCAAGCAGCAACACGAGAACTCCCGTCGCCAGCGGATCGAGCGTGCCCAGATGCCCGATCTGCCGGAAGCCCGCCAAATGACGCACTGCATCCACCACGTCGTGCGACGTTTTTCCTTTCGGTTTGTCGATAACGAGGGCGCCGTCAATCGGCGCCGGCTGTGGCTGTCGTGGCATGAATCAGCTGTCAGTGGTCAGTTTTCTGTTTTCAGTCCTGACTCAAAGCAAATCTACCTTGATTCGAATATTTTTGCGACGAGGCTCGGGATTTGCTGCGATGTAGACAATCTAGCTTCCGGCTTTCTTGTTCCTTACGGAATACTGAAGACTGACCACTGAAAACTTTCAAGGAGCCGCCGGCTTGTCTTTCTTCGCTTCCTTCAGAAGCTGTTCGATGCGCTCGACATGCTCTTGCGAAAGGTCCAGCGCGAAATGCAGCTCAGGTAAGCGCCGAAGCTGCAACCGCTCCACCAGCTCTCGCCGGATATATCCGGAAGCGTGTTCGAGGGCCTTGATCGCGTCGGCCTGCTCTTTGCCTGTGCCCTTCACGTTGATAAACACGCGCGCGTGCTTCATGTCTGGCTGAACGCGAACTTCGCTGGCGACCACCATGCCTTCCAGACGCGGGTCTTTCAGCTCGCCCGCGAGCATGGCGTTGATTTCGTGCGCGATCTCCTCGCCTACCCGTTCATGGCGGTGATTGGCTGGACTCATGGGCGTCCCTGAAACGCTCTCTAGACAATTTCAACCGCTTGATTGATCAAAAATGAGCCGAGGATGCGGTCCGCCTCGTCCAAAACTTTCTGCAGCACTTCTCTCAAGTGCTTCTCTTCATTCGATATTGTCACGACTCCCACCACCGACCTCTGCCAGGTGTCGTGATGCTCAAGCTCCGCCACTGCCACGTTGAAATCCCGCCGCAGCTTATCCTTCAAGCTGCGCAAGACTTGCCGCTTGTCCTTCAGCGATTGCGCGTCCGGGATGTGCAGCTCGAGGGTGAGCAGACCGACCGGCATCAGCGGCTCCGGGGGACAGCTTGGCGGATTATTTCCTGCCGGCGGGCCCGCCGCCCTGTCCGGCAGCTTCTGCGGCGCTCATTTTCGATACGCTAAAGCATTCGAGAATGTCGCCGACCTTTACGTCGTTGAAGTTGGCCACACCTGCGCCGCACTCAAATCCGGTGCGTACTTCGCTGGCGTCATCCTTGAAACGCTTCAGGGAGCTGAGCTTCGACGTGTAAATCACCTCGCCATCGCGCAGCACGCGCACTTGCGCGTCGCGCTTCAAGATGCCATCCACCACATAGCACCCCGCAATCGTTCCCGCGCCCTTGACTCGGAAAGTGTTGCGCACTTCCGCACGGCCCAGATACGTTTCCGTGACCACCGGCTCGAGCAGGCCTTCCATGGCCTTCTTCAGCTCGTCGGAGACTTCGTAGATGATCGTGTGCGTGCGGATGTCCACATGCTCCTGCTGCGCGAGGTCTAGCGCTTTGCGATCCGGCCGCGTGCCGAAGGCAATCACGATCGCGCCGGATGCGGAAGCGAGCAGCACGTCGTTTTCCGTGACCGCGCCAACACCGGATCCGATGATCTTCAGCTTCACCTGCTCGGTCGAAAGCTTCGGCAGCATCTCGCTCAGCACTTCCACGGAACCCTGCACGTCGGCCTTGATCACAATTCCCAATTCCTTGACGTCGCCGGCTTTCAGTTGCTCGTGAAGCTGGTCGAGCGTGATGCGCGAGCCGCTGATCCTCGCCATCGCCGCATCGCGCTGCTTGCCTTGGCGGTACTCCACGATGTGCCGCGCTTTGGCTTCGTCGGTCACCTGAAAGAGGTCACCAGCGTCCGGCACGCCCTGCAAACCGAGCACTTCCACGGGCGTGGATGGCGGTGCGTCTTTCACAACTCGACCGCGATCATCAAACATCGCGCGCACTTTGCCGAAAACCGATCCGCAGATGAAGAAGTCGCCGGAATTCAGCGTGCCATTCTGCACCAGGATGGTAGCGACAGGTCCGCGTCCCTTATCCACTCGCGATTCGAGCACCGTGCCGGTCGCGGGCGCGTCGGGATTGGCCCTAAGCTCGCGCAAATCCGCCACGAGCAATATCGTTTCCAGCAGCTTCTCGATGCCTTGCTTCTTTTTCGCGGATACTTCCACGAATTCCGTGTCGCCGCCCCATTCCGCGGGCATCAGGCTGTTTTCCGTGAGCTGCCGCTTCACGCGCTCCAATTGCGCTTCCGGCTTGTCAATCTTGTTGATCGCCACGATGATGGGCACTTTTGCCGCCCGTGCATGGTCGATCGCTTCCTTCGTTTGCGGCATGACGCCGTCGTCTGCGGCCACCACCAGCACCACGATATCGGTGACTTTCGCGCCGCGTGCGCGCATGCGCGTAAACGCTTCGTGACCTGGTGTATCCACGAACACCACGGCGCGATCGTTAACGACCACCTTGTACGCGCCGATGTGCTGCGTGATGCCGCCCGCTTCGCCCCCGGCAACATCCGCTTCGCGAATCGCGTCGAGCAAGCTGGTTTTCCCGTGATCCACGTGGCCCATCACCGTCACCACCGGCGGACGCGGCTTCAAACTTTCCTTGGTCTCTTCCTTGGCAACTTCCAGCACCATCTCTTCTTCCAGCGAGACGACGCTCACCACTCCACTGAACGATTCCGCCAATGTCGTAGCCGTCGGCACATCCAGCGCCTGATTGATGCTGGCGAATACGCCGCGGTCCAACAAATTCTTCAGGAGATCCTTGGCGCGCACATCCAGCTTCTCGGCCAGCTCGCGAATGGTGATGCCTTCCGTAATTGTTACTTCGCGCGGCGGACGCGGCTCCGGCGGCGCGATCACCGCCGCAGCGGCGAGCCGGCCCGCGCCCGGACGCTGCCGCGTCGGGTGCAGTTTGCGCTCGCCCTCTTGCTCGCGTTTGTCCAGAACGGGTCTTTGGCGCTGAGGCGGCTTACGCGTGTACAGCGGCTTGCCGGGCTCCGCCTTAGGCGGCAGTTTCTCCGGAAACGGCGGCAGCATTCCCGGGCGCCCGGGCGCGCGCGGGCCGGGACGCGTGCCTGTCGGCATCGGTCCACGGCGCTGCTCAAACG
>WNFT01004653.1_pt1 | contig 13419 bp, 11 predicted proteins | sample 5400191 | NCBI WGS metagenome assembly WNFT01 (sample SAMN13153359, study PRJNA577476) | soil metagenome | isolation source: 80 cm saprolite under Madrone tree | place: USA:California | collected 2016-06-14
GTATGGACGCGGCCGTCTAAGCAGAAACAGGGCGATGCGCGCGGAGGAAGGAACGTATCTGGCGCACCGCCAGGGGAATCCGCTCCTTGGGCTCTTTCCACGGGTACATGCTCACTTCGGCCTTCGGCGCGAGCATCGCGGCCTCCATCGCGACGGCGTAGGGATGCGGCGGGACGTCATCGGGCAGGATGAGTACGGGCGTCTGGCAATTGCGCACGAAATCGCGCGTCACCGTGAGGACGAAATCGGGGTTGGTGCGGTACATCTTGGTAAGATATTTGTCGATCATGTCCATCGTGATCTCGGGCCGGCGTTTGACCAGTTCCGGACCCCAGCCGCTCATGCTGCCGTCGTAGAGGAGGGTCGGCATCTCCGGCCGGAACCCGACGGGCTGCGCCAGCACGGCCGCGACCACACGATCGGGCGCCCGCTTCAAGAGGTTCCAGATGAATGGGCCGCCGATGCAGAAGCCCATCACCATGAACTTGTTGATGCCCAGATGATCCATCACACCGAGCTGGTCATCTGTGTGTGAATCCCACGGCCGGTCGATCTCCAACGGGCCGGAGGATTGGCCGTCATTGGCGTTGCGCAGGTCCGCTGCGATGCAACGGTACTCTCCCTTGAACTCCTCGATCACGTTAAAGGGGTTCCTCAAGCCGGCGATCGTCGAGTTCAATCCCCCGCCGGCAATCAGCAACAACGGGAAGCCGGAACCGGCCTCCTCATAGTGGATGCGAACGGGACCCTTTTCGTAGAAGGACATGGCAGCTACTCCTTTCCCAGTCTGCTGGCCAAACACGCGCCGCACGGCGGCCATCGCCGTCGCCGCTGCGCCCGTTGCCAGTATTTTGCGTCTGATCAGATCCATAGTTGGCGTCCTCCTTGATGATTGTTGTGGCAGGTGCGGCTCGCGACTTGGCCACTCTGCCATCAATTCTGGCCAGTTTGTGGCGCAGCAACCGTCCTCGCAAGACCGCACGAGCCACACTGAGTGGTGGGGCCGAATCCCAGCCACATCTTGGGCAGCGAACGAAAAGCAAGCGGCTGAAAATGACCATCGCGTAGATTGCTACAAGGATCGCCCAGCCCAATGACACCACAAGCAAAGAGTCCCCGTAGTTCCATGCATGCGAAGGCTCGAACAAGATACGGTGAAAAATCACCAGTACCAACACGAAAGGCCCAAGGGCCAACCCGTGCCAGTAACGCCGAAGAAATACCGCGTTCTCATTCAAATGAGCGTATTCGTCCCCCTCTTCAAGAGACGTGACCTGTCTCGGGTCCTGCACGGGGATTCGCAGATCCTTCAGATTTATCAGATGCAGCAGCATATCTAATATCGCGCAACGCTAGCCTAGCAAGACAAAGGATGGTCACTCAACCTGGATAACCCACGAATTCGCCAGTTCTGGTCCGCTACGCCGTTCGGAAGGGTCTAATTCAACCCTAATTGGCCCTTTTTCACTTGAAAGTGAGTAATTCACCCACACTTCGATGCATGGATTCACCCCCTTGTTTGCGCGTCTCGAATGGATCACCTTGAGCCATAACATGGGCACCCGTACCACCACCCGTACCACGCAAGAAGGGCCGCCTGAAAGCGTCCTTGCCCGATCTTTCCCGCTCTCTCCTCACCCGAGGCAAAAGCGCCCCGGAGTTCTTTCTACGGCAGGGACCAAAAAGAAACGTATGTTCCGGTACAAACTTTCGATGCTCCTCGCCGTCAAATGTCCGGGTTGCGGTGCCGAACCCTCCAGGTCCGCGCTCGAAGAGTGGCTGTACATTTGCCCGGGATGTAACCGACACCTGACGATGCCCTCGCAAGTTCGAGTGGAAACTTTAGCAGACCTGGGAACGTGTCATGAATTTGACCGTGGCCTAGTGTCTGTGGGCGTGCACTGGCGTGGGTTGGTTCGGAGCGCGATCGGTAACGCGTTTGGCGTTGTGGCGGGCCTGCTCCGTGGTACGGCACCGCGGCAGGGGTCGACTCAGGCGCTAAACCCAATGAAACCTGTCCGGGCAGGTGACAGCTAACAGAAAGAGATGTTACGCTTCCTCCACGAGGAGCGCACGTTTTCAGGGCTGTTCTTCGCACCCGGTCCTCATGGAGCGTGTGGCCATCGTAATTGGCGGTGCTGATGTTAGCAACGAGAAAGTCAAATTCATCAGGGCCATTCCCCGAAAAGCTGCCAAATCCTTCGGTGCGATTCGGTGCTGCTCGTGCGGAACACTTTCCTCATGCAATCGATATGAGCTCTGGGAATGGTCATGTTTCAAATCATCTGCAGGCACAGTCGCTAGGCACGGGATTTATCCTTTTGGATGTATGCTTCCGGCTCATCTGCGCGAGCGAAGAGGCCCTGGCGATCCTTGCTTATCCGCGAGTTCCATCCGAAAACAAAGGGTTTGAGAATTTTCTACAGAGCAGGATTCGATCGCTACTTCCCAGCAATGGCCGTCATAACGGTCTCTCGCCTTCCAAATTTCCGAATGAATTCGCCTCGGGGAAAAGGTGTTATGAGGTGAGGGCATTTTCGGTTAAATCGAATCTCAAAAACGGGCAGCGACCTGCCGTAGCGCTCTTACTCAGACGAAATCGCCGAGGCATTCTTGACCTCCAAACCGTAGCTCGGAAACTCCGGATGACGCCGCGCGAAACGCAGACCGTCGATTTCCTGGTGCAGGGGCTGGGCACCAAGCAGATGGCAAGCCGGATGGGCATCAGTCCGAACACGGCAAAGGCGTTCTTAAGATCCGTCATGATCAAGCTGGGAGCGGAGAACAGGCACGGCATCATCGGGAAAATTCTGCAGGCATCGAAAGCAATCGATGGGGGGACCTTACCTTCCGCTAGTTTCATGTAAGTTAGTTTTGCCTTTAGGTTTTGCGGACCCTGGGAGAAGGCGGTTCCGCAGCGGCCACCTTGTGGGGAGATTACTGTGCGCCTTGCCGTAATTGGTTGCGGGTACGTGGGATTGGTGACCGGGAGTTGTCTTGCTGCGGCGGGGCATGAAGTCACTGCCACGGATAACGACCCAGTTCGTATGGGACTCCTAAGTTCCAGTCGTCTGCCGATTTATGAGCCCGGCTTGGATCAGGTTACGCAGAGCGCTTGCGCCGCAGGCCGACTGCGATTCACCTCCGATTGCGCTCAGGCGATTCGTGCAGCGCCGTGTGTTCGTCGAAGATCCCGACGAAGTGGCTCGCGGGGCTGATGCCTTGCTTTTGCTGACCGAATGGAAGGAGTATCGCGAACTCGACTGGAAGCGCATCTATCGGGAGATGGCGCGGCCCCTGGTGATGGACGCGCGAAATATGCTCAGTCCAGCCAAAATGAAGGAGCTGGGCTTCGAGTATTACAGCTTTGGCCGGCCCGACCTGAGCACTAACACCGCGCTTGTTTTCTCATGAGACTTATCTTGCCGATTCTCCCGCGGCGACCTGCTGCCGGAAGAACTCCAAGGTCAGCCGCAGCCCTTCATCCAGATGGACCTTCGGTTGCCATCCGAGCAGGCGCGTGGTTCATACTTCTGTTCGTCCTGCGCTTGCTCCTGAGGGGGATTGACTTCGCACGGAAGATGCAGTACTATGGGTACTAGGACTATATACGCATTATGACTACTGGTAAGGGGAAAAAGCGCGCTCACTCCCGTCACCCGGCGAATGGACGATTCACGGGCAGCACATTAGCGTCACTTCACGGGCAGCGAAGGTCAGAAGTCACTCAAGGAACAGTGACAAACATTTCCGAAGGTGGGTTCTCTATGTTTGCTACTCACCCCTTACAAATTTCTGGGCTTCTTCAAGGCCGACTTTGGCTCGCCCGGGTGCCCGCGAAAATCCCCACTCTCGTTCAAGTGCGCTGGGTACAGCCAGTGGTGCCCGGGCGCCGCTACCGAATCGGCCTGCAGTATGTCATCTAATTATCGTGCCATTATCTTCTTTCGTAAATAGCCCACCTAGCGGGTACTAACCTCCCGGGTTACTTCGATCAGCTAATTGACGCGGCCCTTCTACATTAATACCGTGTTAGTGCGAGATGAATGCGGTAGCAAGGCGCCGCAGTATTGAAAATCATACTGCACTGCGATCTCCGTCTCAGCTGAGGCTGTGGAGGAGATTTTCTTTTTAGTCGAGGAAGGATGCGAGTACTCGTGACTGGCGGGGCGGGCTACATTGGAAGCCATACCGCCAAAATTTTGGCCCGCTCAGGGTTCGAACCAATCGTGCTGGATAACCTCTCAACCGGGCACCGGTGGGCCGTGAAATGGGGCACGCTGATCGAAGGAGATCTAGGAGATTCCGCATTGATTCGCGAAGTAATCAAAACCCACAGGGTGCAAGCCGTTGTCCATTTTGCCGGTTTCGCCTACGTGGGAGAGTCCATGCAGCGCCCGCGGCAATATTTTCGCAACAACGTGACCTACACGCTCAGACTGCTGGACGCAATGACAGATACGTCGGTAAAGCACATCGTTTTTTCATCCAGCTGCGCGACCTACGGCATTCCTGCAAGCGTCCCCATTCGCGAGGAGCAAGTCCAGGCCCCAATTAATCCGTACGGTGAATCGAAGAGGATGGTCGAACGCATCCTCGCTTGGTACGGTGAGGCTTACGGCTTGCGCTGGACGGCGCTGCGTTATTTCAACGCGGCCGGTGCCGACCCTGATGGTGAGCTAGGAGAGGACCACTCACCGGAGACTCATCTTATTCCACTTGCCATTCAAGCAGCGCTGGGAGAGAAACCAGCTCTCGAGATATACGGGACAGATTACCTCACGCCGGACCACACCGCAATTCGCGACTACACCCATGTTATGGACTTGGCCGAGGCGCATGTTGCAGCCCTCAGGCACATGCTCAGGAGCCAAGAGAACGCGGCAATTAACCTTGGCACGGGAAGTGGTCATTCCGTTCGCCAAGTGGTTGCAGCGGTCGAGCGAGCGAGTGGACGCCGAGTCCCGATTCACGAAGCGCAGCGTCGCCCCGGCGACCCGCCCGAACTCGTCGCCGACCCGGCGCGAGCCAAAGAGCTCCTCGGCTGGAGGCCGCGGTATTCCTCTCTGGAAAGCATCGTACAAACTGCTTGGGATTGGCACATGTCTCGAAAACCCACCCTTGGCGGCGTTGACCCGGCTCAACCAAACGTTGGCCTGCCTGGAGAAGCGCGTTCCCATGCCACTGCAGCGTGACAGCTGGGGAGCGGCCTCGTTACTCAGCGGCCCCCCCAGGCGAACGGTCGTCTCCACAGTAACCATCATTCCCCGTGTGGCCCGCCCAATCGCGAGTCCATGGGTGCGGCCCACGGTGCGTGGCAAGTTTCTCTGGGTTGGCGAGGAAAAGTTCTACATACGTGGCGTGACCTACGGAACATTTCGGCCAGGCGCTGACGGCAGCGCGTTTCCTGTGCCCAGGATCGTTGAGCAGGATTTCGCTCAGATGTCCGCGAATGGCGTGAATGCAGTACGAACGTACACCGCTCCACCACGCTGGCTTTTGGATCTTGCTGAGCAGAATGATCTCCGCGTTTTGGTGGGCCTGCAAGGAGAGCGGCACTACACGTTTCTAAACGAAAGGAAAACGGTTCGCGAGATCAGAGACCAGGTCAAAAAAGGTGCGCAGCGTTGCGCGGGGCATCCCGCACTTCTGGGCTACCTTGTTGCCAATGAGATTCCCGCGGGCATTGTGCGTTGGCACGGGGCCCGTGCGATAGAGACATTTCTTAGGCAGCTCTCGGAAGAGGTTAAGGAAGAGGACCCCGAGGTCCTGGTTTCCTACGCAAACTATCCGTCGACCGAATACCTCGATCTATCTTTCCTCGATCTGCTGTGCTTCAACGTTTTTCTGGAATGCGAGAAAAGCTACGAGGCCTATCTCGCGCGTCTTCAGAATCTCGCGGGAAATCGGCCTCTGCTGATAACAGAAATCGGCCTAGACAGCCACAGGAACGGAGAGGAAGAGCAGGCCTCCTGCCTCGACTGGCAGATACGAAAGGCGTTCGCTGCAGGCTGCGCAGGCGCATTTGCTTATGCTTGGACGGACGAGTGGCACAGGGGCGGCGAGGACGTAACGGACTGGGATTTTGGCTTGACGAGCCGGACAAGAGAACCGAAGCGGGCGCTCGGCGTTGTTCGAAAAGCATTCGAGGAAGTTCCCTTCGCCTCCAAAGGTGCATGGCCGAAAATATCTGTGGTGGTGTGCACTTTCAACGGAGGCCGTACCATTCGTGATTGTTTGGAAGGAACTGGAAAACTACGCTATCCCGACTACGAAACCATCGTGGTCGATGATGGCTCAACGGACGGCGTCGGTGATATTGCTGCGGAGTACGACGTCCGCTTGATCCGCACAGAAAATCAGGGTCTGAGCGCGGCCCGAAATCTGGGATGGCAGTCAGCAAGGGGAGAGATCGTCGCTTATATTGATGACGATGCCCGCCCCGATCCGGATTGGTTGACATATCTCGCCGTTGCATTCCTCAAAGAAGATTACGTAGGCGTTGGGGGGCCGAACATTCCAGTCCCGGACGACGGAGAGACCGCGAGTTGTGTCGCGCGTTCTCCGGGGGGGCCGGCTCATGTGCTCCTTTCTGATTGCGAAGCAGAGCACATCCCAGGCTGCAACATGGCTTTCCGCAGGAGCTGGCTGGAGGCCATCAATGGATTTGATCCGCAATTCCGGCAAGCGGGCGACGACGTTGATATTTGCTGGCGAACCCACGAACAGGGCGGGAAGCTCGGGTTCAGCCCGGCGGCGATGGTCTGGCATCACTACCGCCGGACAGTGCGGGCATACTGGAAACAGCAGGTTGGCTACGGCAAGGCCGAGGCCATGCTCGAGAGGAAATGGCCCGAAAAATACAATTCCGGTGGCCACGCGACGTGGGCCGGGCGCATATACATCAACGGGATATTCCGCGCGCTCTCGCTGTCTCGCGGACGGATTTATCAGGGAACCTGGGGAACAGCGGGTTATGCGCGGCTGTACCACTCTGCGCCGACCCTTCTGAGCTCTCTGCCGCTGATGCACGAATGGCAGCTTATAAACCTTGTGCTGGCGGCGCTCTGCGCCGTGGGCATTATTTGGACTCGGCTGTTGAACATCTTGCCCGTGGCTGCAGCTGCTTTCGGATTGTCGCTGGTCCCGCCAATAAGCGCCGCGCTGAACATCCGCTTTCCTGCTTCGGCGAAAAGCGGCTTTGCTAGGTTCCGGCTGCGCGTCGTTACGGCGATACTTCACCTGATGCAGCCTTTGGCTCGTTTGTGGAGCCGTCTAATTTATTCCCTCACGGCCTGGAGAATCAGTCGTTTCCCAACGCTCTCGTTCCCGTGGCCGCGGATGTTTCAGCTGTGGAGCGAAAAATGGATTGATAGCACCTCAGTACTCCATTCGTTGGAATCTGTGCTGCGGTCGAGCGGCGCCGTCGTGCGCCGGGGCGGTGACTACGACAGATGGGATTTGGAAATACGCGGCGGTTTGTTTGGCGGCGTACGAGTCCGCACGGTCTCGGAGACTTACGGCCGGGGCAAGCACATGCTGCGGCTTCATTTCCGCCCATGGTTCTCCATCTCGGGAGCCGGGACCACCCTCTTGCTGATGATTGCATGCTTCGGGGCGATGTTGGACCGATCCATATACGCTGCTGCCATCCTGGGCACATTAAGCGCGATGTTTGGAGCGATTACTTTCAGGAGCGGGGCCGTGGCGGTCGGCGCGATCCATCGCACGCTTATCAAACTGGACTTCGAGCGCACCTGATGGCTACCGAGAAGCCCAACTCAAATCGTGACCTCGCCCTTTACCTTCGTTTGTTCAGGTGGGCGCGACCCTATTGGGCACATCTAGTTGGTCTTTTCCTTCTCAGTTTGCTGGCAACTCCTCTGGCATTGCTGGCCCCTCTGCCGCTGAAGATAGCTCTCGATAGCGGGCTCGGTTCCAAGCCTTTTCCTCATTGGATTCGGCCATTCATGCCGGCTGCATTCAGGCTCACTCCGTCCTCGGCGCTGCTTTTTGCCGTCGGCTTGCTGATTGCCGTGACGATTCTCGCCCAGATTCAGACGCTAGCCCTGGCACTGCTGAAGACGTATACCGGCGAAAAAGTCCTCCTGGAATTTCGCTCTGGCCTTTTCGGCCAGATGCAGCGCTTGTCGCTTTCCTACCACGACGTTAAGGGGACCGCTGAAACGCTATACAACCTTCAATACGACGCGGCCGCGGTTCAGACAGTCGTGGCTGAACGCTTCATTCCGCTCATTGGTTCCGCTTTCACGCTGCTCGGAATGCTGTATGTCACTTTGAAAATCGATTGGCAACTGGCTTTGGTTGCCCTGCTGATCTCGCCCATTCTTTTTTTGATTTCAAAATTCTACCGGCGCCGCCTGCGCCGCGGGTCGCGCGAGGTGAAGAAGCTGGAAAAATCCGCAATGGGAGTCGTGCAGGAAGTGCTCGGCGCGCTTCGCGTGGTGAAAGCATTTGGAAAAGAGGAAAACGAGCGGCATCGCTTCGTCCGTCGAAGCTTCGAAGGCATGCGTGCCCGGCTGAAGCTGGCGCTGGCGGAGGGAAAGTACAACTTCCTGGTTGGTCTGACCTCCGCGATAGGAACGGCTACGGTACTGTTCGTGGGATTCCGGCAAGTCCAGTCCGGCATCATCAGCCTCGGTGATCTCATGCTGATGATGGGGTATGTGACCCAGCTTTACGAACCCCTAAAATCCATGGGCAAAAACTCGGCAGCTCTCCAGTCCTACTTGGCTAACATCGAGCGAGCCTTCGCTTTGCTCGATGAACTTCCCGAAGTCGAAGAGAAAATCAATCCGCGCTCGCTGGTGCGCGCTACGGGAAAGCTTGCTTTCCAAAACGTTTCATTCAGATATGGGCAGAACAACCGGCCGGCCCTGGGTCAAGTTTCATTTCAAGTGGATTCGGGAATGCGCGTGGGCATCGTGGGGCCGACGGGCGCGGGCAAAACCACGCTGGTCAGCCTGATGCTGCGCTTCTACGATCCGGTCGAAGGTCAGATTCTTCTCGATGATGTGGACCTGCGCGAATACCGGCTGTCTGATTTGCGCAACCAGTTTGCCTTCGTTCCCCAGGAGGCTGTGCTGTTTCCGACCAGCATCGCCGAAAATATTGCTTACGCGCGACCTGAGGCCACCGACGAAGAGGTTGTCGCGGCAGCCAAGGCCGCCAGCGCTCACGAGTTCACCGCTCTGCTCCCACAGGGTTACGACACCTTGGTCGGGGAGCGCGGGATGTGCCTTTCGGGAGGTGAGCGCCAGCGTATTTCCCTGGCCCGCGCCTTCCTGAAGAACGCTCCGATCCTCATCCTCGACGAACCCACCAGCTCCGTAGATGTGGACACGGAAGCCACGATTGTCGAAGCGATGGAGCGTCTGATGCACGGCCGCACCAGTCTCTTGATTTCTCATCGCCTTAGTCCGCTAAAAGACTGCGACACCATTCTGCACATCGATCAGGGGAGGCTCATTCGCGTGACTTCTCCAAAATTCTTAGTTGACCGCGAAGAAACGGTCGTGGCAGACACTGCGACTAGCTCCGGGAGACAGGGCAATGCCTGAGCCCCCCGTCGAACTTGTGCGGTCGAATCTGTCGGAGCATCCGGCGGCCCAGGCGTGGAAGAAATTGCGGGGCCGAAGCGTTGAGCTAAATGAAATTGTCATCTTGAAGAGGCGCCTCAAATCCTCCATTTACAAGCTCGAAGGCGCCGGCCCCGACGCTTCTCCGGTTGTCGCAAAGTATTGTCAGCGGCCGGTTGCCCGGCATGAGCGCTTGATTTATGAAAAAATCCTACCTCACCTGCCTATCACAGCACCGCGCTTCTACGGATTTGTCGCTGGAGAAAGCGAATTCGACTGGCTCTTCCTCGAGTATGTGCAAGGTGAACGATATTCCCGTCGGAACACGCAACATACCATCCTGGCAGGGCGTTGGCTGGGGCTCCTTCACACCTCGGGAGCCGATATCCCTGTCGCGGCATGGCTTCCGGACCGTGGACCGGGTCACTACCTGGAAAAGTTGCGAGCCGCACACCTCAGATTATCCGAGAGTTTGAGGACTCTCGTTCTCTCGGCAGCGGAGAAGGCAATTTTCCAGGCAGTCGTATCCCAATGCGAATTGTTGGAGTCGTGCTGGGACCAGATAGAAGGTTGGTGTGAGCAGATGCCGCGCACTCTGGTTCACGGCGACCTAAAACCGAAGAACGTTGTCGTTCGTGGAGAGGGCGAGCAAGCCTCCTTCCTTCCTTTCGATTGGGAAGCAAGCGGCTGGGGCGTTTCTGCCGAAGACCTTGCGTATGTCAACCTGGCCGCCTACTACTCGGCCGTCAAGAGCTCTATGCCTGCTTTTAGCATGGACGACCTTCACAAGGCGGCAGTCGTAGGAAAGATCTTCAGAGGAATTTCAGAATTCCACTGGGAGAGTCAGCAGTTCGATCCCCGTTGGGAATTTTGCACACTCAAGCTCTGTATTTATCGAGACCGGATGAATGAAGCCCTAAAAACGGCTGAATGGGGGAAATCTGAGATGCTGCAAAAAAATATGAACGCAGGGCAGCCAATGACTAGTGGCGCTTCCAGCCGCCAAGTAGGTTCTGTGGATCTGACGACTAACTTGATCGTGGAAACTCTGGAGACGGCCTTTTCACGCCTTCGTGGAAAGCCAGTCCGAATCTTGCGGTTGGATCGACAGCCTTGCGAGCATTCGACCACTTTTCATGGTGAGCACTTAAATGCGTGGCTGGCGGAGGCCGAAGCCATCAAGGTCTTCTTCAAGGACTTTAATCCTGCACATCAGATCGAACCTGCGCGAAAGGTACGCCAGGCCGATCTGCCCCCCAGTCGCCAGGAGTTGAAAGTCTATCAATCAATTCTCTCGAAACTTCATTTAGGAACACCAGACTTCTACGCCGTTCGCTGGGAACCCGAACAGGGCCTGTTCTGGCTTTTCCTGGAAGACGCTGGCTCTTCGCGTCTGCGCGATTCAAGAAATCTTGAGCGCTGGGTGTCCGCGACACGGTGGGCTGCCCGGTTTCACGTGACGACGCGCAATCTTTCGGAGGAGCAGGTTAGTTTTCTTCCGAAATTCACTCGCGACCGCTATGTGCAATGTGCAGAGCGTGTGCAGAGAATACTCCCTGATCTAGCGTCCCCGGATCGGGAGGTTGTAGAGCTGGCGCTTCATCAGTTCGAGAGCAGCATCGAGAACCTGGAAGGCCTCCCGCATAGCCTTATCCATGGCCAATACTTCGGCCGCAACATCATGCTGCGCCTTGGCGACCCAGAGCGATTGATTGCGGTGATTGATTGGGAGACGGCGGCCGTTGGGCCGAGTGCCTATGACCTGGTGAGTCTTACGGCCGGGAAGTGGACAGACGACCAGCGGCGAACATTGCGGCGCGCCTACTTCGACGAGTACCAGGCCAATGCAAAGCTCGAATTGGATTGGGAATCCTTCTATGCCAGCTTACATGACGTTGAGCTGTATCAAGCTCTGGAATGGCTTGGATGGTGGCGCAATCGAAGTTTTTCGCCCTACTTCGGCAAGTGGATGAAGGAGCTGGAAAGGGTGATGAGTGATTTTTTGCCTGTGGTCTAGCAGCCCCTGGAAGGATGGCTGGCAATCCATTAGGACAACGGATGGACGTGGGCATGGAATCCAGCTTTGGTCAAGCTTGCAGCACCGCGTCAGATGACCGGCCTTTTGCGGCGGTTTTCGATCGGGAGGAATTTCGGAAAGAGCTGCGGGAACTTACGGTTGCAAAGCTACAGTGGGGCTCGCCGCAGGAGACTCGCGTGAAATTACTGCGGCCTCATGCGGGACGACGCCACACATTCGAAGTTGCAGTGAGAACCGAGAGTGGATGGCATAGTCTGATTGTTAAGCTGTACTCCACCGATCGCCCTGATGTCTTTCAGGTCATGAAGACATTTCAAGAAGCTGGTTTCAAAGAGCCTGCCGAATTCGCGATTCCCCGGCCGTTACTGCATTTGCCTTCCATGGGAGCCCGTCTCGAAGAGAAGATTTCCGGGGTTTCCGCCGAAGACATATTCGTGGAGGGCAGCCGGAACGAAAAAATTGCGGCCGCCGAGCGCTGCGCGCAGTGGCTGGCCCAGTTCCACGCCCTTGCGCCGCCGTTGGGCAAGCCGTGCGAAGACGACCTCTCAAGAATCCGGCATTCAGCTCAACATCTGATTTCGATGGAAGGGCGGTTCGCCCACAAGTGCAAATTGATTCTGGCGCAGCTCATGGCGGCTGGACCGGCCCCCGACCAAGGCGAATTCCGCACCTGCCACGGCAGCTATATTCCTCAGCACGTCGTTCTGACAGGACGTAGCACCGTCGTACTCGACCTGGACGACTATTTCCTCGCTCATCCGAGCCGGGATGTGGCCTATTTCATGGTTGGTATTCAACGCTTGGCCGAGAAACGCCTGAATTCGTTCCACGAGCTTGATTGGGTGTCTGAGGTCTTCCTATCGTCGTATGTCAGATCAAGCTCTGGCGCAGTTCTTGCGCGCCTGCCGTTGGCACGGGCAGCGGAATACGTGCACGTCGCAAAGAAGCGCGCTGCCGCGAATCAGTCCAGTGAGTGGCGTGAAAGAGCAGAGGTCATGCTGGAGGAGGCTCTCCTGGCTCTTCAGCCGGCCCCTCTCGATGGTGGAGGAACCCGTCAAAAAGCTAGGCCACCTGGATTTGGAGAGCGCGCAGCTGGAGGCAACGGTTTGTAGTCTGAGGCGGCTATGACAAAGAAACTACTCATATTCATCTTTTTGTTTATTCTGGCGCCTGCTGCGGAGTCAGCAGGGGAACCCCAAGAAAAACTCGCCCTAACCGGCACAGTTGTGGATGCGAAGGCGGCGTCCGTACCAGGAGCCAAGGTCAAACTAATCCAGCAATCCGGTGGGCGCGAAACAGAAGTCACCACGGATGAAACGGGCGCTTTTTCTTTCGACAACCCGCCCCCCGGAGATTACACGCTTTCAGTCATTGCGCCGGAATTCGAGCTTGCCGAGCGCAAATTAACGGTTGGTTCAACCCCCGTGCCCCCTATGCAGATCCGCCTGGAGGTCTTGGAGGTCACGGAGGAAGTGACTGTGTCGGCCGAGGCCGTTCCCGTCTCTCCGGAGCAGAACATTGACCGGTTTCATGTCGATGACAATTTCTTGGGCGGCCTGCCTATGTTGAATGGAGATCCCCTCGCGGTCGTTTCCATGTTCACCGACCCCAGCGTGGCTGGAGCCATGGGCCCTGAGCTCATTGTGGATGGTGTTCCCGCGGACAGCCTGGATCTGCCGCTCTCCAGCATCAAGAACATCACCGTGAATCAGAATCCCTACTCCGCGGAATTTGGGCGTCCGGGAAAAGGGCGGATCGAAGTCAAAACAAAGCGCCGGATTC
>WNFT01005101.1_pt1 | contig 13417 bp, 9 predicted proteins | sample 5400191 | NCBI WGS metagenome assembly WNFT01 (sample SAMN13153359, study PRJNA577476) | soil metagenome | isolation source: 80 cm saprolite under Madrone tree | place: USA:California | collected 2016-06-14
AGGTCACCGAGGACTATCTCCGCTCCCAGGACGGCAAGCAGCTGTTCGTGATCGTCAAGTTCGAGGGCGGACGGGGCCGCTCGATCGAGTTTCGGCGTGTGTACGACGGGGCCGGGGCGAAGTAGACGCCCCAAACACCGCGCGCCGGACCAGTGGGAAATCCGGCGCGCGCCATCTGTCTGAGCAAGACCACGGCCTTAATGCACCGTGATTCCCAGACCGATCTGGCCGACGTTCGCGTCGCCGCCGGAGTAGCTGAGCGCGAAGCCGTTCCAATACGGGGTGAGACTGACACTGCGACCGACCGGGATGTCGTAACCCAGGCCAAGCAGAGCCGCGACGCCCGTTTGGCTGGCGCTGCCGAAACCCGAAACGCCGGCGCTGACCGTGCCGAGGCCGAGCCCACCGGTCAGGAACAAGCCGCCGGTCGCCGAGGGGTAGAAGCGAACCGCCGCGGTCAGCGTGCCGACCGTGAGCGTCGCGCCGCTATCCGACTTGGTCCAGCCGTTGGTCGAAACGCCGAGCAGGAGTTTCTGGCTCAGCGTCCCGCCGAGCGAAATGTTGCCGCTCAGTGCGCCGGTACGGCCACTGCAGTTTTGGCAACCGAGTGAGCCATACCCAAGACCGCCGCTGAACCAGAAGCCATGGCGGAGCGGCAGCTGCCGAGGCTGAGGCTGCTGAGCAAGCGCACTACCCGCGAGGCAGGCTGTGATCACTGCCAGCGCGAGAGCCGTGCGGGGGAGCGTGCCCTTCATGTGACCTCCAGGGAATTGTGGGTCTTCAGGGCGCACTATCCATCGCCTTGCCCGACCTCAGGATGTCCGCGCAAGGGCGGTGAGGATACCGGGCGTACAGCCTCACAGATGTGATGTGCATCACCAGTGGCCCTGACAGCCTGCAAACAGCCTGGATTCCCTATATTGCCACCCCTACTCTCAAGGCCCCGCGTGACGCTGCCAGTCGCCAACCCTATCCTCGACGACTCCTGGGCGGTCGACGAGCGCTCCCTCAAGCTGTTCGTCGATGCGCTGCAGCAGCCCCCGGCCGAGCGTGCCTGGTACGAGCTGCGGCGCGAGGCGGAGCGGATCGCGCTGGTTCCCGGCTTCGACCGGCTGATCACGCTCGACGCCAACGCGATCAAGGAGCTGCCCCACCAGATCGACGTGGCGCAGCGGGTGCTGCGCGACATGGGCGGCCGCGCCATCCTCGCCGATGAGGTGGGTCTCGGCAAGACGATCGAGGCGAGCATCGTGTACAAGGAGCTCGCGGTCCGCGGGCTGGCCCGCCGCGCGTTGATCCTCACGCCGGCCTCCCTGGTGGGCCAGTGGCAGGGGGAGCTCGAGGAGAAGTTCTTCGAGCGCTTCGAGACCCCGACCGACCCCGACGACTGGCAGCGCGGTACCATCACCAGGGCGATCATCTCGCACGACCGCGCGCGCTCGCGCCGGCACGCCGAGGAGATCCTGCGGCACCGCTGGGACCTGGTGATCGTGGACGAGGCGCACAAGGTGAAGAGCCACCGCGGCGCGACCTACCAGTTCATCGAGAAGATCGAGCGGGACTTCATCCTGCTGCTCACCGCCACGCCGCTCCAGAACGACCTGCGCGAGCTGTACAACCTCATCACGCTGCTCCGGCCCGGGCAGCTCGGCACCTGGCAGGAGTTCAAGAGCGAGCACCTGGTCTCGGGCGACCATCGCCAGCCGCGCGACCCCGAAGCCCTGCGCGCGCTTACGCACGAGGTGATGATCCGCACGCGCCGCTCGAGCGTCGCCCTCGACCTGGACCTGCCGCCCCGCCGGCCGCGACATCCTGAGGTCAAGCTGACGCGCGCCGAGGCGGACCTGTACCAGCGGACCACGGACTTCCTGCGGCGCCTGTATCGAGAGGGCTTCGTCCAGCCGGCCGAGCAGGAAGAGCCGGAAGACGGGGCGCCGCGCCGCCGCACCACCAAGAAGGGGATTCTGCAGCTCGCCGTCATCCACCTGCGCCAGCGCTTGTGCTCCTCCTCACGTGCGCTCGCCGAGTCGCTCACGCACCTGGCAGAGAGCGAGCGCATCAGCCCCGAATACCGCAACATCGCGAAACAGCTCGCCAAGCGGGCGCAGGGCATCAGGACGCACGCCAAGCTGGACGTGCTGACAAACCTGCTGAAGGAGACCCCGGATCGCCTCGTGATCTTCAGCGATCACCGGCCGACGATTGAGCTGATCGAAGAGCGCGTCACCAAGCTCGGCCGGCAGCCGATCGTGTACTGGGGCGCTCATTCGACGGCCGAGCGCGACAAGCGCATCCGCGCCTTCCATGAGGACCAGCGCAGCGTGCTGATCGCCACCCGCGCCGGCAGCGAAGGACGCAATCTGCAGTTCTGCAACGTGCTCGTGAACTACGACCTGCCTTGGAACCCGATGGTGGTGGAGCAGCGCATCGGACGGCTGCACCGCATCGGCCAGAAGCGCGAGGTCCACATTGTAAACCTGGCCGCGGCGGGGACCATCGAGTCGTACATCCTCCAGCTGCTCGACCAGAAGATCAAGCTGTTCGAGCTGGTGGTGGGCGAGCTGGACCTGATCCTCGGCGAATTCGGCGGTGCCCAGAAGTTCGAGGGCCGGCTGGCCGAAGAGTGGCTCGCCGCCGAGAGCGAGGAGGACTTCGCGCGCCGCGTAGCAACGCTGGGCGCCGACATCGAGAAGAGCAGCGCGGTGGGCAAGGAGCAGGAGGCGCTCAACTCCCTTATCGCGCCGGACGATAACGCCATGCGGCTCGAGCGCCGGTTCGGCACGGTGTCGGTCCCGGGCCGCCTGCGCCTCGGCCTCGGCACGAGCCAGGTCGTCAAGGCGGCCGGCTGGGACGCAAAGCGCCTCAGGCTCGGCTTGCACGTGAAAGACGTGCTGGAGGCGCTCGAGTCGATCGAGCCGATCGGAGGGGGGGGCGTCCCGACGCAACCGGCCGGCAGTCATCCCGAATACGGGGAGCTCGTCCGGCTCACCGGCTTGACCAGCGCCGGACGCGCCATCACGCTGGTCGCGCAGGTCGATCGACTACCCCTCACGCTCGTTGACATCACAGCGGACGCCGCATGAAACGCCGTCCGCCCCGGAACCCACAGCGCAACACCCAGCGCAAGCGTCGCCCGAAGCGCGCGAGTAAACTCGCGGCTCGGCCTCTGCCCGTAAACGGGCCCGCCGTCGCCCCTTCAGCAGCGGTCGCCGACGCCGACCCGCTCGCCGACGCTCGTATTCGACCGCTGCTCGAGCGCTACTGCGGCCTCGCCCGCGTGAAGCAGGCCGCACTCGGCCCGGATCACTCCGAGCTGCGCTTTCCTCAGGCCGAGCGACCGTTCTTCAGAGACCGCGCCTCGCTGCGGGTGGCGTTCTCGCTCGACGCGCTCGAGCGCGACCCCGAGGCCGAGATCGCGGTGCTCGGCAGCCCGTTCCTGGCGCAGCTGATCCAGGCGATCCGGGCGCGCGCCGCGCGGCTGTCACTGGGCCTGATCGCCCCGTCCTCACCCCCGGTCCCCCTCTCCCATCGGGAGAGGGGGAAGGACGGGGTCGAGCTGACAATCCCCGTACGCGACGGCGTGGCGAAGGCGCCCAAGACGGAAGTGGCCGTGCATCCGGTGGGTCGGCTGGTAGCGCGCGTCGTGCTCCGCGCCGGTGGCGGTGTCGAAGAAGCCGTGGTCGAAAGCGATGTGTACGACCTGTCGGCCGGTACGAAGCTCGACGAGGACCTGGCCGGCGCATTCCGGGACCTGGAAGCAGGCCGCATCGAGCCCGCGGATGAATCGGTCGCAGCGGACTCGGGCCCGGTCCCGGCGCGGGAGCCCGGCGACTTGCTCCGCCTGCTCTTGAGCCATCTCCAGGAGAAGTCGGCCGAGCGGGTCGCCGCGCGGCGCGCCGAGGCGGAGCAGGCGCTTGCCGCCGAGCTCGGCCGACTGGACCGCTACTTCGAGTCGATCCTCGCGGACGAGACCGACCCCGAAGCCATTGGAACCGTGACGGCGCTCGCAGAGCGTCGCCGCACCGAAGAAATCCGGCGCGGCCAGGTGAAGGCCATCGTGCATCCGTTGCAGCTCATCGAGGCGGCCGTCCTGATGCAGCGCGCCGAGTGGCGGCTCGAGTCGGCGCAGGGGCGTCATGCGACCTTCAGCGCTCAGCGTTCTCTCAGTGGCGGGTCGGCCTGGGTGCTGGCATGCCCGCATTGCGGCCGCCCGCCGGCGACCCTGGTGATCTGCCGGCACGACCACTGCGGTTGCGAGAGCTGCACGTCTCGCTGCTCGGTGTGCGCCGAGGGGTTCTGCGCCGACCACGGCATCGCGCATTGTCGCGTGGATGAGCAGCCGGCGTGCGACGAGCACGTGCGCGTCTGTCCTGCTTGCCGGCTGCAGCACTGTACGGCGCACGAGGGGGTCTGCGCCGAGGACGGGCATACCGCCTGCTCGGCGTGCCTCGCACCGTGCGGCAGCTGCGGTCGGGTAGTCTGCAACCGGCACGCGGAGCAAAGTGGCGCGGATGCGCCGAAGGGAAGCCGTCGACTCTGCACGCTATGCCTCAAGTACTGTGAAGGTGGGACCAGCGAGCCGGTGGGCGTGGACGAGGTGACGGAGTGCGCGACCTGCGGTAAATCGGTCTGCACGACGCATCAGGCGGTGTGTGCGGTGGATGGGCAGGTGCACTGCTCGCGGCACTTGCGCCACACCGACACGTCGCGTCGCCTGGTCTGCACGAGGCACCGGGCCGGCTGCGCCGAGGAGCCCATGGCATTCTTCGCTTCCGATGAGGTGGAGGAATGTCCCGTGTGCGGCAAGGACGCCTGCGCGGCGCATCGGGCGGCGTGCGGGTACTGCGGCCGGCAGGTGTGCACGGCCGACCTGGCGCAGCCGTCCCGTCGTTGCGCGACCTGCGCGCAGCTGGCGGCGGTCGCCGAACCGCCGGAAGAGGTGGTCACTGCCGCGCGAGCCGTGACGGGTGGGGGGCCGAAGCTGTCCCGCGCCTGGCGCATGGCCCGCGACCGGCGTCATATCGTGGTGGAGATCGATCTCGGGTTGAGCCGAAAGGCGGTCTTCACGCTGCGGCCCGGAACCACGGCGCCGGAGGGCGTCGTGAAGCATTCGTTACTCGGGTCGAAGCGTGGCTGAAACAACCTTTTCAGAGGCCCCGTTGTCTAAGCCGGAAACCTCCGAAGGCCGTTCATGCTCCTGGGCCTGCCGCTCCTCGCCGCCGTCACGCTCGCCAGTCAGGCGCCTGGTCCGCCGCCGCGTCAGCCATCCGAACCGCCCCCGTCGATCCGGGCCACTGCTACGCGCGCCGCCCAGCCACCCGTCATCGACGGGCGGGACGACGACGCTGTGTGGCGCGAGGCACAGCCGATAGTCGGCTTCCAGGAATGGCGGCCCAGCGAGGGCGGCCCGCCCAAGCTCCCGACCGAAGCGAAAATCGCCTACGACGCGGCCAACCTGTACGTCTTCGTTCGCGCCTTCGATCCGCACCCCGACAGCATCATCACGGTGCTCGCCCGGCGCGACTACTTCACGCCCTCCGACATGATCTGGCTGTTCCTGGATTCGTATCATGATCGCCGAACCGGCTATGAATTCGGCGTCAATCCCTCCGGTGTGAAGCTCGACTCGCAGGTGTACAACGACGGCAATGAAGACTTCGCCTGGGATGCGGTGTGGGACGTCGCGACCCGCGTCGATTCCCTCGGCTGGACCGCCGAATTCCGCATCCCGCTGTCGCAGCTGCGTTACGGGCGGCAGAAGCGCCACACCTTCGGACTCACTATCGATCGGGACCTGTACCGCTACGCCCAGCGCGTGAGCTGGCCCTTGTTCCGCCAATCGAAGGCCGGGTTCGTGTCGCAGTTCGGCGAGGTGGACGGGTTCGACGACCTCGAGACGCCGCGCCGGCTCGAGGCCGCCCCCTATGTCGTGACCAAGAACGTGTCGGAGTTCACCGGTACAGGCATCGGTCGCACGCAGGACCTGGCCATGGGTGGCGACTTGAAGTACCGCGTCGCGTCGAACCTGACGCTCGACGCGACGGTCAATCCGGACTTCGGCCAGGTCGAGGCCGATCCCGGGGTGCTCAACCTCACGGCATTCGAAACGTTCTTCAAGGAGCAGCGACCGTTCTTCGTGCAGGGGGCGGGGATCTTTCGCTACGACTTGAACTGCACTGCTGTGAACGACTGCAACACCGGAGAGGGTCTGGTCTACTCCCGGCGCATCGGCCGCGCGCCCGAGCTGGCGGGCACGTATTCGGACACCACCTCGGCCGCGTTCACGCGGATCCTGGGCGCGGGCAAGCTCACCGGGCGTCTGCCCGGCGGGCTGACGATCGGCGCGCTCGACGCCATCACGCAGCACGTGACGGGCGCGGGCGGCAAGACGATCGAGCCCACCACCAACTCCGGCGTCCTTCGGCTGCGCCAGGACCTGCGTGGCGGCGAGAGCAGCATCGGCGGCATCGTCACCGCGGTGAACCGCGACAACGATTCCTTCACTTCACCCTACTTGCGCCGCAGCGCCTACGTGGGCGCCGCGGACTTCCGGCATCGCTTTCCGGGTGGCCGGTTCGAGCTTTGGGGCTCGCTCGACTGGAGCCGAGTGGCGGGGAGCGCTCGAGCCATCGCCGCCACGCAACGCGACGCGGTCCACTACTACCAGCGCCCCGACGCCGGGCTTCCCTACGACACGACTCGCACCGCGCTCTCGGGGGACGCCGAGGAGCTGCAGTTCGGCAAGGTGGCGGGCGCGCACCTCCTGGGGCAGACCAGCTACCAGCGGCGCTCCGCGGGCTTCGAAGTCAACGACCTCGGCTACCTGCAGCGCGCCGACCAGCAGACGTGGAGCACCTGGATCGGATACTTCGATCGCCACACGCGGCGCCTGTACCAGCGGTTCCAGTGGAACTTCAACTGGTGGCAATACTGGACCGCCGCGGGCCTGCCCGAAGAGCGGGCGTTCAATACCAACACGCACACCACGTTCCGCAACACCTGGTCGTTCCATACCGGAGGCACGGTCGGCCAGCTGGGCGAGACGTACTGCTATTCGTGCGCGCGCGGCGGTCCCGCCGTCCGGCAGGATCCGTACTTCGCACCGTGGGCCGGCCTGAACGGCGACGATCGCAAAGCCATCGTGCCGTATTTCTGGGTCAACTACTGGCGGGCCGAGGGCGGCCGGTCCCACAGCATCAACGTGACGCCCGAAGTCGACCTCAAGCTGGCGGCCCGCATCACGGCCGCCATCATTCCCAGCTACACGCGGGCGACGAACGAGGTGCAACCGCGCGACCCGGTCACGGATGCGAGCAACGTGACGCACTCTCTCTTCGCGCACCTGGAGCAGAAGCAGCTCGCCCTGACCCTGCGCCTCACTTACCCGTTCAACGCGAGCACGTCGTTGCAGGTGTACGCGCAGCCGTTCGTGTCCAAGGGGACCTACAGCAACGTGCGGGAGCTGTCGGCCACGCCGCGCGCGCCGGACTTCGCGAGCCGCTATCGGCCCTATGCGGACACCGCGGTCAGCAACCACCCCGGTGGATTCAATTACAAGCAGTTCCGCTCGAATGTCGTGTTCCGCTGGGAGTACCGGCCCGGCTCGACGCTGTTCGTGGTCTGGAGCCAGGGGCGTCGGGGGTCCGCCGACATCGAGGGCACGCGTGGCTTCGGAGGCGACATCGGCGATCTGTTCGACCTCCGGCCCGACAACAGCTTCCTGGTGAAGCTCTCGTACTGGATCAACCGGTAGCGGTCAGCCGGTAGTCGCTTGACGTCCTCGGCGCTCCAGAATATAACGGAGCGATGACCGCCGAAGACATCGCCGCTCAGCTCGCGCGCGAGCGGGCGTTGAAGCAGGCCGATAAGATGGAGACCATCGGCCGGCTGACGGGCGCCATCGCGCAGCAGTTCAACGAGCTCCTCGGCGCTATCCTGGCGCGCACCGCCGCGCTGGCCCAGGCGGTGCCTCCGAACCGCGACCTCGATTCGCTGAAGGAAACGGCCCAGCGCGGGGCCGAGCTGGCACAACGCCTCCTGGGCTTCAGCCGTCACCGCGTGCTCGACCTCCAGCCGCTGATCTTGACGGAGTTCGTGCGCGACGCGCTCGACACTTTGCGCCGCGGCCTTCCCGCCAACATCGAAGTGCAGTTCGAGGCGGACGAGGAAGGGGGCGTGGTCGAAGCGGATCCCGCCGCCGTGAAACAGATCCTGCTGCACCTCGTGACCAACGCGCGCGACGCCATGCCGAAGGGCGGCACGCTGCACGTCGAAGTCCGGCGCGCGCGCCTCGGCGCCGCGGATCGTCCGCTCCACGCCTGGGTCGAGCCCGGATCCTACGTCAGCGTCGCGCTGAGCGACACCGGCGTGGGCATGGATGCGCAGACCCTGGCTCGCGTGTTCGAGCCGTTCTTCACCACCAAGCCCGTGGGCGTCGGCACCGGCCTCGGCATGTCGATGGCCTACGGCCTCGTGAAGCAGCACCGCGGATACCTCCACATCTACAGCGAGGTCGGGCAGGGGACGACCGCCAAGGTGTACTTCCCCGCCATCCGCGATCACGGGATGTCGGAGCTCGAGGCCGCGGCCGACGAACCCCTGCCCGGGGGGACGGAAACGATCCTGCTGGTGGAGGACGATCAAACGATGCGCGTGGCCGCGCAGCAGCTCCTGTCGAAGGTCGGCTACCGGGTCATGACCGCCGTCGACGGCCAGCAGGGACTCGACGCCTTCCGCGCCCACCACGCGGAGCTGCAGCTCGTGATCACCGACGTCGTGATGCCGAAGCTCAGCGGGTTCGACATGTACGAGGTCATCCGGGGGGAATCGCGCGGCGTGAGGGTGCTATTCACGAGCGGCTTTCCCGCGCCGAACTTCCGGAAGACCGTCGGCCAGGATCCCGGAGTGGCGTTCGTCACGAAGCCCTGGACCGCGAGCGAGCTGCTCGCGCAGGTCCGCCAGCTGCTCGAGCTCGCTCAACCCTAGGTTCTGTCATGGGCCCGCGACGCCGAGGTCGCCATCCCGCCTTCGACGCGCGCGACCCGCTGCTCGACGCGCGAGCCGATGCCGAGCTCGACCTGCACGGGTTCGGTGCGATGGAGGCGCGGTCTGCGGTGCGCGCGTTTCTCGAGGGCTGGCAGCGCCGCAAGGCGGGTGCGGTGGTCCACATCGTCACGGGGAAAGGGAAGGGCTCGCCCGGCGGGCCCGTATTACGCGGCCTGGTGAAGACTCTGTTACAGGGTGAGCTGCGGGCGATGGTGAGCCAGTGGAGTCTGGACGATGGGGAGGGGGGGTACAGGGTGAGGCTGCGGTGAGGCCACACCACCGACCCCGGGAGCAAGCTCCCGGGATCAGGGACCGCATCAGCGCCGCGCGGTCTGGAACAACGGCACGTAGCGCTCGTATCCCTCCGCTTGCAGGCGCTCCACCGGAACGAACCGCAGCGCGGCCGAGTTGATGCAATAACGCAGCCCCGTCGGCGCCGGGCCGTCGTCGAACACGTGGCCGAGATGCGAATCGGCGTGGGCGGACCGCACCTCCGTCCGCGCCATGAAGAGCGAGCGATCGGACTTCCGGTGGATGTTCCCGTCCTCGAGCGGCTGCGTGAAGCTCGGCCACCCTGTGCCCGACTCGAACTTGTCGAGCGAGCTGAACAGCGGCTCCCCCGAGACGACATCCACGTAGATGCCGGCGCGGTGGTTGTCCCAATACTCGTTGTGGAACGGTGGCTCTGTCGCCTCGTGCTGGGTCACCTGGTACTGCAATGGAGTCAGCGCCTTCCGCAACTCGGCGTCGCTTGGCTTGGTGTCGTGCATGCTCGATTGTGCCTCCGTCGACGGGGCTTCGGCGCCCCATACCTCCCGCAGGCGCCGGTCGCGGCCGCACGCCACGCGATACATCCCGTACCTGACAGGATTCTTGCGGTAATAGTGCTGGTGATAGTCTTCCGCCGGGTAGAACGCCGTCGCCCGCACGACGTCCGTGGCAATCCGTTTCCCGAAGCGTACCTCGAGCGCGCGACGCGAGGCCGCCGCCACGCGGTGCTGCGTCGTGTCGCGATAGAAGATCGCCGTGTGGTACTCCGGGCCGTGATCGCAGAACTGGCCGTCGGCCTGGGTCGGATCGATGTCGTGCCAGAATGCGTCCACCAACCGCTCGTACGTGATCTTGGCGGGATCGTACACGACCTCCACCGACTCGAGATGTCCCGTCTGGCCGGTGGACACCAGCTCGTACGACGGGTGCGCCACGCGGCCGCCCGTGTAGCCCACGGTGGCGGACACGACGCCCGTGACCTGGTCGAAGGCGCGCTCCATGGACCAGAAGCAGCCGCCCGCGAACGTCGCGGTGTCGAGCGGCACGGTCGTGACGAGAAGAGCGAGCAGCAGGTTCATGGGCTGAACGTAGGCGGCCGCACCGCGTGTGTGAAGCGCCGGCGCGCATTCTTAGAGCTTTCTCACCCTGCTCACACTCCCCGTGCCGGCCGGTGCGCCGTAGCTTAGGCTCTCGTGCAAATACTCCTCGTCGAAGACGATCGCGAGCTGCGACGCTTCCTGAGCAAAGCGTTCCGCGAAGAAGGCTACGGCGTCACCGAGGCCGACACCGGCGACCGCGCACTCGAGCGCGCGCTGGGCGGGACGTACGGCTGCATCGTGCTCGACGTGATGCTGCCGGGGCGGGACGGCTTCAGCGTCGTCACGGAGCTGCGGGCGCGGGGCGTCTTCACGCCGGTCCTGCTGCTCACCGCCCGCGACGAGCTCGAAGCGCGGGTGAAGGGCCTCGAAGGCGGCGCGGACGACTACCTCACGAAGCCGTTCGACCTGCCGGAACTGCTCGCCCGGGTCCACGCGCTGATTCGCCGCGCCGAGCTGCGGCACAAGGACGCCACGCTCAAGGTCGGCGATCTGGTGCTCGACCCGCTCACGCGCCGGGTCACGCAGGGCGAGCGCGTGGTGGATTTGAGCCCACGCGAGTTCGCCCTGCTCGAGTTCCTGATGCGCAACGCCGGCCGCTCGGTATCCCGCTCCCGCATCGCCGAGGCGGTGTGGAACTACCAGTTCGATCCCGAGACCAACGTCGTGGACGTGTACGTCAACTACCTCCGGAAGAAGCTCAGCTTCGGGGGGCGGTCGGCGCCGATCCGAACGGTCCGCGGCGTCGGGTACCGACTCGAAAGAGATGCCGCCACGTGAACGAACTCCGGCTGGGTGCAGTCCTCACGCGACGCTTCACGCGCGTGGCCTGGACGGCGCTTACCGGATATGCGCTGCTCGTGGTCGCGCTGTTCGCCGTGGCCGCGGAAATGGTGCTGCGCCGCTCGCTCGAGCACTCGGCCGACCTGACCCAGTCGCTGCTCGGTGCCTACCGCGACTCGACCAGCGAGCCCGGGGGCGTGATGCCATCCGCGCTCGCGGACCGGCTCGTCGCCATGGGTGGCCAGGTGGTGATCACACGCACGACCACCGGCGTCCCTCGCCGGACGACGTGCGGCGTGCGCTGCTCGCCGCGATCGCCCAACGGGCGCGCTGGCGCTTCCGCGTGCTGCACCGCGCGGCGGGGGCGTTCGACATCTACGTCGTGGCGAGCCGGGAATCGTATGTGGCGGCGCTCGGCGCGCTCGTGGCCGCGGCGGCGCTGCTGCTCCCCGGCGCGGGACTCGCGGTCGCGCGTGGCGCCCGCCAGGCGGTGGCCGGCGCGCTGCGCCCGCTCGAGCGCGTCGCCGCCGAGACGCGTGCCATCGGTCCGGCGGCGCTGGGCACGCGCCTCACCAGCCCGACGGGCCAGGTGGAAGTCACGGAGCTCGCGGACTCGGTCAACCGCATGCTCGAGCGGGTGGACCGCGCGCATCGCGCCCTCGAGGCCTTCACGGCGGACGCGAGCCACGAGCTGCGCACGCCGCTCACGCACCTGCGAGCCCAGGTCCAGTGGGCGGCGGCCGAGGGCCGCACCGACGCGGAGACACGCGACGCGCTCGGCGCGATGGAGCGCGTCCTCGACCAGGCGGCGAAGCTGGTGGAAGAGCTGCTCCTCATCGCCCGGGGCGAGAACCGCCAGCTGGCGCTGGCGCACGCGCCCTTCGAGCTCACGGCGGTGGTGGACGAAGTGCGGGAGATCACGGAAGCGATGGCCGTCGGGAGAGAGCTCGCCGTGGCCGCGACGCCGTCGCCGCCCCGGTGGGCGCTGGGCGACGCCGACCGTACGCGCCACATCCTGCTGAACCTCGCCTCCAACGCCGTCCGCTACACGCCGAACGGCAGCATCACGTTCGCGCTCGAGACCAACGGGAAGATGGTGGGTGTAAGCGTTCGAGACACCGGGCCGGGCATAGCGGCGGAGCATGTGGAGCGGATCTTCGACCGCTTCTTCCGCGTCGATCAGTCGCGCAGCCGAGACCTGGGGGGAAGCGGGCTCGGCCTCGCGATCGCGCGCCTGCTGGCCGAGCTGCAAGGCGGCGACATCACGGTGGAAAGCACGCTGGGGGCGGGGAGCACGTTCACGATGTGGCTGCCGGCGGCGGAGTCTCCTCGCAGTTAGGTGCGTATGGCGAGCGCCACCGTCGCCGTGTCGTGTACCGGCGTGACGATCCCTGCCTGTTCCGCGAAACGGGACACCGCCCCGCTGAGGATCTCGAGTTCCGTCGGGCCGCCGGCCTCGAGGTCGACCAAGAAGCTCGGCTTCATGCCGGGCGGCAGGCCGTCGATCACCCCCATCACACGGGCGACCTCGCCGTCCGGGAGAGCGATGCCGCGTGCGCGTGCCACGGCGACGACCTCCTCGACGGCGCGCTGCAACAACCGCCGCCCCGGCGGATCGGCGCGCAACGGCCCGATGGGTGAGCGGGCGAGCCCGCACGCCGCGGCTACGCCTGCAAGAAACACGAACTTCTGCCACAGCGCGACCTCAATCCGATCGGAGGCGCGGGCGTCTACGCCGGCGTCCCGGAACGCGCCGGCGATCTGATCGACGCGATCGCTGGTCCGCCCGTCGAGCTCGCCGACGACGACGACCTGAAAAGCACTGCGGCGTTCGACCACTCCCGGCGCGACGCGCACCGCGCTGACTGTCGTGAGGCCGCCGATCACGGCCGCGGACGGCACGCCCAGCTGCTCCAGGCGCTGCGCCGTCTCCACTCCATTCAGCAGCGGCACCACCGTCGTCCCCTGCTCGGCGCAGCGCCGCACGATCGGGGCGATGTCGACGAGCGAATAGCTCTTGACGGCCAGGATCGCGAAATCGGCGGGGGCGAGCGCGTCGGCGCGGTCCGTGGCCGTCACGCGGGGCCGGAACGCGCCCTCCGGCGTCCGGACCTCGAGCCCTCGCTCCTGGATCGCCGCGAGGTTCGCGCCTCGGGCGAAACAGGTGACCTCGTGGCCGGCACGCGCCAGCGCTCCTCCGTAGGAGGCGCCAACGGCGCCGG